>Ga0160423_10003205_pt1 | contig 13630 bp, 12 predicted proteins | sample CRUFie14St8metaG_FD_108191 | JGI IMG/M metagenome (GOLD analysis project Ga0160423, IMG submission 108191) | Marine microbial communities from the Costa Rica Dome - CRUD Field 142mm St8 metaG | ecosystem: Environmental > Aquatic > Marine > Oceanic > Photic zone | place: Costa Rica: the Eastern...
CCCGACGGCAAACAGCTCACCGTGCTGTGCCTCGACGCCCTGACCGGCAAGATCCTCCATCAGCAAAAACTGTTCGATGTCACCGATCCGCAGTTCGCCCACAAGTTCAACAGCTACGCCTCACCCACGGCGGTTGTAGAGGCCGGCCGCGCCTATGTTTCATGGGGCTCACCGGGGACCGCCTGCATTGATACCAAAACATTTAAAGTGCTCTGGACGCGGCGCGATTTGGATTGTGACCATTTCCGCGGCGCTGGATCTTCCCCTATTCTCTGGAATAATCTGTTGATTAATAACCACGACGGTGCGGATGTGCAATATGTATTCGCGCTCGACAAGCATACCGGCAAGACCGTGTGGAACACCCCGCGATCCGTTGATTTCCAGGATCTCGATCCCGAGGGAAAACCTAAGCGCGACGGCGATATGCGCAAAGGCTATAGCACGCCTCACATGGTCACTCTAAATGGCAAGCCCACCCTGCTCAGCTCCGGTGCCATGGCGCATTATGCCTACGATCCCACTAATGGCCGTGAATTGTGGCGTGCGGTGGAGCGCAAGCAACACAGTGCCAGCACAAGGCCGATTTTTGGTCATGGCCTCTGTTATTTCCCCACCGGCTTTGGAAAAGGCCAACTACTCGCTGTCGATCCTAACGGCAAAAAGGACATCACCGATACACACATCAAATGGCGCCTCGCCCGCAGTGGCGTCCCTGAAAAGCCGTCACTTCTGTTGGTTGGCAATCACCTTTATATGGTGGATGACCAAGGCGGTCTGGCTACCTGCGTGGACGCGAAAACCGGAGAAGAAGTTTGGAGCGAACGATTGGGCGGCAATTATTCCGCCTCTCCGATTGTGACCAACGGCCGGATTTATGCCTTTAGCGAGGAAGGAAAATCCGTTGTCTTTGCCGCTTCCCCAAAAGGTTTCCAGAAGCTTGCCGAAAACAAATTGACCGACGGCTTTATGGCCAGCCCTGCCGTACACGGGAATGCATTGATCCTTCGCACCAAAACCCATGTGTACCGAATCGGGAAATAGCTAATCCTGAAACCGGAATTCGTTACTCAAAAAGAGCACCTGCGCCAGCTCCACAAAGGCCTGTTCCCGTTGCCCGGCCGGAACGGCGTTGATGTATTTCAAGGCATCAACTAGCTCCTCTGTTTCCGGAGAGCGCTGAAAGATTTTTTGGTATAACAACTTCACCCGCGCCTGCCCAAGCGGATGTAGTGCGGTGGCTTTGAGCATCTGCTCGGATTGCGCAATCATGAACGGGCTATTCATCAGAAACAACGACTGTTGCGGTACAATGTTCTCGTATCGCTTCGGGCAATGCGCATCTGGATTGGCAAAATCAAACGTCCGAAATAATGCCGGTAGGTTTTGTCGATCCACATATCCGTACACCGTGCGGCGTTTGGATCCCGGATGCGTGTGAATTTTCTCCGGCCTTCCGCCAACCTTTAAATCCAGATCTCCGCCTGCTTGCAGCACTGTGTCGCGCAAGGCCTCAAACGAAACGCGTTGCCGGTTCATTTTCCACAGTAACCGGTTGGAGGGATCGACCCTCACCAAGGCAGCCCGATTATGACTCGCCTGTTGGTAGGTCGCCGAAAGCATGATCCAGCAGTGCAATTTCTTAACCGACCATCCTTCATGCACGAACCGATGCGCCAACCAATCCAATAAATCCGGATGTGACGACGGCTGGGCCCGCAGCCCAAAATCGCTTGGCGTCAGCACCAGGCCTTTTCCGAAATGATGAGCCCAGACACGATTCACCAACACGCGCGCGGTCAATGGATTACCCGGATGTACTATCGCCTGTGCCAACTCCAATCGACCGCTCCCCTTCGCAAAGGGTTTTCGGTCTGGCGCCAAATGCGCGAGGAATTGCCGCGGGACCGCGGGACCGCGATTACCTGCCGTGCCGCGAATATAAATGTACGGATTCACCGGCTTCGGCCTATCCACCAAAACATGCGCGCGTGGCGGAGCTCCGGGATGGTCGGCCGCCAGCTTGCTCAACTGCCCCTTCATCTCATTCAGGCGATTCCGCACGCTGAACAACAGGCTGTTCGGATTCGAAGGTGAAAGATTCTCATCCACGTGAGTCGGGCTGCCCGGACCATATAACACCAAACGAACCGACTCCCACTGGGGCTCCGGCAGTCCGGTTGCTTTCGGGTTCGCCTTCAAGGTGGCTTCCCAGCGCTTTGTGACTTCAGCAAAGACCTTGCGATATTGCCCCGGCAAATCATTCGCGTCCGGATCGATCAGTGTGCTCCCATTCTTCCGCAGTCCATGCCATGCCGCAAACAGCGGATGACCGTTCTTTTTCCATTCCCCCAACTTCCGCCGCCAGTTACCGGCAGCGATGTGATTTAACTTTCGCGCCGTGAGGAGTTGGCTCAATGGAGCGCCCGAGAGTTTTTTCTCATCGGCCTCTTTAACCGCAATCATGTAATCCACTGCACGCGCGCGAAATTCACGCCGCTTTTGCGTTTGTGTCCGGTTCCGGAAATCTTCAATGGCCTGTTCCTGCTTCGCCCGTGCCTCGAGATATGCCCCATGCTCCTTGGGCAGGGATCGAGCACCCAACAGCGGCAACTCAGCCGGCTCCATACTGCTGTTGAACACGCCGTGAAGTGAGTAGTAATCCGCAGTCGGAATCGGGTCGTATTTATGATCGTGACAACGCGCGCAAGACACGGTGAAGCCCATCAGGCCGCGGGTGACGACGTCAATCCGGTCATCAATGATTTCATCCTGTCGATCCAAAAAACGCCGACCCAAAGCCAGAAACCCCATGGCCGCCAGAGGCCGTTTATCTTCACCCAATTCAAGGTGATCGGCAGCCAGTTGCTGAATAACAAATTGATCGAACGGCAAATCCTCATTGAACGCGCGCACTACATAATCGCGGTAGGTGTAGGCATAGGCATAGATTCGATCGCGACCGCCAAATCGGTAGCCGCGCGTATCCGAGTATCGCGCCACATCCAGCCAATGCCGCGCCCAGCGTTCACCGTAATGTGGAGAAGCCAGCAGACGGTCAATCAACTTGGACCAAGCATCCGGAGAATCGTCGGCCACGAATTGTTGCACTTCGGAATAAGTCGGCATCAATCCGGTTAAACTCATGGTAGCCCGCCGGATGAGCGTGCGGCGATCGGCACGTTTGGAGGGCTCCATGCCCGCCTCGGTAAGCCGTCGGAGAACAAATTGATCCACCGGGTTCCGAGCCCAATCAGAATCAATCTTCGGTGGCACCGGATTGGACACCGGCTTAAACGCCCAGTGATCACGCACCTGCTGCGCCGTCGAAAGCGGCGGCACAGGAGCCGCCAATAACGGGCACATCGCGATCAGCAGAAATGTCGTGATCCATTTCATGACGCGATTCTATTCAGTTCTTCAGCAACCGGCCAACAGATTCAGCTGCTCGCCCAGCAGCGCCTCGGCCACCCAAAGAATCCGCAATCACATCCAACTCCTCCCGCAGCTCCAGGCGTCGCCCGGGGTCATCCAGGAAACGATTTGCTTCACGGGCCAGATTCACCTCATTGGCGTCGCGCTGAATGAATTCCGGAAAGACCTCGCGGCCCGCCAACACATTGGGCATTGCTATGTTTTTCACTTTGACGAACAACCGACCCAAGAGGTAGGTGATCCAGGAAGTCTTGTAGAGCACCACGGTCGGCACGCGAAACCAAGCGCATTCGAGAGTGACGGTCCCGGAGGAAGCGATGGCCACATCGGCTTCGGGCAGGGCTTCGTGCAATCCGCCGATCCGCAAGTCCCAATCGGCCACTTCCGGCACCAACAGTTTGGCCTGTGCTGCGAGCGATTCGTTGGCAAACACCACCATCGGTTCCGCATCCACTGCCGCAGCCGCCTGGGCCATCACCGGCAGGTGCCGGCTAATTTCCTTGGCCCGACTGCCCGGTAACAATAACAGCTTGCGCGGTCGTCGCTGGGATTTAGGATCACGAAATTCCAAGTCGGGATATCGGTCAGTCAATGGATGCCCCACAAAATCGACCGGCAATTCCGGCGCCCGCTCGGCATACCATTTTTTTTCAAACGGAAAAATCGCCAGCAGTTGATCTACATCCGCGGCAATTTGATGCACGCGGCTCTCATGCCAGGCCCAGAGTTGCGGGCTGATGTAATAAATAATCTTCGGCTGCCAATCCCCACCCGCCGTGGCCTTGCGCAGGGCGCGCACAAACCGCAGGTTGAACCCGGGATTATCAATACAGATCACGGCGTCCGGCTTTCGGTCCAGAGCAAGCTGGAGGAGTTGATCAAAGAAGCCCTTAAACTTGCCGTAGTTACGCACGGCTTCCCAGATACCGATCACCGCGTGTTCGGTCAGGTCGATGTCTAATTCCACCCCGGCCGCCTTCATCTTCGGGCCGCCCGCGCCAAAGGGTTCAACCTCCTGCCCTGCCTGCCGCATGGCCTCCAGCAATTCGACCGCCAACGTGTCCCCGCTGGTTTCGCCGACCATGAACATCACGCGGCTCATGATGTTTCCAGCGCCTGAATCTGCCGGGTGATTTCCAGAGCCACCTCTAACGCCTGCCGACCGGCCTCGCCGCTGACTTTGGGCGTTTGGCGTTCACGCACGCATTCCACAAAATGCTGCAACTCCAGCTTCAACGGTTCGTCCTTAGCAATGGGCACCGGTTCTCGCACAACTTTTTTGCCGCCGAATTCACTGACGATGGCGCTGTCCTTGGCGTGCAGAAGCTTCTGCCACAGGCTGGACTCCTCCGCGCCGTCCGCCGCGATCCGGTAAATGTAGCCCTCCTGTTTCTGGTAATCCAACGACACATAGCTGGTGGTTTCCCCGCCACTGAACACGCGGATCTTTCGCATACGCTCAGGGCTTACACGACTGACCGTCAGATTTGCCACGCATCCGTTTTCAAACTTCAGCCGCGCATTGGCGATATCCTCGCTCGCGCTCAAGACCGGCACGCCAACGCCATCGACCTCTTTCACCGGCGAATCCACAAACGCCAGCACGATATCCAAATCATGAATCATCAGATCCAGCACCACACCGATATCCATGCTGCGCGCCGGATACGGCGAGAGCCGGTGAGTTTCAATAAAGCGCGGCTCCTTGGCCACGGACTGCAGGTAATCAAAGACCGGGTTGAAGCGCTCCACATGACCAACCTGCAACACGCGATCCTTTTCCTGCGCCAACTGCACCAACTCAGCTGCCTGACCGGCCTCGTCCGTGATCGGTTTCTCCACCAACACATGACAGCCGGCCTTAAGAAGTTTGCTGGCCAGTTCATGATGCGTCACCGTCGGCGTCACAATACTCACGCCATCGGCCTGTTTCAGCGCGACTTCCATGGATTCCAGCGCGCGAACGCCATTCTTTTCGGCAATCTCCCGGGCCCGTTCGAGATTGGGATCGTACAGCCCCACGAACTCCACATCGCCCGCCTGCTCCATCTCGGTATAAATCCGGGCATGATGTTGGCCCAAGCCTCCGACGCCCAGCACGGCCACTTTCACAACATCCGACACGCCTGCAAGGGTCGCCATTCTAGCCGCTTGGTTCAAGGTTAACCTTGAACACGCGCCCGCAACCCGTACGCTGCGCCCGTGAAAATCACTGTGCTTGGACCCGGCGCCTGGGGCACTGCATTGGCCAAGATCGCTCATGAGGGTGGTCACGCAGTGACGTTTTGGGGCCGTCCTGAACGACTTACAGCCATCAACGCAGCCAAAGAAAATACCGATTACCTTCCCGGGATCGCACTACCATCAGACTGGAAGCTCGAGCCTGATTTCGTTACCGCCCTTTCAGAGGCCGAAGGAGTAATCATTGCCGTGCCTTCTAGTTCCTTCAACGAAATCACGGGGCAGCTTGGCGATTTCAAGGGCATCGCCGTGTCTGTCACAAAGGGCATTGAACACCAAACCGGCCGGACCATGGCCGGCCTCATTGAAGCCGACGCACCCAACGCAACTCCTGTCGCCTTATCCGGACCTTCACTCGCCGCCGAAGTGGCCCGCGGCATCCCTACAGCCTTGGTGTGTGCCAGCGAAAACGTAACCGCCGCCAAGACGGTTCAAGACTGGTTCCATCGTCCCACCCTTCGCATGTACACCAGCACGGATGTACTCGGGGTGGAACTGGGCGGCGCCCTTAAAAATGTCATGGCCATTGCCGCAGGGGTTTGTGACGGACTGCAATTGGGCGACAATGCTAAGGCGGCCTTGATCACGCGCGGCCTCAACGAAATGCGCCGACTCGGAACGGCGGCTGGCGCACTCCCCGAGACATTCTCCGGTCTCAGCGGCATGGGCGACTTAACAGTAACCTGTTTTTCAAGGCAAAGCCGCAACCGAACACTGGGTGACCGCATCGCACGAGGTGAATCGCTGGAAACCGTATTGGCATCCGCAACTGCCGAAGGTTATCCGACATCACGTTCCGCCAAGGCGCTGGCGGCGCGCCTGGAAGTATCGACGCCGATCATTGATGAAGTCTACGCGATGCTCTACGAGGGGAAAGACGTCCATCAGGCGGTAAATGACCTACTCACACGCGATCCGAGGGCTGAGGCTTAAAGGCGCTCGTCGATCAGCGCCATCAGATCAGCGTACTCCTCCACCGCCGGAAATTGCGGAAACTCCGCTTTCACGTTATCAGGCGACCGAAACAGGATCCCATGATCCGCGGCGCCCAGCATGGTAGTGTCATTATACGAATCCCCAGCGGCAATGATCTTGAAATTCAATGACCGAAAAGCCTCCACACTCTTACGTTTCTGGTCCGACTGCCGCAGGCAATAGTTTTCCACCTCATCATTTTCCACCTCAAGATGATGACAAAAAATAACCGGCCAATCGAGCTGGCGCATCAACGGTGTGGCGAATTGCAAAAAAGTGTCCGACAAGATCACCACCTGCGTTTTAGCCCGCAACGCATCCAGAAAATCTTTCGCCCCTTCCAGCGGCCCCAGACCGCCAATGACCTCCTGAATATCCGTCAGTTTGAGATTGTTCTCTTTCAGAATATCTAGACGATATTGCATCAGAACATCGTAATCAGGCTCCTCACGAGTTGTTCGCCGCAAGGCCTCAATACCTGTTTTTTCAGCGAAGGCGATCCAGATTTCCGGAACTAGTACACCCTCTAAATCCAATGTCACAATGCTCTGTTGCACGAGGGCGAACTCCTATACAACAGCATAAGAAGTGTCGAGTTATAAACACCTCATTCAACCGTAACTATTGAATTCAGACCACCTAACCCATTATCAATTTGCCCCAAGCAACTTGGATCATTAAGCCACATACCGTCCACTTTAAACCGATATTGATGATCACCGCGAGGAAGCTTAAGAGTAGCCTTCCATAACCCACTTTTAAGCTTCCTCAAACGTCGAGCCTTAGACTCCCATTCTGTAAAATCCCCGCAAACCATTACTTCTTCTGCCGATGGCGCTTTGAGTTCAAAACTAGTGTATACTTTTTCTCCTTTAGTTTTCATGTTTTCTTTTTATATCGATTCTATTTCATGTCGGTTTCAAATCTATTACAATTACCATACGAATGATTTTTTTGAAAAAGTTGCACTTACACAAAGCTAAAAAAGATTGAGGTCCGGCGTGCTGGCTGGCCTTCCAGCACACCGGAACCTCGCTCCTGTTTTCTGTTCCCTCTACTTGCATTTGTCACACAGTAGAATCTTTACATCCTACACTGCTTCTGAACCCGTCTCGTCAGTACGAATACGAATTGCTTCTTCAATGGGTAGGATGAACAACTTGCCGTCACCGATCTTGCCGGTTTTTGCAGCGCCAATGATCGCCTTTGAAGCTTCCTCCAATTGAGTGTCATCCACGACGATTTCCAGCTTAATCTTCGGCAGGAAGTCCACCGTGTACTCACTGCCACGGTACACCTCGGTGTGCCCCTTCTGGCGGCCGAATCCTTTCACTTCCGTGACGGTCATACCTGCCAGGCCCACTTCCGCGAGCGCATCCTTCACCTCATCGAGTTTGAAGGGTTTAATGATCGCTTCGATTTTTTTCATATTAATTCCTTTCTAATTGTTCAAGCGACTTAGTTGAAGTCTGGATATGCCTCTGATCCATGCTCGGCTTTATCCAAGCCCTCCTCTTCCTCTTCCTCACTTACTCTCACACCAATAGTCAATTTTAGTGCATAAAAGACTACAGCAGAGAATACAAAGGCAGCTACGGCAACTAATGCTATACCCTTAATCTGGCTACCTAGGCCGACACCCGAGCCATCCATTTGGAAGATGTATGCAGCAAGTATACCCCAAATTCCGCATGTACCATGCACTGAAATTGCTCCAACAGGATCATCAATCTGAAGTTTATCAAGTAAGACTACTGAAGCTACAACTATAACGCCGGCTACCAAACCAATTACAATCGCAGATCCAGGGGAAACTATGTTGGCATTTGCGGTGATACCCACCAATCCAGCTAAAGCACCATTCAGCGCCATTGAGAGATCCGGCTTTTGAAACACCACCCAAGACACAATCGCAGCGCCAATTACACCAGCAGCCGCTGCTAGAGATGTTGTGGTAAACACCAATCCTAAGCCGCCTGGCTCAGCGCTAAGCACAGATCCGCCATTAAATCCATACCAACCAAACCAGAGTAGGAATACACCAACTGCAGCAAACGGCATACTGTGTCCAGGTATTGGCTTCATGCCATCATCCGTATACTTACCCTTACGGGGACCTAGAATTAGAACACATGCTAGTGCCGCAAATCCTCCAAAAGCGTGGACAACTGCAGATCCAGCAAAATCATAGAAAGGTGTTTCCATTTGATTGAGATAACCCTCGCCCCAGTGCCAAGAACCTACTATTGGATAGGCAATCCCTACTAACAAAGTTGCAAAAATCAAAAAGGGCAAAAGTTTAATCCGTTCCGCCACTGCTCCGGATACAATTGTTGCCGCGGTAGCCGCAAACATGGCCTGAAAAATGAAGTCGCCATATGCTGTCATAGCTAAACTCAAACCTCCATAGGACCAGGTTGCATCGTCAGCACCTAACATCCAATCGCCATCATAATTGCCACCAAACACCAGCCAAGCCTGACCTTCTTCAAAGGAGGGGTAATGTGTGTTAAAGCCCCAAAGAGCGTAGGTAATCAGACCTATTGCAATTATCCACGCATTCTTGAATAAGATATTAACGGTGTTCTTTGCTCTCGTCAGTCCAATTTCAAGAGAAGAGAAACCCAAGTGCATGAGAAAAACGAGCGCTGCAGCCATCACTGTCCACAACATGGAAGTGACAAAGAAATCATAAGCTGGAGCGTCTGCACCTTGCTTTTTAACTTCTCCAAAGTAGTCTTCAGGTGCGCTACCCTCTAATTCTTTCAAGTAAGGCGTAAGTTCGGCAGGAGCCTCTTCTTCCGCGCCTTCTGCTTTTTCCTCCCCTGAAGGCTCAGATTCTTCAGTCGGTGTTGCTTCAGGTGGACTTGCCTCATCGTCAGCCATTATTGATGGACTTAATCCAGCCAAAGGCAGGATCACAAAAAGCCAAATGAACAGGCTTTGTTTTAGTTTGTGGGTTATTGCTTTCATTGTATTTACGTTATTTTATTTATCCCTATAGAGGGCGCGGTCTCACAGGACTGCCCGCAAAAAATTAAAAGCTTCAGGCATGCCAAATGACGTTTAATGACATTCCTGTTTTTAATGAAAACAATGAATATTATTAATGTGTATTGATTAAGTGCATATCACTGCTAAATTGAAATATTCACATTAAAGTATGCTTCGAATAATGATGGTGTTGATCCGGTATTAATTTAATTCTTGTTAATCTCAGATGAATTGTTTTGTGGAACGTGGCTAAAAAAAGACACCCACCCTTCTATTACCAAGATACAAAAAAAACCGACAGTTTCCTGCCGGTCTTGTATTGTTCTTTCGAAGTTAAGTGCTTTAGGCAAGCGCCTTCTTAGTGGTCTTGATGATGACCGCCGCAATCTTGTACGGATCGCCGTTGGAAGCCGGACGACGGTCCTCGAGGCGGCCTTTCCAGTCATTCTGGATGGTAGCCACCGGGATACGGATGGAAGCTCCACGATCGGATACACCGTAGCTGAACTTATCAATCGACTGAGTCTCGTGAAGACCAGTTAGCCGCTGATCGTTATCCGCTCCATAAACCGCGATGTGTTCCTGAATGTGCTTACCGAACTCTTCGCAGATCTTCGTGTGAACTTCTTCACCGCCAGGATCGCGCATGGCGCCGCAGGAGAAGTTCGCGTGCATACCAGAACCATTCCAGTCGCCCTTCACGGGCTTCGGATGCAGATCCACGGCCACACCGTATTTCTCACAGGTGCGCTCCAGAATATAACGAGCTGCCCAGATCTGGTCACCGCACTCAGCGGCACCCTTGGTGAAGATCTGGAATTCCCATTGACCTGCCATCACCTCAGCATTGATGCCCTCGACATTCAGACCGGCCTCAAGACACAGGTGCAAGTGCTCGTCCACAATCTCACGTCCATACGTATTGCGCGCCCCCACAGAGGTATAATACGGGCCTTGCGGACCAGGGAAACCGTTCTTTGGGAAGCCCAACGGCAGGTTTGTTTCCGTATCAATCAGGGTGTATTCCTGTTCCAGACCGAACCAGAAATCGTCGTCTGAATCGTCAATCGTAGCACGGCCATTGGACTCATGCGGAGTGCCGTCAGCATTGAGCACCTCGCACATCACGAGCCAGCCATTACCGCCGAAGCGGTCGGGATCAGGGTATACGGCCACTGGTTCCAGAAGACAATCGGAGGCATTACCCTCAGCTTGCTCGGTGGAGGAACCGTCAAAGGACCATTGCTTGGCATCCGAGAGGTTACCACTGAAATCGTCCACAATCATGGTTTTACTGCGCAGGCTCTGGGTAGGCTTGTAGCCATCGAGCCAGATGTATTCCAACTTATGTTTGCTCATTTGCTGTTTGTTTGTGTTCTGTTGTTAGTTTTGGCTATCGCCTAAATCTGCCAGTTTCAACCCTCAACCGGCTGCGCCAAAGCACGGCGCAGCCGGTGATGGGGCAAAGCCCCTGCGGGTTAGAGCTGGTAACCTTCCTCACCATGGTCGGCCACGTCAAGCCCTTGTATTTCCTCGTCTTCTGTGGATCGAATTCCGCCGCAAAAGACATCAGCAATTTTCAATGCAATGTATGACACCACACCGGACCAGATGATCGTGATAATCACGCTAACGATCTGCCCTTTAAGATTATTCTCAATGTATTCAGCACCAGTGTCCGCCTTAATGAAGAACAAACCCGTGAGCAAGGCACCTACAATCCCACCCACACCGTGTACTCCGAAGACATCAAAGCTGTCATCGTAGCCAAGCGCATGTTTCAGGGAAGTAGCTGTCCAATAGCAAACCAATGCCACAGCAGCACCAATCGCGATCGCGCCCATTGGGCCAACCGTGCCGGAGGCCGGCGTAATCGCCACCAAGCCGGCCACTGCACCGGTGGCGATGCCCACGGCTGTCGGTTTTCCCCTAAGGATCCATTCCGTCATCATCCAGACAAAGGCGGCGGTCGCTGCAGCCACTTGGGTGACTAGTTGAGCCATGCCAGCTACACCGTCGGCGGCCAATTCACTGCCGGCATTAAAACCGAACCAACCGACCCACAATAATGCGGCGCCGATCAACACAAACGGCACATTGTGCGGCGGCATCGGGGATTTGGGATAACCTTCGCGTTTACCTAGGACAATGCAGGCCACCAAACCAGCGATACCAGCATTGATATGCACCACTGTGCCACCCGCGAAGTCAATGGCATGCCATTTTTCGGCGAGATAACCGCCGCCCCATACCATGTGCCAGACCGGCAGATAGGAGAAGGTGAACCAGAGTGTCAGAAAGATGAGTACCGCGTTAAATTTCATGCGCTCAGCAAAGGCGCCGACAATCAGTGCGGGCGTGATGATCGCAAAGGTCATCTGGAATGTGAAATAAACCGATTCAGGGATCGTGCCACTGACCGTGTCCACACCTACTCCCTTGAGACAAACTTTTGCGAAATCACCGAAGAATTGGCCATCGCCACTAGCGGCCAAGCTGTAGCCGTAAACGGTCCAGAGCAGGGCCATCAATGCTGTGCACGCAAAACATTGTACGAGCACAGATAACACATTCTTACGCCGGGCTAACCCAGCGTAAAACAATGATAGGCCCGGGATAGTCATCATCAAAACCAACGCGGTGGCAACAATCATCCAAGCAGTGTCGCCGGAGTCGATTCCTACCGGTGTTTCCTCAGCGGCGGGCTCTTCACCGCCTTCTTCGGTTTCAGACCCGGCCGCCTCAATTAACTCACCATCAGTTGAAGCTTCTTCATCGGCCGTCTTGGCACTCTCTTCAGTGTTAGGAGCAGACGTGGGTTGTTCGGCATCTTGGCCGATTAATGGGCCGGCGAACAGCGCCAGCAGAATTGTTAAAATAGGGAACAGTTTTTTCATGGGATCTTTTTCGTTCAGGGATTGGGTGGTTAAAGGGCTTCGTTACCCGTTTCATCAGTTCGGATGCGAATGGCTTCGTCAATGCTCGAGACGAACACCTTACCATCACCGATCTTGCCGGTATTGGCAGCGGAGGTTATGGCTTTGACGGCCCCTTCTGCGGTCTCATCGGCCACCACGACCTCGAGTTTGATTTTAGGCAGAAAATCAACCGTGTATTCGCTACCGCGGTAGATCTCGGTATGGCCTTTTTGCCGGCCGAACCCTTTAACTTCAGTGACAGTCATACCCTCAATGCCGACTTCAGCCAGAGCATCCTTCACTTCTTCCAATTTGAACGGCTTGATCACCGCTTCTATTTTTTTCATTAGTTGATCTCAAACCCGCAATTGGCCAGACTGCTTGGTGTACGGGCAATCCCAAGCAGTGCGTCGAAAAATCGACTCGCCTGCTAAAGCAACCGAGATGCCAATTGTTTAATTCAAGTCCAAGCTTTTGCTGAAGTGACTGCTTTTATGGGTTTTTTGAAAAACAGATCGATGCTGCCCACTCAAAAAGCCTATGGCGATTTGGCCAAGGTGACTATTTTTAGACAGCCTAAATTCGCGCAAAAACACCTGTTTTCTGAATAAAATCCCATCGACAAAGCGTTTTACCTTATCGATTCTCCCGCCTTTGGAGGCAGCGTAAATCATGGCCAAAGGCAAACGGATCAAACCCAGCGGCAAGAAAAAGTCCACGCCTTCGCCCACCGAATCCTTACCAGACACCACTCCCGAACCCTCTAAGCCATTCCCACCTAAAGTAATGCCCGCAAAATCGGATGGGCCGTTCTTTCGGCGAGTCGACTGGACCGCAGCGCTGGTGGCTACGCTCGTCAGCTTGGGCGTTTACCTTTACACACTGGCTCCGGATGTGACGCTGGAGGATTCCGGGGAACTGGCGGTCGGATCCATGTACGCTGGCGTGCCTCATCCACCAGGGTATCCGATGTGGACAATTTATTCCTGGGTGTTCACCAAAATTCTTCCCTTCTCAAACATTGCTTGGCGCGTGGCCGTCAGCTCCGCAGTGGCCGCGGCGCTTTC
>Ga0160423_10003206_pt1 | contig 13628 bp, 11 predicted proteins | sample CRUFie14St8metaG_FD_108191 | JGI IMG/M metagenome (GOLD analysis project Ga0160423, IMG submission 108191) | Marine microbial communities from the Costa Rica Dome - CRUD Field 142mm St8 metaG | ecosystem: Environmental > Aquatic > Marine > Oceanic > Photic zone | place: Costa Rica: the Eastern...
GCACAAATACTCCTTGACCTCAGACTCACCTGTGAAAACATCGATCTCTTTCCTGAGCTTCAAGATCTTGAGGTCAGCCTCGAGCGCCTCGGCGGCCGCCACCCGGACCTTGGTCGTTGCCTCGGCCTCGACAACCCGAGCCTCGGCGTCGGCAGTCCGAGCCTCAGCGTCGGCAACCTTAGCCTTCGCTTCCACCTTGGCCTCGGCAAGGCTGGCCTCAGCGTTGGCAGTCCGAGCCTTCGCTTCCACCTCGGCCTCGGCAAGGCTGGCCTCAGCGTTGGCCTTACGCGCCTTCGCCACTGCCGCCGTCGCCTTCGCTTCCGCCTCGATAGCGGCGTTTTTGGCCAACACCAGCTGCGACTTCGTCCAGGCATCCCTTTGCAACGCTATGGCCCCTTCTGCCAGACTCCGGTTTCCGTCCAAGGTGACATCTTGACCTGGAAACAGGTTGTTTCGTAGCGAACCGTTGTCCGGCACCGTCGCGGGCAGAGACTGTCCGGCCTCAACGCGGTTCCCGCGAGCCATCGGAGCTGAAAACACCGGACGCGTTCGTTCGTTCGTTTGCGTTCGCAGCCCGCGCAGATACTTTTCTCATAGTCACAACAAAGCTTCAAGAGACCTGTAGTCACGTGGAGATTTTTCACGTGTGAATCTTTTTTCACGAGCTCGTGATTTTTCACGAGGCCTAATATTTCCAAATGGAAATATCAATAACTTTCCAAATCGAATTCTGGCGAAATTTCCGAAATTTCCAGTTTTTTTTTTTTTTTTTTCGCGGTTCGTCCGGTCCGAGGGAGCATGGAGTAACGTCCCGTGGTTGGCTTCGCACGAAAGGCCGAGTCGGGGAGAGTGGGAACCCACGCGGGCGGCTGGTCGAGCGATCTCCCAGCGCGAAAGTTGCGCGCCGGCCAAGATGGTTGCCCGTCAGGCCGTCCTCCTCGTCCTCCTCTCCTCGGCGGCCCTTCTCCACATTCGCGCCCACGCGTCGGCCTTGCTCCCCGAAGAGTGCCAGTTCCCGTTCACCTACAAGGGCGAGGTGCACTTCGGCTGCATGGCTTACTCGAAGAGGCTCTTCTGCATCAAGGAGCAGGAGGGAGAGGATGATAAGTGGGTGAGGTGCCCGCGTGGCAGCGAGGACGTTCGTGTGGACAATCTTCTCGGCGCAGCGAGGCCCGCGGCTGGGGAGCCCCTCGACTCCGGCCTTGGCGTGAAGACCCTCGCGACGCACCCCTGGATCTCCATAAACGAAGCAATGCCAAAGAGCAAGAAGGGCGACCTCACACCGGACTGGGTTGAGCTGAGGAATAAGGGCGACGCCCCCGTGGACGTGAGGGGGATGCAGATACTGAATGCGGACGCTCTGGAGGACGAGGGTACTGAGGAGGCCCCCTCCGGGGCATTCACTCTGGCCTGTGACGAGCCCGTTGTGATACCCCCGTCCGGGTACCTCATCCTCTTCTCGCCGCAGACCAGTGGTGGGGGGGAGCAGGTTGCGGCGCCGGGCTGCAACTTGCAGCTACCGTTCAAGCTGAGTTCGAAGGAGAGGCTGCAGATCAGATATCAGGGGGAGTTGCTGGACGAAATGTTCTGGGACAAGGGCCAGATTCCGCGGGGAGCCTCGTTCGGGAGGCCCAAGGATGACACGACCAACTCCGTTTTCGGGGTGCTTAGGAGGCCCACCCCGTTGAAAGAGAACTCTGAGCTCCTTGGCAAGAACGCGTACGGCGACAACTACTTCGGCGGCCACACCATCTCCGGAGAGGCGGGGACAGCTCTGAACTTCAAGAGCAACCTCCCCATCGCGGTTTTGAAGACGTTCACCACGAAACCAATACCCAACTACCCAAAGGTCAGGGCTGAGCTGTGGATTAGTGGGTGCCAGAGCGCAAAACCCTGGCTGCCATCTCAGGGGACGGGCGCGTCCCGCGACGGAGATAGCGTTTTGAACGTGGAGAATGCGATTTGCACGCTCTCCGATGATCCTTTGTTCGACGACGAGATTGGCATCGAAGTAAGGGGCCGTTCCTCTCAAAAGTTCCCCAAAAAGCAGTACTCCGTGGAACTATGGAGCGAGGAGGGTGACAAGCGATTGAACACAAGGCAGGTTCAGCAAGAGGACTTCGCATACGCCATCGCAGGGATGCCCGAGAACGCTGATTGGATTCTGAATGGGGACTATATCGACAGAAGCCTGATGAGAAATCCGTTTGCCATGCAAGTCTGGCAAAGCTTTGGGCGCTGGGCGCCAAGACAAGTTTTTGTAGAACTGTTCCAGTGGGGTCCTGACGACCAAGCTTCGAGAGGAGATGGGTATTACTACAAGCAGGAGCAGAAGCATTCGCCCTTGTCCTTTTCGAAGAACTATAAGGGAATCTACGCCCTGCGCGAGAGCATCAAGCGGTCAAAGGGCAGAATGGACCTACCAAAGCTTCAGACTGCTAACATCACAACAACAGGTGCAGGAAACTATGTGAGATCATCTATGCCACAGCTATCACGGAGCAAAGGGGCCTACATCCTTGAATTCAGGAGTGTCGAGCACGAGAACTTGTTTCGCCAGGAGTCGGCTAAGGAAGAGAGTGATCCTCATGTGACGGACATTGGGCAAACAAGGGTGTACTTTAAGTACCCAAAGCAGTCCACATCATCAGACAAGCGCTATGTTGTCCGGTTGTTGAGAAAGATAGAGGATCTTCTACTTGGTGGAAAGCAGAGCGATGACCAGAAATTCGTCACTCTGTACTCAGACTACATCGATCTGGACTCATTTGTTGACTACTTTTTGCATACGGAGATCTCCAAGAATATGGATGGCTTCATCAGCAGTACGTACTTCAGCGTTGACATCAAGGACGGTAAGCTTGTTGCAGGTCCCCCTTGGGATTTCGACCTGGCGTTCGGGAACGCAGCTGGATGGAACGGTTACTACACATCACACGACGGGTGGGCTTTTAAGGGTCCCAATCAAAGAAAGTTCTCGCGCTTGTCGCAGTGGTACACGAAACTGCTTCAGGATCCCACGTTCAAAGAAAAACTTGTGGCGAGGTGGAAATCCTTACGTGAAGAGGGTGGGCCACTAAGCAAGAGCAGGATCAGCGCAGCACTCCTGAAGAACAAGCGCCTGCTGAGCAAGAGTGTCCAGAAGAATAACAACGTGTGGCCAATTAGCCGCACCAACACATACGATGATCGTATTCCCCTTGTGGGCCACAAGGGCTCCTGGGACAAGGAAGCGAGCGGGCTGCGGAAATGGATCCAGAGCAGAATGGATTGGATGGACAAAGAGCTGGACCAGTACATGAGCGGACGTGCGCTCTCCGTGCGCAGCCTAGAGCGCACCACTTTCGGAGACAGCTTTGATGACAGTGCTTATAACAGTGCTTACGCCGAGGAGGAGCCCATGTTTCCGCTTCTTGCGAACATCAGGAACGAAATGAGAGACTTCTGGGGTGGGGGTCGTAACAGAGTGTGGGGCTTCGACGGATCCGAGGTCGAAGACCAAGTGGTCCCCAATAATTAGTGTAGTTGCTCACAACATTACTTTCTCATGCAGTCCTACAACAGAAGAGGAAGTTTCAGGTTGCGCCCTCCATCACCCTTTGGAACTGCTCCAAAGGGAATTCACCCGTGCTCGCAAAGAGCAGGCTTACAACCGGATGCAGCTGAAGCGTGTGAAGGTCCTTCACATCGACCCACCTGTAATCTGTGTGCTCGTTGTTCAGCGTCGGTTCAAAGGAATCTTTCACCGCCCGCGATATGCGTGCCACGATAACCTTGTACCACTTTTGCAGCCTCTTCCCCCTCCTGGTCGTTACCTCTTTGATTACCGTAAAGCCCTCCGGCAGCCTGCCCATCTCCTCTACGGACTCCCTCTCCGCGGCAGATTGGAACGAGGCGTCCGTTTTGTCCACGTTCCCTCCCGGAAGACCCCAAGTCAGCGGATTGCCGCTCTTTGGCGAGCGTTTCAGGAGTAGAACGTCCTGGCCGCAGCAGAAGGCGAAACCCGCCCCGAGCTTCTCACAGCCCGGCGGCCACGCAACCTCATACCCCTCCGGCATGTCCTCTCCTTCGTCTTGGTGTTTTTTTATGCTCATCCTCGTCCAGGGTCCACGTCAGGAGGGCAGACAGAGAGAGATAGATAGAGAGAGAGAGAGAGATAGAGAACAAAGGAGAACGGGAGAGAGAAGGAAAGAGGGAAGTATAACTTCTACAATGGTGGGAAAATGCTACTCTTGCATTACTCATCGCTCTTTTCGGAGCAGCTTGAGATTCTACAGGTCCTCTTCCTCGCGCTCCAAGATGTAGACTCCTCCTCCGGGAATCGCCCTCCCCACGAGGATCGAATCGGTGAGGTGAGTGATCAGCAGAGTTGGGTTCCCTACAGCCCTTCTCACATCGCTCCCGAAAGGACTTCTGAGCGGGGCGGATGCTGTGAAGTCTTGGATGAGCTGCAGGACCCTCATCGTCGCCTGACCCCGCGGTAGTACCGCTGGGCTCACAACAGTCTTTCCCAAGTCCGACAGGACAAAGTCACTGACCTCCGCTTCCTCGAAATTCAGGGCGATTCGCCTCTTGCTTACTACCTCGTAGCTGGCTGATACGGTGAGGGTCACACTGTCCAGGAAAGGAGGAAGGCTTGCGCTGATTATGTTCTGAACCTTTCCCACTCCAGAAACATTCGGCCTTTCGAAACTCTGGTAGATAGGGCCAACTGAGTTGAGCTGCGTCAAGTTCTCAACCCAGAACAAAGGCAGGAGGTCGAGGCTCGTTGTGTACAGAAGCCTCCACTTTCCCTCCAACGCTGTGTCCAAGTCGATGTCACCCCCCACACTCTCAAGGGCAGTCTGGGCTTCCTCCACCTCTGCCCTCTTCTCGATCCCGGCGTTGGCACCCCGGTTCGTGCCAGCTGTGACAGCCAAGAGCTCAGCCTTCCTTCTCGCGACGAGGTCATCGTCCCGCGGGGCTCTGGTACTGGGCTGCTCGACCTCGGAAGCGCTGGGGCGCAACCTCTTTGCGTCCCCGATCAACCGTGCCGCGCGCACGCCGGTTGTCACCTTCGCGCTGGGACCCGGCCGGACCCGGTACCCGAGCCTCATGTTGTGTTCGTATGTTTCGTTGAGGCTCTAGGCAAGGCCTGTCGTACGTTCGACAAGGGGGAGACCTTCCACCTGCAAAACCTGGGCTACGGCGACGAGTCCTTTGTGGACGACGGCGAAAAGTCACCGGAGGACGTGCTCGCGGGTTGTTAGCACAGGCAGGCCTCAACACTCAGCCTTACACACGAAACATGACCGACCCCTCGAAGACCCCGTTGAAGGCGGGCGGCTTCAACAGCCTCACAAAGTGAGGAGGTCCCCCCACAGCTGGACAAAATTCATCGTTCGCGAGTAACGCAAGCCGGCGGGGCGGAAGGGGTGGGAGACCAACGTTGTTCACAAAGAAGGACGGGGGGCCCCGTGAGAGGACAGGGGTGGGGGTGGAGCAAACATGTCGGACGGTGAAGGCCCCGCGAGCGGTGACCTGGGCCGGAGGAAATCCCTCGACGCGGCGAAGGCGGGTGTGTCGGTTGCGTTCAAGGAACTCCGGGAGTCCGGGGAGGTGACTAGCGAAAGCGGGGTAGAGTTCCTTCGAAAGATCGAGGACAAGGTGGAGGAGGCGTTCCTTCAAGTTTCTGACTGGCTCTCGGAGGGTGGGTTCGCCGCTGTGCCTTTCGTGTTTCGCAGCTCGCTGACCCCTGTCGTTCCCCTTTCCACTCTTCCCTCCTAAATGTTTCCTTTTGTTTTTGGCACCAGAGCTGATGCACCAAAAAGCACACCTGGTGCTAATGCAGAACCAAGTCGACAAGCAGCAGCACCAGAATCAGAAGCAGCATCAAGAGTTACTGAAGCTGATCGAGATGGAGAAGGCACAGCGCGTGCTTTCCCAGAGGTCGTCTCGTGAGCATAAAGAGAAGCTCGAGGATCAGCTGGCGTCGTTTGCTGAGGAGATCTCCTTGGTTAACGAGAGGCGTGAGTGGCTTGGGGCCTGTGCCTTCCAGTGTTGGCACATCTGACTCGTCTGCTCTCTATTTGTTGTTTCCTACGGTCATACTACGCCGCTCTGTATAGTCTCCTCACTTGAGGTCCCCCCGTGGTGGAAGAGGTTGTGCTGCGGAGCCAGAGGAGCATATCAGGAGCTGAAGTCTTCGCAGTACACGCAAATTAAGTGACAAGAGGAAGAGAAGAAGATTCCTTAAGAGTTCATGCTGCCTCAACGTTCTCTTTCCTGGCCTCCTGTTCCACACGCCACGCTTCTGCCTATTCTTGACTACGTTGCCGTGCTAAGTTGTTGATCGCCCAGAGGGTTGGGGGTCACGCCTAGTGGTGTCACGCTCACGCCGTTGCCCTCACCTCGCCATTATGTTCCACCACCGGCTTGCCCGCCCTCACCTTGCCCGGCTTTCCGAGGTCGCACAGTCGGCTTATCCTTCCCGGATGTGTGTTTCCGGGATGTGGTCCGGGTGAGCCATCCGCCGGCCATCCTCATGGAGCTGGACGAGACGCAGGCCCTCGTGCCGAGATACGAAGAAGACGAGGAGGATGAGGATGCGTCATCGGTTGACTACTCAGCGCAGCTGGACGCCGTGCTTGGCAACGGGAGGAACCAGTGGCTGGCCACACTGACCTGCGGTCTGGGAGTCGCCGCGGGGTCGACAGAGGTCATGGCGATAGCTCTCGCGCTTCCTGAGATCGAGATCGAGTTCGGGGTTGGAGAGGCCACCCAGTGGCAGAGGAACATGGTCGCCTCGTGCATATTCATCGGGATGCTCCTCGGGGGTCTTATCTCTGGCTTCACCTCCGACCTGAAAGGGCGAAAGTCGTGCTTGATTTTCTTCACCGGTTTCATCGCTGTGTTCGGGGCCATGACGGCGTTCGCGAAGTCGTTGTCTCAGGTCGCCGCTTTCAGGTTCCTGGCAGGGCTGGGAATCGGGGGCAACATCCCCTCTATCTTTTCATACGTCGCCGAGACGACCAGCTCCAAGGTTCGGGGGAAGTATATGACAGTGGTGGCGTCCAACTGGATGCTTGGCTCGGTGGTCACCGCAGCGGTCGGTTGGATCGTTCTTCCCCGGAACCTGTCCCTCAAATTTATTCCTGTCGAGGGCTGGAGGCTGTACTTCCTGATTAGCGTCGTGCCATCCGTTTTGACGTGTGCCCTGGCCCTGCTCTTCCTCGTGGAGAGTCCCTGTTTCCTGATCCAGAGAAACAACTTGTCAAGGGCTGCCCTTGCGCTTGAGAGAATAGCGCAGGTAAATGAGGGCAGCAAGCATCTGGGAAAGGGGGGCCTCCTCGCTGAGCTACTCGCCACGTTGCGGTCCAGGCAGGAACGAAAGGAGGTTGGGGGTGACAGGGAGTGTGTTGCCCTGATGGACGGGCTCAGGGACAAGGCGTCCATAGTCTGTGGCCTTCTGAAGCAGGACAAGGAGCGAAAGCTCGTGATTGTTCTGGCCACTGTGTGGTTTTCCCTCAGTGCGTGCTAGTACGGGTTCATGATCTGGCTGCCCCTCTTCTTCCAAGCGAAGCACGACAACGTGTACCTGGGGAACCTCGTGACGAGTGCGGGCGACCTTCCCGGAAACATCATGAGCTTCCTCCTCATCGACAGGGTGGGTCGAAAGAGGACCCTCCTGGTCTCGCTTGCTGCCGCGGCAATGTCCCCGCTTGCCTTTGCTGCAGCCCCGAAGGGCTCGACCCTGTGGGCCATGGCCGGCTCTGCTTGCTTCGGGTTTGTGAGCGTCGGGGCTTGGAACGCTCTTTCTATCCTCTCCCCCGAGGCCTTTGACACGAGGGTGAGGACCACAATGCACGGGCTCCTCACCGCGGTGGGCCGAGTCGGTGGATTCTTCGGGACATACATAGTCGGTCACATCCAGAACAGGGCCGGAGCTGGAGTCTGGTTCCCTTGCGTCTTCGCATCCTCTGTGCTGGGGCTTGGCTGCCTAGCGACCATGTTCGTGCCGGAGACCACGGGCAAGATTGTCACGGATTACAAGCTCAGGGGGAGCGGCCGTCCGGTTGGCGGGCAGAGAATTGAGGAGGCGGGGTCTGCCCTCCTGGCGTGATGTACAGAGTAACTACAATATCATATTCTTTCCATTGTTTTGGTACAGGCACCACACACACAGATCAATCGTTAGGGCGAAGATGCGCGTCCTCCTCCACTGGCACGCAGCACGAGAGTCTTTTTGCTCGCTCTCCTCACCGCCCTGCGCCAACGCTCACCTTGGCATCGCACTCGACGTAGTCCACGGCCTCGTTGCGAAGGAGCGCCAGAACGTCTCCTTGGGACAGCGTCGCGGAGAACATATCGAGTTGGTGGAAGGTTTTCAGGTTTTCAGGAACCCTCTCCAGGCTGTCGATGACGAGGTCCAAATCGTAACCGCCTTTCAGGCTCACGATGAAGTCGTTCCTCGCGTCACTCGCGAGCCCTCCGTTGCAGTAAAACCTCGCCGACGGTGGGCGCCTCGCTCTCGCCGCGGAACCCAGTCTCGGTCCCAGTCTCGAGACTGGGAAGCCTTGCTGAAGGAGCCTCGTGCCGCTGACGCAGGTCACCACTGTGGCAACAAGGAGCGCGAAGATCGCGAAGATCATGATCCCGCAGGCCATCCCGGAGTGTGCGGAGGAGTTGCGCGCCCGCTCCCCCCTCGAGAACACGACCCCAAGCTAAGGTTCCCTCGGGAAGCGGGGGGCGTTACGAGGGCCGGAATTTCAAATTTGAGGTTTGATTCACGAGTGGAGATCTGTGCACAAGATCTGTGGCACAGATCTTGTGCCACAGACCCTGCGCGAGGAGAGCGAGGAGCACGAGCCAAGCGAACATGGCCCGAACGGATCGGGTGCTTGCCTCGAAAAAGTGCCCGTCCAGGAGGCGCAGCGTGCCTGCGCGGGTCCAGGGGACCTCGCAGTCTGGCCGGCAGAGGAGCGTGATCATTCTCCCGGGCTTGGGTAACAACGCGGCTGACTACGCGGACCTCGCAGCTAATCTCCACGGGGACTTCCAACCGAGCAATGTGCACGTGGTCGATGTCGCACGGGTCGACTGGCTTCGGAACGCCGCAGGCCTCCTAGACAGGAACTACTGGGCCGGAACTTTGAAGCCGAGGCCAACTGTGGACTGGTACCTGAACAAGGTGAAGGCTAAGGTGGACTTGGTGAAGGAGAGCACGGGTGGCGGGCCGATCTCGTTTGTCGCGCACAGTGCTGGCGGCTGGCTTGGGAGGACGTATCTCGTCACGATGGAATCCCCGGAGGATGCAGGGGTAGACTGCTTCGTGTCTCTCGGGAGTCCGCACACACCTCCACCAAAGGATGTGCCGGGAGCCATTGATCAAACGCGAGGCATACTTACGTGGGTGAATGCAGAGACGCCGGGGGCATTTCACGAAGGCGTAAAGTACGTGACAGTCTGTGGGCAATGCATCAGGGGAAGGAGGTTTGACGCAGAGGGCGCAACATTTGAGGAAAAGATTACCGGACAGGGTTACAAGCAGGTTTGCGGGAGTGCTGACGCATCTGGGGATGGCATCGTTCCGAGTCGAGCAGCACATCTTTCCGGCGCACTGCAAATCAATCTTGAGGGCGTCTACCACTCTCCTATTGGTCGTGGGGAACGGAAGTGGTACGGCGATGCAGTGATTGTGGACGAGTGGTTGGAACATCTGCACCCTTAAAAAAAATAAATGTTGTTCTGCGGGTGCGGTGTGTCTCTTACACTTGCTCACTTATTTTTGGGTGGTTTGCATTCTACCACCCTTTCCGTTCTCTCCTTTCCTTCCTTGTCGTCTTGCCCTTGCCTTTCTGGCCAGCAGAGAGCGATTTCGGAAGAAAGTCCTCCGGAGATGATTTTGTCCCTGCCTGCCACACCAAGTTTCTCGACTGGGGGGTGCAGCGGCTGCTGTGAGGCGAAGAGCCCTTCTTGTAGGGATTGCAATCCTCTAACATCTCAGTATCCTGGCTTTTCGAAAGAACTGGAGGCTGCGTGCTTGCCCCGCTTTTCTCCGCCTCTTCAATACTTCTGTTTTCTCTCTGCTTCCTTCGGAAACTCTCGGCAATTGCCCGCTGCACTGTCTCCTCGCTGTCTTTGAAATCCCAGTCCGTTTTGCCAACCGGCTGTTGAACGCCCTCAGGAGCATGCCATTCGTTCAAGTTCCTCTGTCTTCCTCTTCTGGAATCCTTCCGACGTTCCTTCACAACAAGCAGACTCTGCTCTACACTCTCAGGCGTGCCGTTCACCTGCCCAGATCTCGTCTGTATGAAAGTTTCACGGCTTTTCTCAGTCCTGGCAGCTCTGTCTCCTTTCACCGCTCGCACCGCTGATTTGATCTCGAGAAAAACCTCGCGCGGGCGTGGGGCATTTCTTGCTGCTTCAAGGGCCTTCAGGGCCATAGCGCTGTCTTTGTTTTCCTCGTAAATTAGCTCACAAAGACGAATGCGAAGGTCGAACCTCAGGTTTGCCGCATCCTCTGGCTTGAACCATTCTCGCGTGTTGAACTTCTCTGAGGAACCCGTATGCTCAACTGTGAATTTGTGGTTGACAACCTTCACGTCGATTGAGGTGGGTGGGTCGTGGATAAACTTTTCCAGAAACTTCAGGAGGAACAAACCACAATCGCAGTAATTGTTTTGCCTCGGACACAGTAGCTTTCCGCCAAGAACCTCAAGTCTGGAGAACCTCTTCTTCTCAGGTTCGTAATGCTCCTTTAAGGACAGTGCCTTGGTGTGGACTTTATGGCTAACAGTACCGGGGTTGCTCAGGTTTCTGTGCCACTGGTGTTCCAAAAAATTGCGTAAATTTTTTGTGATGCTTCCTGTGGCATGACCCGCGACTAGCGAGTCCATGTGGATGATGGATGTTGTCACGTCCGTAACAGTATTGTCCTCCCAGTCAAAGATCGGCTTGTTGCAGATCAAAACCAAGCTCCAGTGGTAGTGCACACATATTGGAATGAAGACATACTTTTTGGAAAATACGTCCACGTCCCTTGTCCAGTTATCCAGCTTGTCCCATGCATTTGTCGAGGACATGAGCTTCCTGTAGAAGAATGTGCCAAAGACAAATATGTCCTCCCTTGAGACGCCCTTAGTGAACTGTCCGTTCGTGGTCCTCTCATGCATTTTGTCCAGCAGAAAGTTGATGTAATAGTCAATCACGGTGTCGTTCAGAAACTCCCCTTCCTCCAGAGAGTCCATGTCCTGTGCACAGATGGCGATGCTCCCCCCGCTGTTGTACTTGCTCCTCCAAGAGCATTTCAACTTGGCCTTCTTGAGTATACCAGTCACCCTGTGGTCAGGCAGGTGCCCAGATGGTCCTGCGTTCAGCCTGGGGCTACGCCGAGCTCCGTTCTCCAGCAGACTTGACGCCAGGAAGCCCTCGTCAACACCCTCCCCTTCCTCACTCTCATCCCCGTCACTGATGATGACCTCAATGGGAGGAGCAGCCGTAACCAGCTTTTTCGCTCTCGACTTGCAGTGGCGCTTGGTCAGGTTCTCCTTCTCAACCTGGACCGTCTGTGCAGGCACGTGGTGTTGCGCGTGGAAAGAGCTGTCACCGAAGCTGCTTCTCCTCGTGGTGCGTGAACCGTAGAACCTGTTCTCCTCTTTGTACCCTGGGCTTTTCCGCTTTCCAGTACTTTGTCCCCGTGACCTCGTCAGGGCCTCTATTTTGGACTCGTTCGTCTCGGCGAAACCCAGCCTAAGCCTTGTCGCGTCCTTCTCATGCCGCCTCAACCTTCTCGCCACCTCCGCTTGCCTGAGTTCCTCGTTCGCTCCAGACGTTGAGGGATGTTCTGGTATCCTCCTCGCAGCGTCGAAGTGTGTCACAGACCGGCCGTGTCGCCGGGAAAGATAGGGCGCCTCGTAAAGAGCGCGCGCTGCAGCTCCCGAACTTCTCGGTCCTTCGTCGTGGTTCAGTTGCCTGCGCTGCTTTTCGCTTAGGTGCTTCGACGTCCGTATCGCTAGATGGCCGCGATCAGACCCGACTCTAGGGACCTCAGAACCGCCCGTGGGTACCATGGTGTGGACGACCTGTGTGAATCTTCTGCTGGCCCTCCCCGATGTCCCACCACTTCCCCCCTGCGCGCTCCCGCGCTTTCGATGTTCGAGCAGATGTTGTTGTGGGTTCGAGCAGAGATCGATCAAAACTCTCGGTTTTTGTGGTGTGTGCTCGGAAGGCCAGGACGCGCCCTCATGTCGGGGGAAGGGGGAACCGCTGAAGGGCCTGTTCCACCCACTCCGGGCGGATCAGGCCCAAGGGGCGACCTCGGGCGGTGTCGGTCCATTTTTTGTCACTCCTGCCAGAGCGAGAGGCTATGCCTCGTGCCGTTAGACTCGGGAGAAGGGCGGGAGGAGGGAGGGGGACAGAGGCAGCTGGCGTGCCCGATATGCGGAAGCGAGTTCGTAGAGGAGCTTGAGCCGGCACCCACGTTACGGGCGTTTCTAGACCCTGCCACAAATCCCACAAGAGCTTCTGCCCTCTCCCCTGTGCCAGTCCCGCAAGCTGGGGTAGCGGGGCCGGGCTCGGCAGCGGCGGGGAGCGCCCAGACCACTTCCTCCGTTCCGTTGGGCGGTCCCAGCCGCTTCAGCGTCGTGCACCACCCGATTTCCGTCCGCGTGGAGACCAGGGGCCACTTCACTCCACAACTCCTGGAGTCGTTCCTTTCCCTTGGGCTGCCTGTCGGGACCGCTGAGGGTGGCACGGGGGAGACCTTTGGAGGTAGCCTCGGCGACTACGTTTTCCACAACGAGGCCCTGGAACGGGTTCTAGCACAGCTGGCGGAGAACCACGCCGTGGTCTCCCAGCCCGCGGCAGCGGAGGAGGTGGCTAAGCTTCCAAGAATCAGGAGCGTCTCAGGGCTGCGGAAGGCAACCTCTGAAAAGTGTTGCTCGATCTGCCAGGAGGACTTTTGTGGAGCTGGGGAAGAAGGGGATGGAGTATGCCGTGCCGCAATCAAAATGCCCTGCTCTCACGTATTCCACGAGGATTGCCTTCTGCAGTGGCTGAAGGAGCACAACACTTGCCCAATCTGTAGAATGAGCCTCCCGACCTCAGAGGGGGGTGAAGGGGAGGGCCAGGCTGCTAGACCTGGGGGCAGCGGTGAGGCAACCACTTTGGGAACTCCAACGACCCAAGGAGCACTTGGGTCGGAGCACGAATCTACCGAGGCTGAGATAGACCTGGAGGTGTTGCGAGAGATGAACGACATTGACGAGGACCCGCGCCCTGGGGTCAATCGCATCGCGTTAGACGAGGCCGAGGGGGGCTTAAGTGGAGATCCGGGAGAGGGGGAGCGAAGCAAAAGTCTTTGGGCCAAGACCCGCTTCCTCATGAAAACCTTGGCACCACTGGGGACGATGATCAAGTCTCTTCCGCTAATGAAGTGGGTAGCGCGACCTCTAGGCAGGGCCTTTCACTTTCTCAGCGGCGGAAGGAGAAGTCGGGGAGGTTCGTCAAGGTCTTCTTCGTGACTTTTGCACGACCCCGTAAAAATCTTGGTAAAAAAAGTAGAGAAGGAGCCGCACTGACCTGTGTGCAGCTTCTGCTCGCAGCGGCCCCCCCGCCACCCACCATCCGACGCTCTACCGTCTGCTGGC
>Ga0160423_10003207_pt1 | contig 13625 bp, 14 predicted proteins | sample CRUFie14St8metaG_FD_108191 | JGI IMG/M metagenome (GOLD analysis project Ga0160423, IMG submission 108191) | Marine microbial communities from the Costa Rica Dome - CRUD Field 142mm St8 metaG | ecosystem: Environmental > Aquatic > Marine > Oceanic > Photic zone | place: Costa Rica: the Eastern...
ATCATTTAATTTATCTAAAAATTCTGTTATTGTATATTGTTTGTTCTGTTCATCTTTTATCTGTAATGAATCTAATAACTCTGGTTTAGTATTTACTATCTTACTCAACAAATTTAATCCTAAAGACGGATAGAATACGTTAAAACTTTCTTCACCTAGCATATTGGTCTCATACATGGAGTCTTTCTCTCCGTCACCTTTTAACAATAAGTAGTATATCATCTAAACAAAAATCAAATCTTTTTCGTAAGTATCTAATTTACTGATATAGAGTTTGAATATATCCAACTCCATCTCACCTATCTCCCCACTATCTTGTAGTATTTCAGATAAGTTAACTAAATACTGAAAGTTTTGTGAATTTAATTTATTACAATCGAACTCAACACAAATATCATGTAACTCTGATATTTTACTTGTACCATATAACTTTACTTTTTCATCTAAATTATATGATGTCTTTGGTTGTTCTTCTTGAACATATTTACTTAGATTGTCTGAATCTCTCGAATCTAAATATATCTTACTACACCACGGTTCTAATTCATATAACATTTGTTTAGAACAATTATAAGCAACAAAACCGATATCATACTTTGGTGGTACGATAGGTTTCATCAACTCATCATGTTTAACCATGTGTCCCCATTTTCTTATGAACTCTCTTGTAGATTTTAGATTCTGTTCCAACCACTCACTTGATTCTCTTCCTTTCATGAACACTTGTCCTGCAGGATTTCTCATCGCACCATCTTTGAATCTACTACCTCTACAAGTCATATGATATACAAACCCTTGCCAAGTTTGTTTAAGTTTATATCCAGCAAGATTAAACCTATTAAAGATATCACTATCCTCTTTTGATTGTGGAGCAAAGATAGGGTCATGTCCACCTATGTAATCCCAATCACTTTTCATAATAGCCCATGGAGCAAATATACCCTCTGTTGGTTTCTTCTCTATATCAGTAGTTTTCAAAAACTCTAATAAACTTTTCTCGTCAAACTCTTCGGGTTCGATACCAAAATCTTGTAATATCTTTTCTGGCCCTTGTGGATGTAATGGTGGTTCTATCCTCGTAGCAGATACCACCACACCTGGTTCTATGTGTTTTAAAATCTCTTCATCTAACTTAGGACAAGCATACATATCAGCATGATAAATCATAACGATATCATTTGTCGCGTAATCATTAACCAATGTGTCATATAAAATAGTGTGTCCTAATCTTGTAGGCCCTTCATTTCTGTGAATTCTAACATTAGGGTCTTTTTTTACTATCTCTCGCATCCACTCCCAAGTTCCGTCATCTGAAAAATCATCAGCCCAACATATCTCGTGATGTGAACCTAAGTTCTTTCTGATACTATCATAAGACCACTTTAGATATTTTAGATTATTTCTACTTGGTTGAATAAAACTTATTGGTTTCATATTTTCTTTCCATATTTTTTCCAAATCTTTAAAATAAAAATCTGGTTTAACTTTAGCGTTGTGTTTGTCTATCGTGTATAACTCTTCTATTGGATATACACTCTCTAAGTCAATTAGACTCCAATCATCATCTTGACTACCATCACTCGTTATAATAATATTTATCGGAACAAAATCGTAAAAGAACATTTTTTTTTCACGAGCTAGTTTTATTAGTTTTTGATATAACGGCACAGAACGAACATCTTCATTAAATTGATACTCAGTCCTAGATAGTGGTGTTCCTCGTTTCATTTTATAACCTATCACCTCATCACCATCCATTATTAACGAGTCTAGTGCTGGAGCTACCTCATCAAAGAATCCAGCTTCATACGCCTTTATAAAGTTTTCTCTTCTACAATAATCTTTATCAAATGTTTTGTAGAAATATTCACCATCAGTAGTTACTTTTCTACCGTGATTAACACCATCAACCACTCTACCAGTTTTATCAAGTATAACTTTCACTAGTCTTTGTCCTTTACATCATTAAATTCTAAAAATATGACCTCACTTGGTATATAACATTTTAAATCTGGAAAACGTCTCATACCATTATGAAAATCATAGTATCCCTCATAAAAATTTGGTAAATGTTTTTTTCTAAATGGTATTTCGTGTCTACAACTCTCACCCTTTTCCAAAAACTCTGTAAGTGTTTCTATAAAAAATTCAGTCCTACACATCATATCCATTGACAATCTTTTATGTGGAGCATGTTTTCCTAAATAAAAGTAACCATAGTCCATTTTTTTATATCCAGGTGATGGTATAGAATTATAAGGAGTGTAACCATCAATATATTTTTGTTGTGTGTAGTTAAATATTTTTGATAAGAACATCCAATCAAAATCATTATCAAAAAACTCATTCAGAGTATTTTCCATGTGTTCTTTACTGCAGTTAACTTCCATGTCTTCACAAATAAACATGACATACGGGGTCTTAACTTCCTTTACCATAGCTAGAGTTATTAATGCCCAGTCCTTAACCAAATTATTAAATAAGTTTATCTTTGGTACATTAGTAAGATAGTGCTCTTTGATTGGTTTCCAATTTTCATTATCTGAATTATAGTTTACAAAGAAATCTATGTCTGGAAAGGTATCACCTAATTTAATAGTATTTCTTTTCACCACCTCTAATCTTTGAGGTTGTGTACATATAAAATTTTGGACTAAACTAAATTTTTTCATAACAATCCCACATATACCATTCACACGTTTCTTTTAGTCCATCGAATAGACTAATTTCATCTGAGTAACCACCTATTGATTTTAACAGACTCATATCTGGACATCTTCTATCAGTAGACCCTTTTGGAGCATCAACTAATAACACGTGTGGGTCATAATTTAATATATCAAAGATAGTTTCTACTAATTCTCTTATATTAGTTTCTTTACCAGAACCTACATTAAACACGATATCACTAGTTTTACTCTCCATGACATTTTTTATTTGTTTTACACAATCATTTATATGACAGAAAGACCTTGTTTGATAATGACCATAAATTTTAAATGGTGACTCTTCATCGAATATTCTCCTAACAACTTGAGGTATGACGTGTTCAAAACCCATTCTTGAACCATATATGTTGTGAGGTCTTATTATTTTAGTGTTTAGACCATATTGTTTAGCATAGTTTATAAAAAGTAACTCACCAAATATTTTACTACCAGCATAAGAAAATCTTTCATTATGAACGTCATCTATTGATGCAACAACATCTTCACTAGTTGGTATCTGTATATTATTTGTTGATGCATAAATTTCAGATGAAGAAGCTGATAATATATTTTTAATATTATTTTCTATACACCAATCTAATATATTGATGTTACAAAGTGTATTAACTTTTAGAACTAAATGTGGTATCTCATAAAAATTAGGTGTACCATTTATAGCAGCTAGATGATAAACATAATCATAGTCAGTATCTAGTTTTTCTAAATCCGATTTGTTTGTTAAGTCACATTCTATAAATTTTAAGTCTTTTACACTATCATCTAGTTTACCACGTGAATTATTATCACATATAGTAACATCGTAACCAATCTTATCTAAATACCTAGCTAGATATGAACCAATAAAACCAGTTCCACCAGTAACTAATACTTTCATTCTTTTCTCATCCCCTTTGGTACTGTGACCACGTATTTTTTATTTTCATCTAAAATATTTCTAAAAAAATCAACATCTATATTATTTTTTTCACAAAAACTAGCCATAGCTTCCGTATCCTTTGGAAGACACACACCACCAAAACCTCTAAAGTTTTTATTACAATCTAGATAGATTCCGTTAATGTGGTCTCTATTTTTGATAGCATTTTTTACTTTATTGTAGTTAACGTCTAACTTTAAAGAAACCTCGTAAAAACTATTGGCTAATGTAATTAGAGTAGCATTATACACGTTACTAAAATACTTACACAACTCAGCTTCAGTAGAATTGACCATAACAAATTTTCTTGGATAGTGACCATGTGATTCCTTCACTAATTCAAATTGTTTTTTTGTATCCACTCCTATTATACAAACGTCGTGATTTTCTGTAAAATCTGCTATAGCACATCTTTCTCTTAAAAACTCTGGTACAAAACCAACTTGTAAATTTTTATATTTACTAGATAGTCTTTCAGTAGTCCCTGGTTCAACGGTTGACTTTATTATCACCAATCCATTGTAATTAAGAGCACTTAAATCTCGTACGACACTTTCTACTATAGAAACATCACAACTACCATTCTCACTTGGTGGTGTAGGTACACAAATATAACAAATATCAGTATCGAGAACATCTCTGAGGTTAGTATCTAAAGTTAAGTCGTGACCAAACACATCGTTACCTAACTCTTCAAATCCCACTTTTACAGCGGAACCGACAATTCCTAACCCCACAACTCCTATATTCATTTGAAAATCTCCATTTGTGATAAATCAGGCCAATCACTTAAAACCCATTGTCTTGGTTCAGTTTTAACGGCTTCATCAAACTTATCTAGTCCTAGTTGAGCAACTTCTGGTGTCATATAATAATGATAACCCATTCTACTTATGTTTTGTGTAGCCCAAGGTACATCTTGTTCCCTACCATCATATGACATGAGTTTTAGTTCTCTAGCTGCCTCTTTGTCATCAGTTAATATCATACCACCTCTACCTAGATTTAAATGTTTCCTAAACTGAAAACTTAGACACATAAAGTTACCAGGGACATAACTATTCTCTTTCCAATAAACAGCCGCATCTATAACGTTGGTTCCACCAATAGTGTAATAATTTAACCAATCTTCATCTTTCCATTTTAAATCTATGTTTAACTTTTTAGATAGTAGTGGTATTGATATGTAGGTTTGTTTAGGAACCTCAATAGAATCTACTTCCAAATACCTTAAACATAATTCTATAGCGTGAGTACAACAATCTACTGATACGGCGTATGGTGAACCATAAAACTCTGCTATTTTATTTTCAAACTCTGTTACTGTTTTAAAACTCATTTTTTACACTCCACGTTTAAACTCATTAGTGTCCCGTTATCTTTGTCCATGTGTGGTAAATAGGCTTGTGAGTGGTCATCAAACTCCGAGTGTTCTGTGTCCCTCCAATCATAATGATTTACTTCTCTCATTCCTATACTCTCTAACACTTTTTTCAGACTACGAAAATCATAAACAGTTTTGTGATATATTGTCTCATCACCCATTGGCATCTTACCATATAACAAACCAACAAAATCATCCATACCATATGGTTCGTAACCTTTAACGTACAATGATGCTATTTTAGAAAAATTAGGTACCGCTAATCTCATAATTCCATTTGGTTTTAAAACCTCTCTCCACCTCTCTAAAATAGGAACTACTTCCTCTCTATCAAAGTACTCTATTACATGAGATGCATAAATTAAATCTGCCGTATTTGGTGCATATTCTGGTAAAGTTATATCTGTTGAATCTAAATGTAAATAATCACCAGCATCAACATGAATCCAATCTCTACCAAAGTCTCTCCAACCACAACCTACATTAAATTTCATTAAAACCTCTCCTTCGGGTAATCGTTATTTATTATTAAATTATTTAAATTAAAATTATTTTCACCTCTATACTCACAATTCTTAAATACAGACCTCACCGCATCACAATCTCTTCTTGCATAAAAATTATGTTTAACTTTACCAGATAGACCAATCTTATCTATATATCTAACACAATCTTCATGTGGACTACCAAACCCAGTTTTACCTAAATTTTCATACAAACTTGAAAACTTATCGATATTAGATGATTTAGAGAAAAACCAAACGTCATAATATCTTTTAGTAGTCTCACATTTACAATCACCATCAATACAATCATCTCTATGTGGTATGTAAAATAATTCTGGGTCAAAATCAGAAAATATTAAATTAGTTCTGAAGATATGGTCGAATCTATATAGCATTACCATATCATAAACAAAATTATTTTCTATCTCATATTGTTTTTTTAAACCAACACTTGTAGCAGTAGAATACCATCTACTACAAATACTATTCATTCTATGTGTATTTTGTTTAAAATCAATTTGTTCTTGAATAATATATTTTTTTGGTTGATATAAATCTAAGAGTTGGTCTTTAAATTCATTACTCCAACTATGTATAAAAACATCCACATCGTTGTGGTCAAATATATGTTTTTTGTGAAAATGATGTCCTATTCTAAAATCAACTGGTAAACCTTTAGTGTTGTTTGTAGTCCCATCTAAACCATATTTTCCTTGAACTGAACCAACAATTCCTACTAAACAAAAAGCTATTCTCATATCTCTAAATTACCAACTCCAGTATCTCTTTTTAAGTTTATAGCTGTAGCTGTATCACCAGGTCTATCTGGTTTCAAATCATTAATTAGAACTCTAGCTCCACCACCAATACCCATAATTAATTTATCATAAATAATACCAGCTCTTCTTAATTGTGCTTCGGTTGATTTTCTCATACCCTCTTTCCTACCAGTAGTTAGGATAATACAATGACCTTTTTTATCCCACTCCCATAATTTTTTTAAAGTTCCTGGTAAGGGAATCATATCACTATCCATATTATAGTCACCATTTTTTGTTCCTGTGTATGGATACTCAGTCAAAGTTCCATCTATATCACAAAATATGGTTTTTGGTTTATTAATCATATTTTTCTCTTCTTTCTAACTAGTTTTCCTATCGTATTAAAATATAGATAGTCAATGTTAGTACCCATGAAACAATTTATAGCGTGTTCTGGTGTTTCAACAATGGGTTCTCTATCATTAAAACTTGTGTTTAATACGATGGGAACATCAGTTTTTTTACTGAACTTTTTTATGAAATTATAATACCAACTGTTATCGTTCTCAGTTACAGTTTGTAATCTAGCTGTACCATCTAAGTGAACAACGGCGGGTACTTTGTCCTTTACTTCATCTCTCCACTTCAAAACTGTAGTCATATAAGGACTATCAACATCTTTGTAAAACCAATCAGTAACAGACTCTCTAAGTATTGATGGTGCAAATGGTCTAAACCATTGTCTATGTTTTACCTTCTCATTTATTAAATCTTTCATGTCTGGACTTCGTGGGTCTGCTAAAATACTTCTATTTCCTAAAGCTCTTCGTCCTGATTCTGAACCCCCTCCGAATACTGAAATAATATTCTGTTCTATCAATAAGTCAACTACCTTATCATCGTCAACGTCCTCAACGACTATTTTATCACTCCATTTATCTAACTCAGAGTAGATATCAGAACTATCATAGTTACAACCTAAATATGGTGTACAATTATCAGACCACTCTACCCTCGGTTTTCTTAATACTTGATGATAAATATATTGTGCTGAACCTATAGCTAGACCACCATCATATGGAACTGGACAAACATAAATTTGTTCTACGTTAGGAAACCAATCATACATTTTACCAACCATTACTGAGTTTAATACAACACCACCAGACATACATATGTGTTTTGGGTTATATTTCTCTATATAAGGTGTCATTATCTCTCTCCCAACCATTTCAGTAGCTCTTTGAATACCAGCGGCTACGTCAAACGCATCTTGTTCACTTTTTTCTGCTATTGGTTTATACTTTTCACAATTCATCATTGTATAATGTGATGGGCCTCCACCACCTTTCATAAATGAATCATAAAAATCTTGACAATATTTTTCTGGGTCACCTACTGACGCCATAGCCATTACAGTTCCAGCGGCTAAACCATGTGGATGACCTGATGATAAACCAAATATCTCTCTCGTGTATATTCTCCACGGTGAACCTATTGTCAACTTTGACATTGGTATTCTTTCTATTGGTTCTATATCTAGTCCTTTTCCACTCCAAAAAGTAAATGCTGTTGAAAAAGAATTCTCTGGTGAAGCTTCATCAGTTATATTTTTCCAATCTGTTTTATCTGTACCACTACCATCTATGGTTATGATTAGAGCTTCATCATAATTACTTGAAAAGAACGCATTAGCCGCATGAGATTGATGGTGACCTATTACATAAAACGAACCATCATTTTGTTGTAACAGTTTGTTCATTTTATCTCTTGGTGCTTTTTTACCACATCTATCAGCATATTTACCTAACATACCACCTGGATTACCATATGAAAAGTGATTTATTCTATCAACCTCAGTCTGAGGTAATCTCTCAAACAACATCTCTAAACCATCACCTAATGGTTCTTTTTCACGAATAAACCTCTCTAATTCTTCGTGAATTATTGGAACACCATCTTTTAAGAGACAATATCCAACATCATGACCTGATTGAAATCCTGCTATTATCATATAAACACCTTATCGTTTTCTTGACCTTTATATGGGCCTGTTTTGTATTCATACACAATCGTATCATCCTCTAAAATATCATACGTGTGTCCACCTTCAAAAGTTACTGATATATCACCAACATTGATTACTGACTCATCGATAATTGTATCATCAAAATCATACATAGTAACCTTAACTGAACCTCTCATGCACACCCAAGACTCTTGGGGTATAACTCTTTCTTCACCATCTTTCCAAATATGTTTATGAGGTCTAAAAGCTTTCTTATCTAACCTCATGGATGAAACTTGAATAAATTGCTCATCTGGTGCTATATCAACTCTACCCTTTGGTATCTCATCAAACTTATGAATTATACCTAACAAAATATCTGGATACTTTTTTGAATATACCTTTTTCATTTTATCCTCTCCAATTTCTAATCCAAGCTTCTTCATTGTAATGTTTTTTAAAACCCTCTCTAGATAACAAACTACATTCTTCATAAAAATTAACGTCATTTTTAAGTTTTGTTGCTATATTTTTAGCTTCATGTAAATCACCAACATCAACCATCGTATTACTATGTAATAATTCTTGTGTATCTAGTCCACGATATCCAATACAAGGTATTCCATGAAATGCACAATTCATAGCAAATGTTCCAGCGGCATGTGTTCTCATTAGATGAATACCAATATTATATTGTGATAAGTTATCAATCCACTCCCTCCAATTCATATACGGAAGATAATTTATATCTTCAATCATGTCCTCTTGTGTTTGTTTCCTACCCATTGATGGAGCGTATATGGAGTCTCCTATTTCTCTTGCGACCATATAAGAATCAAATCCACCATACCAACTAACAAAATTACCACCTATTATTGTACCCTTTCCTTTTTTCGTATTTGGAGTTAACCCCTCTGGTATCATGAGACTTCTCATCACCCTTACATCTTTACAACCTAATCCTTTATAATATTTTATATCCGAGTAATTGTGACAATATACCCAATCAGCTTCTATTAACGTATTGTAATAGTGAAATTGTTTATCAACGGTGTAATCTTGAAAATACCAATGAGGGCCTTCTTGCATCACCGCTACTTTATCACAACAAGTTCTAAATGAATCTAGGTTTATATTTGGATTATTTTTTGGTATTATAACAATACCCAAATCAAACTTTTCATTTGGTCTATTGTTAATATTGTAGTGTGGAGCTTTGAGAGCCATCATCCAAGCATATTCAGTTCTTGCGTTTTCAAAATTTCTTGGAACGTGTCCGTTAACTTGTGACTCTGAAAAAAATACTACTTTCAAGTGTATAACTCCTCATAGGTTTTTTTCATCCAATAACTAGCATCTCTGTTCATTGGATTTTGTGGTATTGCATTGAAGTGATAAACATAACCTGCATTAAATAAATTTTCTAAAGTATCTTCCCACCAACAATTATCGTGAATGTATAACAAATTTTTTCTACATAAGTCTTGTACATTATAAATATCTGGTAAAATTTTTAAATCAATATTATTTTTTTTCAACATAAAATTTAGAATAGTTTGGTCTGTGGCTGTTTTTAGCTTTGTTATGGCTGTTTGTATCTCATCCGTATTTTCTAAATAATATTTTTTCATAGTTTCAAAAAACTCTTTATGACTTTTATTTAGTATTTGAAAACCACCATTTATGTATCTCCAAGGTTTAACTCTGTCACCACCAAACAAAACCTCACCAAAACCCTTAATACTTCTTAACACCCACTCAAAGTCACCATCATTTAAAACACCACAATACTTATTGTCTGTCTCTTCAAAAAAGTTTGGACAATTTGGATGAACTACAGTATCAGCATCAACCATCAATATTTGATTATAATTTATATCATTAGAATCTAAAATATCAAAAAGATAATATCTCTGCCAAGTTATCTTCATATAATCAACTGGATAAATTAAATCCTCCCAAACGATTAACTCACAATCATTTTTATCACAAAAGTTTTTCCAACTCTGAATGGAATAATCATAAGAACTATTCCTACCATTACCCAAATCAATATTAGGGATAAACACTACGTTTTTCATATATATTGAATACCCCATTGTTCTTCAGTTAACTGATTAAATGGATAACCCTTATGACTTTCAACCCCAAAGAATCTTCTCATACCATCCCAATCAAATTTGTCTCTGTCCGTATGTTTGTTTTTTCTACTAAAATAAAATCTAGGCTCTAAGAAATTAAAACCGTTTATCTGAAAACTATAATTTTTAATTAAATCATCATCACCTTGTGCACCAAATAACTGAAACTTAACCCTATTTGGTTCAAATATTTCAAGACCATCTTGTCTGATAAAATCACTTGAATTGTTAAATAATTGTTCTCTAGCTTGAGATGAAATAATTATATCTAAATCATCATTCTGTCTTATACCCATTAGAGATAAAACACCAGACTGACAAACTGTGAAATGTTCCTTTGGTATTTTAACGTTAAGTAAATTCTTTACATTGTTTACCAATGGTTTAACTCTCTGTATATTATCATGTTGTCTTGGTTCATCATATATTTGATTTTTTATCATATAAAATGGTATGTATTTTTTACCCTTTATTAGTCTACCAATCATAGCGTAAGCTCTGTGATAACTATGTTTAATAAATCCATTATCAAATTCTACTGGATTTTTCTTATTAAATTCAAGTATTTCCTCATCGGTCATGGGTTTAAGGGAATCATAATATTCTTTTGTCAAGTTGTCCCAACCCAACTCATGATGGTCAGCTACATCGTGTCTAAAACCAGCCATCATACAATTAAAGTATTGCCAATTAGATGGCTCTAACTTACTCTCAACCTCTCTCACGTTATCTTCATTTGAATAATAAACTACCGTATCTCTAACAGTTTTTAACGTATCATTGTTTTTTAATATAGATTTACTTACACCACCATTAGCCACCTCCATGTTTAAAAAGTAATCTAAACTAATTGGTGCATAATCCACTTTATTTTTTCTCAACTCTTTTCTTTTCATTTGTCTCCATTTTTTCATATATCCAAAGTATTGATTATCGTCTATGTCCTCTTGTATATAATCAAATTGTAGATTATTTTTCCAAGCCACATAATTAAAACTTAACTGGTCTCTTTTACTACCATATTTCATCTCTTCCCACCACGCATCACAGGTATCGATAACGTCTTGTTCGTTATGTCTTCTAAAAACTACTGTTGTTCTAGCAAGTCCATTATCTTTTGGATATCCATCTAATTTATATTGATTTACTTGTGACTTAATTATATCCATGTTGTCTTTGAAATGTTTTTTAGGATTATTATTTCCTAACCATTCTATAAACTTTGCTTCCTCATAAATACATTTTCTAACATTTAAATTACCTGAAACAGTTCGACCACATAATTCATGATTTAAAATAGATAAATTATAATTCTTTAGATGTTGATTTACAATTTGTGATATGTCTTGTTTTATTTTTACTTCTATATCAACCCAAACACTAATATCATAGTCACTCAAATACTTGTGTGGTTTTAATTTATATCTTTTTGCACTTCTAGCTCCATCATCATATAAAGGTTTCACAATTCTTACATCCCACACATCTGATTTAAAATTTTCATTATCAGTAAAACAAACAAAATCCCAATCCCCTTTCACTACAGGTTCATGTAGATGATAATTATTTTCTTCTGTAACACCAAAAACTGCAGTATAAATGACTTTATTCATCACGTAATAGTTCCCACATTTTACTTGTGTTCATATTAATCGAAGGCACTGATTTATTTGAAAGTCCCTTTTTAACTTCTTGATGTTTTGATACAAAATTATAAACGCTCATTGTTTCACCACCAACATTAATTACGCCGACCTCATCTTTTAATTTTAATATTATGGAAGCTGTTGCCTTATGTGTAATAGAACTTCCATGAACATCATCAAAAGCCACTCCATGTCTAAAAGGTATATCACATAATCCACATCTCAATATCAAAGAATTATCTATTAAACGAGTAACACACTCTCCACCTAACTTTGACCAACCATAATTATTTGTTGGTAATAATGAAGAGTTTTCATCAAAACTTTCTTCACCATTATAAACAAAATCAGTTGAGATGTAAATAAATTTTATCCCATATTTTTTACAAATTCTTGCTACGTTTCCAACTCCAATAATATTAACAGATAAACTATCTATTGGATTTATATCATTTATTTTCATTGGTTTTGTTAATGCTGCTGTATGTATAAAATATTTTGGTGGGTTCGGAGAAATTACATATTTTTTGATAACATCAGATACAATATATTCATTCGTTATATCCATGTCTTTTTTTGATAGACATACTATTGGTGTCTCCACCGTGGATAATTTAACAAGTTCATTTGCTAACTTTCCATTACCGCTAACTAAAATCATTTTAAAATCTTAACCTTTGGTATGTGTGTGATAAACTTTCCACCATCTGATAAATAGTCTGACTCTTTTTCTAATATTTCCTTTTTATAATTCCAAGCTCCTAAATAAAAATAATCAATATCTTTCAAACTATTCGGTGAATAGGCTTTGATTTGAACATTTGTGTTAGGAATCCATTTATTATTTTTTAATGGTGTTGTATCTAAAACATAATCTACGTGTTTATTATTCAGACCACACATATTCATAACGTTTGTAAATTTAGCTGTAGCTCCATAACCCACTATGGATTTATTTTTTTGTTTCAAGTCCTCTAACAAATCTTTTATATCACCCATATTTTTTTTCATGGTGGACATACACTCTTTTAATTTATCAAAGTTATCAACACCAAACTCTTTTTCATTTCTTAAAAATTTTAAATTAACATTGTGTTCATGATTAGCTTTTTCATTACAAATATAAAATCTATAAGTTCCACCATGAACTGGATGTAACTCTAAATCAAAGACTCTCATACCAAGTTTCTCTACGATATTTCTAACAGAAAGATATGAAAAATAAGATTGATGTTCGTGATAAAATTGGTCAAAGGCGTTATATTCTAAAACCTCTAAAAAAGATGGTGTCTCTAAAACAAACACACCATTATCTAATAATGAGTCTTTTATCAGTTGTAAAGTCTCTTGTAGGTTCTGTACGTGTGAAACAGTATTAGATGAAAATATTAATGAAAATCTACCGTTTTCTGAAACCACTTTTTCTTGAGTGGATTTATTCCAAAAATCACCGTAAGTTTTAATACCCATTTTATTAGTTAAATCTGAAAAGTTTGTACAAGGTTCTACCGCTACACTTTTATCGTTGGGAAAG
>Ga0160423_10003208_pt1 | contig 13624 bp, 10 predicted proteins | sample CRUFie14St8metaG_FD_108191 | JGI IMG/M metagenome (GOLD analysis project Ga0160423, IMG submission 108191) | Marine microbial communities from the Costa Rica Dome - CRUD Field 142mm St8 metaG | ecosystem: Environmental > Aquatic > Marine > Oceanic > Photic zone | place: Costa Rica: the Eastern...
ATCTTCCCTGTAAGGGGATCCACCGCGTATCCGTAACCACGACCATCGGCACCACCATACTCAGCGGGCCTGCCATTTTCGTCAATACCCGTGACCGCCGTATTGGCTCGATAAACAACGGGCGGGGTGGACCGCGGACCTAGCGTATTGTTTTCATAGACTCTCACCGAGCCAAAGCCTCCAGCAAAGAAATGCTCATAGAACGGCAATTCGGTCGTATCGGCGTAGCCGTCGCCGTAACCAACCTCACCACGTAAATGCAAGGTGAAGTCACCAAACAGCGGAAAATAAATTTCTCCACGATAGTTCAGCTTATAGAACTCAAGGTCCGACAACGGTACTGCGACTTCTAGTGACAGGGATTGCGAGGCACCGCGTGTCGCAAGTTGCCCGCGATTAAGCGTGGATTGAAGCCAGCTGGCAGTGAGTGTCCAGTTCAGATACTGATCGCCATTTAGATCGAGAAATCCCTCGTAAGCAGGAGGTGAGAGTACAGACAGGGGGATGGTGTCAATTGGTTGCAGAATTTCCGCGGCAGCATACGTGCCATCGGCCTGCAGCGTTGAGTAATACCAATAGTCAATCTCCGGCGCCAACCTAGGACTACCCGCGATTTCCTGAACTGCATATTGTCCAGAGGTGATTTTCGTATCTGTAACGCCTACCGAGAACCCCAATCTCTGTGTTTCACTGATCGGATAGCCAAAGTTAACGCTACCGCCCCAGGTATCCGTGGTGTAGCTCGCAACATTAATTTTGGATAAATCAGTTTTTCGGTAGAACACCCCAAAGCCTCGGCTCACGCCATCCTCGGTGAAGTAGGGATTCGTATAATTAAAGCTAATGACATCTTGCCACCGTGATGAATTGACCGAGATTCCGACTCGGGTCCCAGTGCCAAGAAAATTGTTTTGCTGCAGGTTTAGGCCAAGAATCAGACCGGCATCCTGCGCGTAACCCAGACTGCCGCCAATCGACCCAAATGATTGCTCCTCCACCGCGAAATTCACGTCAATCAGATCGTCAGTGCCCGGCACTTCCGCCGTTTCGACTTGCGCCGTTTTAAAGAAGCCCAGACGCTCGAGACGAACTCGCGACTGCTCAATCGCAGCTGATGAGGCAGGCGCTGATTCCATCTGGCGCATCTCTCGGCGGAGCACATCATCAATAGTCGTCATGTTTCCCGCGAAGTTGATACGCCGGACATAGGTTCGCTTGCCGGGGTCGATGAAGAACTTCATGACTACGGTGCTCGTATCCTCGTCGATCTCCGGCATGCCCGTCACTTTGGCGAAGTTGTATCCCTCATTGCCGAGTCGTCGGGTGAGATAGTCCTCCGTGGCGGTAACCAGCTGCTGCGAGTACACTTGATCTGGCTGAACGATCAAAAAGCGATTCAGGTCCTCCTCTGGAAGCACGAGATCACCACTCAAGCCCACTTCGCTGATCGTAAACTTCTCGCCCTCAGTCACGTTGGCGGTGATGTACACCTCTTCCTTGTCTGGCGAGACCGCGACCTGGGTCGAGTCAATGTTGAATTGTAGGTAGCCGCGATCGAGATAATAGGAGGACAGCGTCTCCAGGTCGGATGTCAGCTTTTCTTTGGAATACTTGTTATCGCTGGTGAAGAATGAAAACCAGCCGCCCGTTTTCAACTCAAACAGGTCGAGCAAATCCTCGTCAGAGAAAATATCGTTTCCGACCACGTTGATGTGCTGGATAGTCGCTACCGTACCCTCGTTCACATCGATGGCGATCGAAACACGATTGCGGGGCTCTGCAATCACCTCGGAGTCAATGCTCGCGTCGTAGCGCCCTTGTAGTACATACTGGCGCTGCAACTCGAGCTGCATGCCTTCAAGCGTGGAGCGCTGAAATACTTGGCCAACCGCCAATCCTGCGCCCTTCAATCCATCTAGTAACGCTTCTGTCTCAATTGCCTTGTTACCGTCGATGGTGATCTCGCTGATGCTCGGCCGCTCTGCGACCACCACCACCAACACACCGCCGTCCCGGGCGATTGAGATATCGTCGAAATTGCCCGATGCAAACAAGCTTTTCGCGGCGGCGCGGACGACCAACGTATCGACCGTGTCACCGACCCCAACAGGCAGCGCGGCAAAGACACTCCCCGGGGTGATCCTCTGCAGTCCCTCAACGCGAATATCCTGAATCACGAACGACTCGATCTGTGCCAATACGGGCCGACAGACTCCGAGCCATGCCGCCAAAATAAGCATGGCCCCGAGGCAGACACCTCGCCGTGTGTGATGAGTATTCAAGTGCATACCGTCTTCGTATTCAGGTAAGAGACCTTGCTGCTGCTCTCCACTCCATTCGCTGTCTCCGATAGCGTTTGGGCTTCTTCAGCTATTGCAGGTTGGTTGGTCATCCAGCGTTATCACAAATTCGACACATCATTATACAGGGCAAACACCATGATGCTCAGCACCAAAACAACGCCCACCTGATAGCCCGCCATCTGAATCCACTCAGGCAGAGGCTTGCCCAGCAGCGCCTCAAAACTGAAGAAAACTAACTGCCCGCCATCCAGCACGGGAATCGGGAGCAGATTCAGTACGCCGAGTGACACACTGAGTAAAGCCAAGAATCCGAACCAAGACACCCACCCCGCTTCAGCAGTCGACGCCGCAACCTGGGCGATAGTAATCGGACCGGATAGATTGCTGGGAGAAATCAACCCCTGGAGCATCCTGCTGATCGATTTAATCGTGAACGTCACTAGATCTAGGGTGCGACTGAGTGAGGCTACCATCGCTTCAATCGGGCCACGGTCAAAATGCCGCTGCTGAGACTGAGGTATGACCGGCAATGAGACTGACATACCGACCGAACCGATCCGCTCGCCCTCAGACCTCACGCTGGCAGGGGTCACCGTGAGAGTTTGCCGAGCACCATCACGCTCAATCGACACACTGATGGCCTGATCAGGGCGCGCGCGGACATAGGTGACCCAATCCATCCACAGCGGCATGGGTTGGCCATCAGCCTCCAAGATTATGTCACCGACGATGAAGCCCGCAGCACGCGCAGATCCGGACTCAGTCAGGCCGCCCACCCGGGGAGCTACCAAAGGCGTCTTGAAGGTAATCCCAATCGCATTCAATAGGTTGGGATGCTCGGCGCCCTTCAGCCATTCCTCAATCGAGACCTCGTAATGCTTTTGAACGTCTGATCCGGGCTGACCGGCAACGAAGCTAAGAACACCCGAGTCGCCCAGACGCTCCAGCAAAGAAAAGTTCACGGCAGCTACGGTGGGCGTCTCCCGCCCATCGATGGCTCTAATTTCCTGTCCTGCCTGCAAGCCTGCCTGCTCTGCCAGCGAATCGGGCAAAACAGTCGCGATCTCCGGAATCACGCCCATCTCACCACGTAAAAATAATCCCCACAGCACCACGATCGCCAACAAAAAATTGGCGGCCGGGCCCGCAGCCGCGATCGCCATGCGGGCTCCCACCGGTTGCCGGTTGAAGGCCCGTGGCAAATCGGCTTCGGGGAGATCGTCCTCCCGCTCATCTGCCATCCGGACGTAACCACCGAGCGGAATCGCTGACAACACGAACTCTGTTTCACCCGCGCCCTGCCAACGGAACAGCGGCTTGCCAAATCCAATAGAGAACCGCAGCACTTTGACGCCCGCGCGTCGAGCGACCCAAAAGTGCCCGTATTCGTGAACCGCGACTACAGTCGCAAAAGTCACCAGTGCTACCGCAAGCGTTTGAAGTGTGTCGATCAATGCCCTACCTCTGAGTTACAAGCCAAAAGACAATGCTGCAACCCGCGATGACGCTGCATCGCGCGCTACCTGGTCGAGTGCTTGGACCGCGTCAAGGCTTTGAGGTTCCGACAGATTGACGTCGGCGAGAGTCGATTCGATCACGCGGTCAATATCAGTAAATCGAACCGTGCCCGCAAGAAACGCCGCTACCGCGATCTCGTTCGCCGCACTGAAAACGCACATACCACCCGGGCGAGTAATGGCCTGCTGAGCCAGAGCCAGACATGGAAAAGCGTCCAGATCAGGGGCCTCGAAGTCGAGCCGTCCGGCAGCCACCAGATCAAGTGGCTCGACGCCCGCATCCACCCGATCAGGCCACGCGAGGCAGTACGCAATCGGGGTACGCATGTCGGGCTGCCCCAACTGTGCGAGGACCGAACCGTCTCGATATCGAATCATCGAATGCACAATACTCTGCGGGTGCACCACGATGTCGATTTCATCCGGCGTGCGGTCAAACAACCAGCACGCCTCCGCCAGTTCAAGCCCCTTGTTCGCGAGCGTCGCCGAGTCGACAGAGATTTTCTGCCCCATAGACCAATTGGGGTGCGCGCAGGCTTCTTCGGGAGTCACCCGATCCAACGACTGCCGTGACCTTCCACGGAAAGGTCCGCCAGAAGCCGTCAGAACAATCTTTTCCACGTTGCTCATCTCCGGCCTTCCGGACGGATCGATCGGTAAACACTGGTGCATGGCGTTATGCTCACTGTCCACCGGCAGCAGTGTGGCACCACCTTGCTTCACCGCCTCCACAAAGAGGCCGCCCGCACTCACCAGCGCCTCTTTATTGGCCAGCAAGATGGTCTTTCCCGACCTGGCGGCACTCAGCGTCGGCCGCAATCCGGCAAATCCGACGATCCCCGCAACGACCGTGTCGATGTCAGGTGCCGACACCAATTCGTCCAACACTGCCGCGCCCGCCGCGACGGTGACCTCGGGTAAATCTTCGAGTGCAGCCTTTAACGCGTCTGCGGCCGCCTCATCACCCATCACAGCGTATTGAGGACGATGACCGCGACACAGCGTCGCCATGTCCTCAACCGATTTATTCGCGGAGAGCACGGCGGCCTGATAGCGATCAGGATGACGCGCAATAACGTCCAGCGTGGACTCTCCGATCGAGCCTGTCGCCCCCAGCACTGCAATGCGCCGCATGATCAGTAACCCACCAGCAAAAGGCCTAGCGCAAAGACGGGCGCGGCACCGCAGATACTGTCCAGACGATCCAGCACCCCACCATGGCCTGGCAGCAATGACCCGGAATCTTTCAAGCCCACCTCGCGTTTGAGCAGGCTGACGGTCAAATCACCCACTACCGACGCTCCGGCCGTGGCGAGACCCAGCGCCAATAAAGACCCAAACCCCAGATGCAAGTAGGCAGGTGGCAGGGCTTGCCAGATCACCGAAGTCAGGAGCACAACAGACAGCAATCCACCCCAGAAACCTTCCCAGGTTTTGCCCGGGCTGATGTCTTTCGCAAGTGCGTGGCGCCCGAAACGCCGCCCCACGAAGTAAGCGCCGATATCCGCAGTTGCCACGGTCAGAATCATCACGAACATCACAAAGGGACCATTGCTCATCGTCAGGCATACCGTCACTGCCAGCCAGGTGACCGACAAGATTGCCCAGCCCAGCACAGCGCGCACGGAGGTGCGTCGCCACACACCCTGGCCGGCGGGGTAATACTTCAGCCCCAACAACATCACAGACCAGAGTAAAGCGCTGGCCGCAAGCGCCGGTTGCGCACTCACGGCGCTGCCGGCTGTAGGCAAGTCAATTCCATGCCACATCGCTAAGCACAGAACCGGTACACCGGCGGCGAAGGCACCGCGCTGCCATGCGGTACGTGCACCCACCAGCGCCGCCCACTCCCAGGCGCCCGCGGTGGCGACCAACGCAAACAGTGCAGCCTGCATGGCGTAAGGCGCATAAATCAGCGTGCCAATGAGCGCGCCTGCAAGGATCAGTGCGGTAATGATTCTTTGCCGAAGCATTGCGCTCGCGTCCACCCGACTCAGTAGTGGTGCAACAGGGGCCGCACGCCAAATCGGCGCTCCCTCACCGCGTAATCTGCAAGGGCAAGGTCAAGCACCGTTTCGTCGAAATCGGGCCACAGTACCTCTGTAAACCAGAACTCGGCATAAGCGAACTGCCACAATAAAAAGTTGGAGATACGAGCCTCACCCGCAGTGCGAATACAGAGATCGGGGTCAGGTAACTGTGCGGTAGCGAGGCGCTGCGATACGGCCTCTTCATCAATGTCAGCGGGATTCAACTTCCCCTCCGCCACATCCTGAGCGATCGAGCGAGTGACTTCCGCAACATCCCAACGACCGCCGTAATCCAGCGCGAGTGTCAGCGTTGCGCGGTCGCCCGCCTCTGTGGCGGCCTCGGCCTCCGCAATTAATTTTTGCAGACGGGGGCTAAATCGGTCGCGACGACCAATTACTCGCAAGCGGACACCGTCTCTTGCCAATTTCTCGACTTCATTGCGCAGGTAACGCGACAACAAGGCCAGCAAGGCTCGCACCTCGGCTCTGGGGCGGCCCCAGTTCTCACTCGAAAAGGCAAATAAGGTCAGGTAGCGGATGCCGCGCGTCTCACAGGCCGAGACAATCTCTCTCACGACCTCGGCGCCAGCCCGGTGCCCGGCAACGCCCGGGTAGCCCTCGCGGCGCGCCCACCGGTTATTGCCATCCATGATAATGGCGAGATGACGCGGGACGCTGCGAAGCTTAATGTCAGAGGCTTGCATAAAATGGAACCTAAGTCCGTCAAATCGCCATCAGGTCGGTTTCTTTCTCACCCAGGGCAGACTCCACCTTGGCAACGTAGTCGTCTGTCAGCTTCTGGATGACGTCCTGGGCACGGCGCTCCTCGTCTTCGGAGATTTCCTTCTCCTTGAGTAGCTCCTTAAGCATGCCCAAGCCATCCCGTCTGGCGTTGCGCACCGACACCCGCGCTGATTCGGCTTCGCCGCGGGCTTGTTTAATATAACCCTTACGCGTCTCCTCAGTCAGGACCGGCATCGGTATACGAATCACGTCGCCCGCTGTGGCAGGGTTCAGGCCGAGGTCAGATTTCATAATGGCCCGCTCAATATCGGGCGTGATGGCCTTATCAAACGCCACAACGCTCAGCGTTCTCGCGTCCTCGATATTAATGTTGGCAAGCTGATTGAGCGGCGTTTCAGCGCCGTAATACTCAATCCGAATGCTGTCTAGCAGACTGGGGTGGGCCCGTCCGGTGCGAATCTTATTGAAGTTATGTGCGAGGGCTTCCAGCGCCTTGCCCATTCGTTCTTCTGTGTCTTGTTTGATGTCATCAATCATGTCACCGATCCTACTTTCTGTTCACTTCAGGGTCTCAAGCCTGAATCAAGGTCCCCTCATCACCGCCCCGAACGATGCTGAGTAGGGCACCGCGCTGCGACATGTTGAAGACTCTTACCGGCATATCATGGTCTCGCACGAGACAGATTGCCGTGAGATCCATCACACCCAATTTTTTGTCGAGCACTTCGTCGTAAGTCAGCACGTCATACTTCACAGCATCGGCGTCGGTGACCGGGTCTGCACTGTACACACCGTCGACCTTGGTCGCCTTCAGCACAACATCCGCCTTGACCTCGATACCGCGGAGGCAAGCAGAGGAGTCAGTCGTGAAAAAGGGATTACCTGTTCCCGCGGCAAAAATCACCACGTCGCCGTTTGATAATGCGCGGATGGCCTTGCGCCGGTCGTAGTGCTCAACCACGCCGCTCATAGGAATCGAAGACATCGCCTGGGTGGCGATATTGGAGCGCTCGAGGGCATCGCGGAGCGCAAGCGCGTTCATCACCGTGGCCAGCATACCCATGTGGTCACCTGTCACGCGGTCCAGTCCGGCGGCGTTCAATGCGGCGCCTCTGAAAAGGTTGCCGCCTCCGACCACCAGTCCCACCTGAACACCGATGCCCACCAGCTGACCGATCTCGAGCGCCAGCTGATCGAGTACTTTGGGGTCTATGCCAAAGGCTTCTTGGCCCGTGAGCGCCTCACCGCTCAGCTTGAGGAGGATGCGCTTATAAACTTTGTCTGCCGCCATCTTTGTCTCTCCCGCACAGCACCTCAATGAGGCACCATGCTACCGGACCGCAAGGCTCCCGTTCATACAGAAACCTTGGTGATTCTTCTTATCTCGATGTGGCGCCGCCGCGAGCCCCCGCAGCGGTATGCCTGCGGATCAGTTACCCAGCTGCGCCGCCACCTCAGCCGCAAAATCGACCTTCTCGACCTCGATCCCCTCACCGACTTCAAAGCGCGTGAAGCCCAGCACCTCGGCACCAGCCGCCGAGACCAGCTTACCCACTGTCATGTCGGGGTCTTTTACAAACGCCTGCTCTGTCAGGCTGTTCTCTGACAGGAATTTCCGGATACGCCCATCGATCATCTTTTCAACAATTTCCGGAGGCTTGCCAGAATCTTGTGCTTGAGCCGCATAGATTTCGCGCTCTTTGGCGACTTGTTCAGCGGGCATATCATCAGGAGACACAACCTGCGGATTGACCGCCGCCACGTGCATCGCCACGTCGCGGGCCAGCTCGTCAGAGCCACCCTTCAATGACACCAACACTGCGATACGGTTATTACCGTGGACGTAACCACCCACGACACCGTCGCTTGCCTCATGCGTGACGACTCTCCGTACGCTAATGTTTTCACCAATTTTCTGGACGAGTGCCTGGCGGGCGTCTTCCGTATCACCTCCTGCCAGCGTCTCAACGTCCGCAATGCGCTCGCCGAAAGCTTTGCTCACTACCGACTGGACAAAGCCTAGGAAATTCTCATCACGCGCAACGAAATCGGTCTCACTGTTCACTTCAACCATCGCAGCGAAGCTACCGTCATCGGCGGTCTGTATCGCAACCACACCGTCAGCCGCGGTGCGGCCAGCTTTCTTAGCGGCCTTCATACCGCTGGACTTCCTTAGCGTCTCGATGGCCGCATCGATATCGCCATCCGCTTCAGAGAGCGCTTTTTTGCACTCCAGAAGGCCTAGGCCGGTCCGTTCACGCAGTTCTTTTACCAGTACAGCAGACATGATTTTCCTCGCAATCCCGCATTCCAGCGGCAACACAACAATAAAATAAATAGAGGAACCGGGTAAGGTTCATGTTGAACGATTACCGGGCACCCCAGTGCCCGGAATTGGATCAAGAGGCAGGTGCCTCTGCGTCGTCGCCAGCGGCAGTCTCAGCTTCAGCGGCCGCTGCCTCTTTAGACTCTTCCGCTGGAGTCGCTTCTTCTGCAGGCGCTTCCACTGCTTCAGCAGGAGGCGCAGGCTCCGCTTCTGACTCAGTCTCTTCAACAAACTCGTCGGCAGTCACGACTTCGCCCGCTGCCGCCTTGCCTGTAATCACGGCATCCGCCACGGCAGTAACATACAACTTGATTGCGCGAATGGCGTCGTCGTTCCCTGGGATGACGAAATCTACGCCATCGGGATCACTGTTGGTATCGACGATACCAATCACGGGGATACCGAGCTTGTTTGCTTCAGTTACGGCAATACGCTCGTGGTCAACGTCCACAACGAACAGCACGTCGGGCAAGCCTGACATTTCTTTGATTCCGCCGATAGAGCGCTCGAGCTTTTCCTTCATGCGAGAGCGCATCAGCGCCTCTTTCTTGGTCAGCTTGGCAAAGGTGCCATCGCGCTCCTGCTCTTCCAGCTCGCGCAGACGTTTGATAGAGGACCGAATGGTCTTGTAGTTGGTGAGCATGCCCCCCAACCACCGGTGGCTCACAAAGGGCATGCCGCAACGACGCGCATGCTCTTCAACGATCTTTCCTGCAGCGCGCTTGGTGCCGACGAACATCACCTGATTTTTGTTCTCGGCCAGACGCTTCACCGTCGCCAGCGCTTCATTGAAGGCGGGTACCGTGTGCTCAAGGTTGATAATGTGGATTTTGTTGCGAGCCCCAAAGATGTACTGATCCATCTTGGGATTCCAAAAACGGGTCTGATGCCCGAAGTGCGCGCCTGCTTGCAGCAAGTCACGCATGCTTACTTGCGTCATAATCAAACTCTCTGTTTGGGTTCACCTTCCGTTTTCTCTGCGACTCCAACCGTAACCGGCACCCGGGTCCGCACAAGCGAGAAAACGTGCTATTTGCCTAAAATGGCGTCGCCAGCCACTGCTAGCGGCGCGCTTTATACCACAGCTGCCCAAACAGTAAAAGCGCGACCCAAAAGCACCGCCGAGTCGGTTACACTCTTCCGCCGTTCAAATTCTGAAGCTCCGACAGGTTTTCATGAGCAATGTGACTCCAAAAACCGATTCTGAAATCGAGGGTATGCGCGAGGCAGGCCGACTGGCCGCCGAGGTATTGGACATGATTGGCCCGCAGGTTGAAGTCGGCATGACGACGGGAGAACTTGATCGCATCTGTCACAATCATATCGTCAACGTGCAGAAAGCAATCCCGGCACCCCTAAATTATAAGGGATTCCCAAAATCGATCTGCACCTCAGTCAACGAGGTGATCTGCCATGGCATCCCCTCGGACAATAAAAAGCTCCGCAACGGCGACATCATCAACATCGATGTCACAGTGATCAAAGATGGCTGGCATGGCGATACCAGCATCATGGTCGGCGTTGGCGAGGTTGCACCACACGCCGAGCGACTCGTTCGCGTCACTCAAGAGTGCCTCTACCAAGCATTGGCACTGGTCACGCCGGGCGCCACCCTGGGGGATCTTGGCCATGTGATTCAACAGCATGCTGAGGCCAACTACTACTCAGTTGTCAGAGAGTACTGTGGTCACGGTATCGGGCAGGTCTTCCACGAGGAGCCTCAGGTACTCCACTACGGCAAACCGGGCACGGGTTTGCGCCTCGAGCCGGGCATGACGTTTACAGTGGAGCCCATGATCAACGCGGGCAAACGATACACAAAGCTCAATGCACGAGACGGATGGACCGTCACAACACGCGACGGCCGACTGTCGGCCCAGTGGGAGCACACCATCGCCGTCACGGAATCGGGTTGCGAGGTACTAACCCGGAGGCAGGATGAAGTCCTCCCCTTCTGAGGCATCGCTGGATGCCAGCTCAACCGTTTCTCTGCCACACTTTAGTAATTACGTCGCGGAGCACAGCGCTGCCTCGGTTGCTGCGCGACATTACTTGCAAGACGCCCGAGAGGCGCTTGCTCGCACCTTCGCACCGGGCAATGCAATCAAGCCTTTGTTACGCCAGACCAGCGAATGCGTAGACCAGGCCCTGTCGTTGCTGTGGACCGAGCACCTGGGTGAAACCTCTGAGGCGGCGCTCATTGCGGTAGGCGGCTACGGGCGCGGAGAGCTTTTTCCGCAGTCGGATATCGATATTCTGATTCTGATTGAACGCACGCCAGACGATACGACTGCAGGCCAACTCGAGCGCTTCGTCACCAGCCTATGGGATATCGGCTTACAGATTGGCCACAGCGTCCGCACACTCGACGAGTGCAAAACGCTAGCAGCCGAGGACCTGACCATCATTACCACCATGATGGAGGCCCGCCACCTGAGCGGTAATCAATCGCTACTCCCTGCGCTGGAAGCGCTGATTGCACCATCCCGAATGTGGGGACCCAATGACTTTATACGGGGCAAGCTGACCGAGCAGCAAAACCGCCACGATCGATACAGCAACACCGAGTACGCGCTCGAACCCAATATCAAGAGTTCACCCGGTGGTCTCCGCGACCTACAAGTGATCGAGTGGATTACGCTGAGGTGCTTTGGTACCAGTCTGACTGCCTCGGGGCAGCCGGATATCCTCAGCGAACACGAGCGTGAGCAACTTCGCAAAGGCCAAGAGTTTCTCAGTCAAGTGCGCTTCGCATTGCACGTCATGACCGGGCGCGCAGATGACAGAATTTTGTTTGATCATCAGAAAAAGCTCGCCGCGCTGTGGGGTATGTCAGACGGAGACCGACTGGCAGTCGAACAGTTCATGCAGGTTTACTATCGGTGGATGCAAACCCTCAGCCAGTTGAACGAGCTGTTGATTGAGGTGTTTGAGCATCGCTTGGCCGACGCGGAGGCCTCCGATATTCGGGTGATCGATGACGACTTTGAGGTGAGCGACAGTCGGATTCGCGCGCGCCATGACGACGTTTTTCGCAACCAACCCAGCAACCTGCTTCGGCTCTTCGTGCTGATTGGCAACGACCCCCTTGTGGATCGAATAGAACCCAATACTCAGCGGTTACTGCGACGCGATGCCCCACTGATTGACGAGGCATTTCGGGCAGATCCGACAAATCGGCAGTTGTTCATGGATGTGATGGGCGTGCCGCATAACATGACTAAGCAGCTGAGACGCATGTCACGACATGGCGTTCTGGGCCGATACCTACCTGCCTTTGGCGCCATTATCGGGCAAATGCAGTTCGACCTGTTCCATGCCTACACCGTCGACGCACACACCACTGAAGTTATCGCCAATACGCGGCGCTTCATGCGCGCTGATTACACCGATCGCTTTCCTGTCTCCACGCGGATTGCCCGGCGCCTGCGCGACCCCAAGCTACTCTATATTGCCGCGCTATTTCACGATATCGGTAAAGGCCGTGGTGGCGATCACTCGGAGTTGGGCGCGGTCGACGCGGAACGGTTCTGCACAGACCATGGCTTATCTGCCACTGATACCGCACTGATCGTCTGGTTGGTACATAACCACTTGTTAATGAGCCAAATCGCTCAACGACGCGATATTTCCGATCCAGAAGAAATTCAGAGATTCGCCGAGATCGTTACCACTCAGGAGCGCTTGGATTACCTTTATACACTCACTGTTGCCGATATTGCGGGTACTAACCCCGAGTTATGGAATGCGTGGCGCTCCTCACTCATGCGCCAGCTATACACCGAGGCACGGCGCGCCCTCAGCCGAGGCCTTGAGAACCCGCTGGATCGAGAGGACGTCATCAAATCGACCAAACACGCCGCAGCAGAGACACTGGAGTATCGCGGATTCTTGAGTGAGGAACTTGATGACTTATGGGCCACTCTGGGCGATGACTACTTTCTCCGCGAGCGCGCAGATGACATCGCCTGGCACACGGAGGCGATCGCTGACCACGACCACAGCAATGGTGCACTGGTCCTCGTCAGACAGGCCAGCGAATCCCCGATCAGCAACGCAACGCAAATATTCGTTCACACTCAAGACGAACCCAATACCTTCGCCCGTATCTGTGCTGCAATCGAGACACTGGACCTCAGCATTCACGATGCGCGGATTTATAGCGATACCAAGGGCGGCACACTGGACACCTTCTTCGTGCTAAAGAGCGATGGCAGCTCTCTGTCGTCAAACCCCAATACCTTTGCCGAGATCGAAGAAAAAATTCGCCACAGTCTGGCGCTGGAAGGCCTCAAAACAGTTTCCCGGCACACGCCAAGAACCGTTCGGGCATTCACTATCCCGACCTCCGTGGCGTTTTCCGAAGACGACGCAGGCGTACACACGACCCTAGAGATTGTCACCGCTGACCGCCCTGGCCTGCTGGCGAGGCTGGGCTCAGTTTTATCGGAGCATCAGGTCTCTATTCAAGGCGCAAAAATTCAGACATTGGGAGAACGCGTGGAAGATGTGTTCTTCCTGACCGATTCTGCCGGTGGCCCATTGCGCGACACGAATTCGCTGGCGCGCATTGAACAACAGCTGATTACCCTCCTGGAGGCATCGCGAACTGAGGGCGACTCACCCCCGGAGATCACGATTTGAATGCTGGTCTCGAGGCGCTGCAGCCTTACCCGTTTGAGAAGTTGGCTCGATTGTTCGAGG
>Ga0160423_10003210_pt1 | contig 13619 bp, 5 predicted proteins | sample CRUFie14St8metaG_FD_108191 | JGI IMG/M metagenome (GOLD analysis project Ga0160423, IMG submission 108191) | Marine microbial communities from the Costa Rica Dome - CRUD Field 142mm St8 metaG | ecosystem: Environmental > Aquatic > Marine > Oceanic > Photic zone | place: Costa Rica: the Eastern...
AGCAACGGATGTCTACGATATCAGTGGACTCGATCTTCCTCGGGAGGTCCCCTACACCGGAGCTCCGAACATCGTCGCCCCACTGGTCCCCAACCAACCGGTCGCCGGCAGTCGACTCTTCACACCCACTCTGCGAACCTCAGACATTGCGCTGTGGAACGATACCATCGACGAATCACTCGATCTTGATACATGGAGTCTGGCGTTCGGCGCAGAGGCCTCTTACCGGTTCGACAACCGATTTCATGCCTCATTGGGAGCTGGCATTGCGCTCAATGTTGCATCGTGGAAAGCAATGCGCAGCAGTCAACTCCTCCAGCAGATCAACAATGGTGCGCCTGTGGTTATCGACAGCTCTTCCGCTGACAATATCGGCAGTTCCATTCTCTGGGGCTTTTACCTCCAAGCCTCTGCCGGATATCAGCTCAACGAAAGCTGGTCCCTTGAAGTCAACCTGCGTCACGACCACACGGAAGACCTGAATGGTAGTGTTGGAAGCAGCGTATTCGATGTGGACCTCAGTGGATTCAGCGCGGGACTGGGCCTCGGATACAGCTTCTAGCCATTGGTTCGAAACGGGACGGAGCGGCTTTTCCACCTGTCAAATACTGCCGCTAGGGCCCCGGAACCACACAGGAGATTCAGACTCGCTCCATAGAGAGCTTTTGGTCACACCAGATTCTTCCAGACGTGACCGTGGACGTCTGTGAGCCTGAGATCCCGTCCACTCCACCGAAAGGTCAGCTTCTCATGATCGATTCCTAGCTGGTGTAATACGGTCGCCCAAAGGTCGTAAACTGTCGAAATGTCCTTTGCAGCCTTGTAGCCAAACTCATCGGTCGCACCGTGCGCGGTCCCTCCCTTCATGCCACCACCAGCCAACCAGACGCTGAATCCGAATGGGTCATGATCGCGCCCGCTCGACCCCTGTGAGAAGGGAGTGCGTCCAAACTCTCCGGTAAACACTACCAAAGTTTCCTCGAGCATCCCGCGCTCACCAAGGTCCTTGAGGAGAGCCGCAATTGGGCCATCGACTTGACCTGCCATCGCACCATGGCCACGCTTCAAGTCCCCATGCTGGTCCCACGGGTTTCCTCCGCCTCCCGCTCCGATTCCGTAGCTGGCACATGAAAGCTCCACAAAGCGCACGCCCCGCTCTACCAAGCGTCGGGCCATAAGACATTGCCGTGCATATTGAGCCTTGTTGGCGTCCTTGCTATCAATCCCATACATCTCACGAGTAGCCTCACTTTCCTTACTGATATCTGTTAATTCAGGAACCGCCTGCTGCATAAGGAAGGCCGTCTCCGCATTCCGGATTGATGAGATGACCGCATCCTTTGCCGCCGTCCGCTCCGAAAAGCGCCGATCCAGTGTTCCTATGAGGTCCAGCGCCCGGCGCTGCTCCGCTTTGAGCATGGCTGGATTGATGTTGGGAACTGCCTGCTTGTCCGTGATGTTGAAAATGGATCCCTGAGTGGTGGCAGGCAAAAAGGCATTACCAAAGATACTCACTCCACCATGCGGAATAGAGGCCTTGTTGGAGCGAAGAACAACATACCCCGGCAGGTTTGGGTTCTCTGTTCCACATCCGTAAGTCACCCATGAACCGGCACTGGGATAGCCCAGGAAGGGGAAGCCGGTATGCATGAAGAAATTTCCCTGAGAGTGCTCACTGAACTTGGCCGTCATCGAGCGCACAATAGCGAGGTCATCCGCACGTTCCGCTATCTTGGGAAACATGTCCGTCATCTCCAACCCCGATTGCCCCCACTTTTTCGCCTCCCAGGGCGAAGCCATGATATTGCCGTTCGCGTCAAACTGCGTACGTTCGATAGTCATTGGCAGTGGCTTGCCGTGCATCTCTTTGAGCTTCGGCTTCGGGTCAAACGAATCCACGTGGGAAAAACCACCAGACATGTAGCACAGGATAACTGACTTGGCCTTCTGCTGGTGGTGTAACTTAGGCGCCGCGGTATCAATTGTGGCTGCGGATCCCTTGTTGAGGAGACTTGAGAGCGCGAGAGCGCTGACCCCACTCGAAGTCAGCTTGAGAAATTCTCGGCGGTCACCAGCCAGCATAGACCGGACCGGATCATCAGGGTGAATATTGGGCTCAATAGACATAAATCAGTTCCTTGGAATTGAGAATCGCATGCGCAATCTTGAAATAAGGGTCTCCGCCCACATTGAGAGCCTCACGGGTGCTTTCAATTTCTTGGTCAACCTCTGCGAGCCGCTGCTCGAGAAGGGTAATCTCTCCATCTAAACGCTCAACAGCCTTTTTCTGCTCAGGAGTCATGGCCTCTGCCAGCAAGCTTTCTGTTACCACTTCCAGCAGGGTTCCGGAAGAAGCTGCCGCTGCTTCCTGCGGCGTGAGTGCCCGGTCATAAAGCCTCGCCTCGAAGATACGGCCCGTGAGAGACCTGCCACGCTCACCCGGGGAAAGACCGTGCCGGGAGCCGAAGACAACCTGCGCTTTACCCTTCTGATACTCCACCCTGCCCTTGTTGATCGGTTTCCCGTACGGTTTACCGTCGCGGTAGGCGATAGTTGTTCCGTCTGCCTTGTAGACCATGATTATACGGACGGGCCGCTTGTCGGCTTCCATGTCCTCGCTTCCCCCAAACGGTGCCGTCCGAGCATGTTTGTCGCTTCCAGTGAGCCAGGTCCTGGGAGATACCTCCGCATAGACGATACCATCAAATACCTTGCCGTCGGATCTCTGCAGGCTCATCGCTCCCCCTCCAGCCTGGTTTCCATTATCCAACTGTAGCTGAACTTCGAGGCTGAATTCTCGGAGATCCTTCGAGATCGGGCTCGTCCAGACACCTCCCCCTCTCAGGAACATGGATCCATCGATCACCTTGGCCGCTCCCTTGGCTTCCCCGTGCATTCCTCCGGTCGAGTCCTTGGTGTCCCCTTCAAAGTCCCAGCGTGCGAACGGCTTGAGATCAATCTGGACTTCTCCCTGTTCCTTCTGGGCTGCATTCCTTGCATCAACCTCTGTTTGCACCCGGGACTGCACGGGAGCAATTTTCTGCTCCCGACCACGCCGTAGAGCCACAAGCTTCTTCTTGAGATCTTCCTGCTCTTTGACGAGCTTCGGTAGTTTATCACTCACTTTCCCGGAGAGATAATCAAGACAGGCCGTAACCTCTTCTTCACTTGCCGGACGCGCGTAGGCCTGCATGAAAAATCTCTGTATTCTCTCCCGGTCCGACTTCAGGGAAGGATCAGTTTTCACCCGGTGACTCCATTGCTGGGCAGCTCTTTTGGTAGTCTCCCCATTCATCAGCATAAGAGCCTGCGCAGGAACATTGGTTACATTGCGAACTCCCACTGTGCTCGTAGGAATCGGATAGTTAAAGGCCGTGAGAAACCGGTTGAGCCCGTTACGTTTCTGGTTGGTGTAGACTGCGCGCTGACCAGCCTCGTTAGCGGCTACAAAACGGATAGTATCCAGCACCGCTTCCGCGTCTAGACGCCGCGGGGTGTAATAGGCTAAATGAAGATTAGCATCATCCTTACCCCTGTTTGCAGCCGGCACCGCGCTGGCGGACCGGAAAGTCCTGCTCATGACCAGCTGACGGACCGTACGCTTCATTAACCATCCATTCTCACGAAAATCCATCGCAAGATAGTCGAGGAGTCCCGGATGAGATGGCTTGCTCCCCAACCGTCCGAAATTGTCTGCTGAGGCAACGAGGCCCCGCCCAAAGACATGGTGCCATAGCCGGTTCACTATGACCCGGGTCGTGAGAGTATTTCCCTTCCCCACAATGTCCTCGGCCAACTCCCGGCGTCCGCTCCCGGTCTTGGTATAAGTTCGACCCCCGAACACTTCCAGAAAGCCTCGCTCTACCGCCTCTCCTTCTTTCTTATAATCACCCCGATCCAGCAGAGGCTGGTCCCACGGCTCCCCATTCATGACCCCGGGCACCCGAGCTGGATTCCGGATCTCTGCTTCCAGCCTGCGATATTTCTCTACGAGAGTTTTTAAGTTTCCGGGAAGCCCGGCCACTTCGCTGGGCAGAAAACCCCTACTCACCATCGAGTTCAGAAGAAGGGCCTGAGCATCGCTCATCTTCAGATCCCTCCAACTATTCAACCCATCCACCAGCGAACGACGGTAAAAACCTTCAAGCGACTTACGGTCCCTGATCGAGCTCAGGTCTCCGGGCAACGCCACCATTGGCGCACCAAGATCCCGCATCGCCTCGTCTCCAGCATAAACTTCGAAGACCCCGAACCACGAGCGTGCGTTCCCTCCATTTCTGAAAGTAGAATCCGAAGAGGTATTGATCTGGTAATAGCCCTTTTCCCCGTTCCAATACCTGTATTTGTTCAAGTTCACCCAACTCATCTGAGGCCTTAGTCCTGGAGTCGGGTGAAGTCCCCCATGGGAGAGAGGGTAGCTTCGGAGGGTAAATCGCGCTATCGACCCCTCCCCCATTGCCCGGATAGAATTGCGACCTCCCTTGGCGAGATGAAAAACCGAACTCAGGGTAGCACTGTGCTTGTCTGAAAGCATATGGGAATAGACCCCAGCAGGGTAGATTCCCTTCAAGGCACGTCCCCCTTCCGGAGCCACCACGAATGAACCTGCTGGGCTGACCGAATCGCCAAGACCATTACCACTCCTAAACCACCGATCATAGCCAGCCTGCTCCCGGAGATCTGCGTAGAAAGTAGCATTACTCTTTACCTTTTCATTATGAGCCATTCCCTCTTCGTGCCGCTTACTCATGCCTTCCAACTCCCGGACCAGTTCCTCAGGATTCCTGTCCCGTAACTTCGCCCACCCAGCAAGGGGATCGGTATCCGGAATCTTGTCCAGCTTGTCGCCCCACAGTTTTTCGAGGGCAGAATCCACCTGCTCCATCCAGTATGAAGCAAGAGAAGCACGGATCTGCTCCTTGAGTTCGAGAAGCTCCTTCCGGTGCAGATCCCTTAATTTAGGGGAATCTACGTTGACGATTGCTGGCCGGCTACTCACGACCATCCCATAGAACTTGTAGTAATCCTTCTGGCTGATCGGGTCGAACTTGTGGTTGTGGCAACGCGCACAAGATACGGTCAGTCCCATGGTGGCCTTTGTCAGCACGTCTACAGCGTTATCCGTAAAAGTAATCTGCTCATCGTAAGCATCGGTGACTCCAAATCCGTGCGGAACCATCCGGAAATGAGCAGGTCCAATTGCGCTCTCATTGAGCCCCTCTTTCTCGTTGACTCTGGGCTTCTCCAGCAGGTCACCTGCCACCGCTTCGCGCAGCATCTGATTATAGGGCACGTCCTCATTAAAAGATCGGATTACATAATCCCGGTAACGGCTCGCATAGGGCACATTCGGATCTCCCTCACTTCCGTATGACTCCGCATAACGGAACCAGTCAAGCCAGTAGCGCCCCCAGCGTTCTCCATAGGCCCTCGAGGACAACAGTCGATCGACTAGTGCCTCGTAGGCCTCCTCAGTGGGGTTCTTCACAAAGGCCTCTACCTCTTCTGGCTTAGGAGGAAGTCCTGTAAGGATCAGGTGAAGACGCCGCACCAACGTTCCTGGTTCAGCAACATCTTGCGGCTCAAGACCGCTCTCCCGCAGGCCAGCATGAATGAACCGGTCAATCTCGGTCTTATTCCACTCGGCGGCATCCGCCTGCGGAGGATCTTTCTTCACGATAGGCTGAAACGACCACCACTCAGACCTCTTGTCGCGGACTGCGTCCCAGTCCACCTGACTTGCCAACTCCTCCTTGGTCGGCTTTGTCACCCGGGGGTCCGGAGCTCCCATCCGAACCCAGTCCTCAAAGTTCTTGATGATCAGCTTGGCCAGCTTGGGTCCCTTGGACGGCATCGGGTCATAGTCGCCCTCATGCCTGATTGCCTTGATGAGGGCACTTTCCTCCGGTTTTCCCGGGACAATCACTCCGGACTCAGTCAGAGGCTCCCTCCAGTCCAAGGCCAGATCCCCCTTCTTCTTATCGATACTGTTGTGGCACTCGTAGCAAGTCTCTGCCAGAACGGGGCGAATTTTCTTCTCGAAAAATTCTGTCTGTTCAGACGTCAATTCTTCGGCCTGCACCAGAGAGAGAGCGGCCCCATGAATCAGGAGCACTAAGACGGTAATGGGTAGCCTCATAGTGGACTACTCATTGGAGACTCCGAAAGATCATTTTTCAAGTGCCAAGCTTAGGGGAATACTCACACGATCCTCTGATAGAGACTACTCAATCAGTATCCTTGCCGTATCGCTTTCCTCCCCGGCGGGCAGATACCGTTCCGGCTCCGTTCACCTGCTTGAGAATTGCCCGGGTATCCATCCGCTGCACCAAAAGGGGTCCGCAATCCTCACGCAAAGACAGTAGGGGTCGAGATTTCTCACCCGGATATACCGACCAACTGCGTGAGCCCACCTCCAGAAATACTCCAACCCGGTAGGTTTTCTTTTTACGAGACCCAGAGTCTCTCACCGTCCAACTCTCTCCCGATACCAAGCCTCCCTCTAAAATCGCCCGGAAAGACGCTAATTTTACCCATCCGGCTTGCCGATGGATCGATCCTCTCAGGCACCTCGATATTTCCCTTTCACCAAATTTGATTTCCAAAAAGCGCCTCGTAGCTTCCTAAGATCTGGGCTCGGAATCCTTCACAGATTCTCTTGATCCTCCGTGGCCCGAAACTCCTACAATCCAATGAAATACCCAAACAGCCTCCACCTCAGATCTCTGCTTGGCGGGGCATTCGTAGCAGGTCTCGCACTGTCTGCGCATGCCGACAATATCGTAGAGAAACTGGCCGAAAGACCAGAGTTCTCCACCCTGGTTACCGCAGTGACCGAAGCAGGTCTAGCGGACGCACTCGCATCCGCTGAAGACATCACCATCCTCGCCCCGACCAATGAAGCCTTTGCCAAGATTCCTGAAGATGATCTTGCGGCCCTGCTTGCCGACAGGGACGCCCTCACAAACGTCCTGACTTACCACGTCGTTCCGGAGCGCATTTCGTTTCGACAATTTGAGTCGGGAGCCATCGATACGCTCTTAACCGGCAACGGGATCGATGTCAGCGTCCAGAGCTTTTTCTGGGGTTTCTATCGCACAGTCACCATAGATGATGCAGTCATTACCCGGGCAAACCTCCGCGCCGACAACGGGATCATTCACACGATTAACGAGGTTCTGGATCCCGGCTACCAGCAGGTCCCAACTATTCTGGAAATTGCAGCTGGCAATCCAGACTTTTCGATTCTTGCCTCCCTAGTGCAGCAGGCAGGTATCGCCCGTGCGCTCGACAGCGAGCATTACAACCTCACCGTTTTTGCTCCAACCAACGCCGCCTTCGAAGCCCTCGGCGAAGAGACTCTCGAGGCTGTGCAGGCTGACCCCCGGCTTCTTCGTAAGATCCTCAAGAATCATATCGTTCGGGGAGCTCGAGATAGCAGCTCACTGGTCGAGGACGGCTCAGCCCAAACTGTCCTTGGATTAAGTCTTCCTTTAGCGGAAGACCCCGATGCTCCAACAGGATTCAGCATTGCAGGCGAGCCTCTCGAGGCAGTCGATATTGTCGCGAGCAATGGCATTATTCACGTGGTTGGAGGCGTCCTCGTTCCTCCCACACCCCAGTCCCTTGTCGACATCGCAAGCTCCCGCGAGGAACTTTCAACTCTGGTAACCGCCCTGAATGCCGCGGAACTTGCTTCAAGCTTTGACACCACCCAGAGGTGGCCGTCCTTCACCATCTTTGCCCCCGACAATGCGGCCTTCGCCTCACTTCCGGAGGGTACTCTTGACGCCCTTCTCACCGATCCGACCGGCGTCCTGACCGACATCCTGAGTCTGCACGTAGTAGCTGGTCGCCTTGAAGCCGATCGGCTCAGCGACGGACAGGTGCTCGAAAGCCTCTCCGGAGATCGGCTCACGGTCCGTATCGCGGATGGCGAGGTCACTATTAACGGAGCCCCAGTGGTTGAAACAGACCTCAAGGCTCGGAACGGCGTTCTCCATATCGTTGGAAGCGTCATTGCCCGGGAGTCCTTCACGGTCGCAGATTTGGTGGCCAGCAAACCTTACCTGAGCACTCTCCTCGTGGCTGCTGATGCCGCCGGCCTTGCCACGGCACTCGCTGATACGAGCTCAGATCTGACTGTCCTCGCTCCTGTCAACCGAGCCTTCAACTCCCTCCCGGAGGGAACTCTCGAAGCACTACTTGAGACCCCGGAAGGAACACTGCGAGACATCCTCCTGAACCATGTCATTTCCGGGAGCCAAACCGCAGGCGACCTCGTCGAGGATGGGAGCGCAACAACTCTGCTTGGGACCGATCTCGAGATCACCTCCCGGAGGATCCGCTTCTGGTGGTGGCGGACCCCTTATCGGGTTATCAGGGTGAACGGCACCCGGGTTCTCGCCACAAACCTCGAAGCGGACAACGGACTCGTTCACCTCATCCATGCGGTTCTCCTGCCAGAAGAAGGAGACAACGAGGCAGAGGGCGACAATCCCGGAGATGCCGATACTGGAAGGGACAGCGGAGCTCCGTCTGACAACGAAACAACCAAGGGCGAGGAAAGCGACATCTCGGAAGAGGAGACCCCCGAGGAAGGCCCCGCCGAAAGCCCAGGCACAAAAAATTGAAGCCTTCCAGCATTTCATCTGCCCTGTGGGCAATCCGGGGCAGCCCATGACACCATGAACCAGCGCTGGTCACTTTACTTCCTTTCCGCACTTCTGCTCTCAGCGTGTGGAAATGACGAACCAGCCCCTGAGGGATCTGAGATCCAGCAAAAGTCTGACCGCAAACAGGTATCTTTTTTCGCCTCCCACCGTGGCCATAGTGCTACCTCGGCGCGAAAGGAGCCTCCGCTGGAGAAACACGGCGAGGAACTTCACCTCCTCCCTGACGAAAAACTCGCGCTCGCAGTTAGGGATCTTCTGGAACAAGACGATCACGAGCATGGCGAAAGGCTCCTGACGTCTATTTACGATGCGATTGAACTTCGCCCTCCCTCCATCCGGTTGCCCATCCTCCTCGAGTTGGCACGCAGAGACAACGGAGCGACTGGGCTCCGCACGACGGCCCTTGCGGAACTTCGGGAACTTCTTGAAGAAGATCATGGAGAATCGTGGACCGACTGGGCTCTTGCCCTATCCGAGCATCTGGCCACCAAAGAAGGATTCCTTCCGACAGACGCTTCATTTGACCACTGAGAGGCCTTCCAGCTACTGCCCTTCATCACTTCTAACAGAAGTTCTTCAGGGCTTCTCTCACTCCACAACCAACACACCCTTCATCACCCTCCAGTGTCCCGGAAAGGTGCATAGGAACGGGTAGCGCCCACGTCGCTCCGGTGCGGTGAACTCTTGTTCTACCTGCCCCTTTCCATTCACCAGAGGAGTCGCCCAGATCACCTTATCGGAGTCCGGAACGAATCCTCTTTCCATCGCGTCTGGATCTTGAGCCATCTGGTCCGCCAGCAGACCGATTTCCTCTTCCGCTCCGGGCCTGACGACCACCATGTTGTGAATCTGAAGATCCGGGTTCTGGAACAAAATTCGAACAGTAGCCCCCGCTTTAAGACGGAACTCTTTTGGAAAAAAGGCCAACTGATTCGCTACTGCGCTGACGCGCATCACAGAACCCTTCAGCCCGTGAAGCTGGTCATGTGCGGCAAACATCGCTCGCAGTTGCTCCTCCGTCTCCGCCATCACCAGCCCGTCTACCGGGGCCCCGAGCGGATCATAAAGATACAGGGGAGCATATCCACCGGCGCCTCGCCCCTTCACGTATTTTACCTCTATCTGGTTGATGCCCTCCTGCAGTTCAACCTGAACATTCCAATCAGAACTCCACCAGTTAGCCGAGGAGATAACCGGGGTTCCATTCAGAAAGACTTTCACGTAACTATGCCTGATCGACAGAAGCGCCTTCCTTCTTTCGGGAGAGCGGACAAAGGTCCGCATCGTTCCGAAAGATCCGGCCTTGGTTCCGAAGGAAAAGAACCGTTCCTTCTGCCCATTCTCCTTGAGTAGCCAGAGACCCAGTTTACTCTCCTCAGGCTTCTGCAGGACGGGAATCTCGGGTCCCATACCCGAGCTGACACCATGACTGGCATCCTCCAGAATGGTCTGAAGGTCCTTGCTTTCGGAGACATCTACCTCCCCGAGGAGGGCTGCATAGGACTGATCTTTCTGTTGAAGGTGGGAAACCACGTGAATCACCTCAACACGAACTCTGGGGTGAGCATCGCGGGACATTCGCAGTAACAGGCCGTGAGCCTTTTCCAGCTGTCCTTCCTGAAAGCGTATCAGATGAGTTGCCGCTGCCCGGATTCGATAATCGGGAGAGCTCATCAGCCTTTCGAGGAGGGCTTGCCGCACCTCCCCATGATCGTGCAGGATCCAGAGTCCCTCGAGGATCATCTCGTCGCTCTCCTGCTCCTGCAGCCACGCATCAACGATCTTCACCGCTCCCGGGGTATGCCGCAGCTTCCGCCTGGCATGATCCCGGATCAGATCCTGGGGATGTTCAAGAAGAGACAGAAGCTGCCGGGAGGACGCCCCCTCAAGACGTGGCCAGTTCCTGACCAATGGTTTTCCGGTGTGAGTGATTCGCCAGATCCGCCCGGTATGAGGGTCCCAGCGGGGATCCCGCATCGAGTTCTGAGCATGACCGATAATCCGAGTACAGAAGTCCGAAACATACATCGCTCCATCAAAGCCGAAGGCGATATCAACCGGCCGGAAAAGGTCACTGGGCGAAGACAGAAGATCCAGCCGGTCACTCGCCTTATAATAGGCTCCATCTGCCCTGTGCTTTGAAATCGAGACGAAGCACTTTCTCAAAAGAACCGCAGAGGCCATCCCCTGCTGATACTCATCAGGAAAATGAGGACTCGAAATGACACAGGCAGCCGAACCCTTTCCATAGGCAATGGAAATCGCCCGACGGAACGGATGGTAGACCCCGAACGGACTCCACGGGATAGCATGGCTATCCTGAACAAACCCATCTCCATACATCTGAAAAAGATTTCCCCAGCGATCCCAGGTCACCCTCCATGGATTGGGCGTCAGGGTCTGGTATTCGCGCTCTACGGTGCCTCTGCGCAGGTCAAGCCGGTAGGTGGTGGCATCGACACCCCGGGTTACTCCATGGGGCGTTTCCAGTTGCGAGCGGTGAAACACTCCATCACAAAAAATGACATGCCCCATCGGTCCCATTGCGATCATCCCCCCGTGGTGTGCATCAGTCACATCGATACCCCGCACGATCTCTCTCTTTTCGTCAGCCTTTCCATCCCCGTCCCGGTCCCTCATGAAGACAAGTCGCGGCTGATGAGAGATAATCACCCCATCCTCATAAAAGGCCAACCCGTCAGGAACAGTGAGACGATCTGCGAAGACCGTCGACTTGTCCGCTCTCCCATCACGATCCGTATCCTCCAGGATAAGAATCTTATCATGGGGAACATCACCTGGAATAGTGCCGGGGAAAGACGGCATCGTCACAACCCAGAGGCGCCCTCTTGAGTCAAAGGCGATCTGCTCCGGGTTCCGTAACTCAGGAAATTCCTTCTCAGAGGCAAAAAGGTTCACTTCATAACCGTCTGCAATACGGAACGATTTGAGCATCTCATCCGGTGACGGCAGCTTGGTCGGGGTTCTCTCAACGAGGGGAGGAAGAGTCAGCGGAGCTGGATTGAACGCCATCGAGCGATCCGCGATCATGGCGTGAATCAACGCATCGGATCGAGAAATCAGTTCATGGAAGCGAGGAATCTCAGCATCATACTCATGAGCCCTCCCCCGAACCCCGAAATAAAGAACGGTGTTTACTGGCCGCACAACTGAGGCCACATGTTGCGCCTTTCTCCGGACCTCTTGGGCCACGACCTCCGCACGCGCAAAATCCAGTTTCGCATACGTCTCTTCTCCAAGAAGCTCGCGACTAAGAACCCTCGCGATCATGGCGTAGCCTTTATCGTTCAGATGAATTCCGTTGGTGGTAAGCGGGACTTCCCCTTTCGAGTACGCTGCCAGACTCGGCGTAAAGAGGTCAACATAGCGAGCACCGCTTTCCGAACTGACTTCACTCATGATCCGCACGTAAGTCCGGATCTCTGAATTTCTCCGGCCTGCCTCAGGATAATATGGATGCTTGAGGTCCTCGGTCGCAATCGGCGAGAGAACGATCAGGGAAGCCCCGGGGTGGCGGCGTTTCATTTCCCGCAGATAACTCTGAAGGTCCTGCCGGAAAGCGCCGACTCCCGCTTCCCCCGCAAAGGACTCATTGAGTCCAAAACCGAGAATGACCACATTGGCAGGCCAGCGGTCGAGGAGTTTTGTGAGGTGATTACTGTAACGCTCGGGCCGCAGACGGTAACCTACCTCATCCCCCGTCCATGCCAGGCTGCGGAACTCAAGCTGCTTCTCCGGATAAGCCATCTGAACCGCAGCTTCAAACAAACCATGCTCCTGCAAACGTTCAACAAAGGAGTTCCCGTAGAGCAATACTCTCCCATTCTTCTCAACAGGGAGTTCGGAGCGAGCCCCCAGACTGGCAAGCGCCAGCACAACAAAACAGATAATCTTCGGCATGGAATCTTCTCAGGTGAGGATTTTCTTTACGACCTGACCATGGACATCAGTGAGACGATAATCCCGCCCCTGGAATTTAAAGGTGAGTCGCTTGTGGTCCACTCCGAGGAGATGCATCAGAGTGGCATTCAGGTCGTGGACATGCACAAGGTCCTGAGTCACATTGTAGCAGTAATCATCGGTCGCACCATGAACATGACCGCCCCTCACACCCGCCCCTGCTAGCATCTGAGTAAAACAGCCGGGATGATGGTCACGGCCAGCAGCGTTACCGGGTTTCTGCGCGTAGGTGGTCCGCCCAAACTCTCCACCCCAGACAACAAGAGTATCCTTCAGGAGGCCTCTCTGTTTAAGATCCTTAATCAACCCGGCCACTGGCTGCTCAGTATCCCGACACTGGCGGGAGAGGGTCTCTTTTAACTTATCATGCTGGTCCCAGCCCATGTGAAAGAGCTGGATGAAGCGAACGTCTCGCTCGGCCAGACGGCGGGCTACCAGACAATTCCTTGCAAAACTCCCCTGTTTTCCCACGTTGGGTCCATAGAGTTTCAGCACGTGTTCCGGCTCTTTCGAGATGTCCGCTAATTCCGGAACACTTGCCTGCATGCGAAAAGCCATCTCATACTGAGCGATCCGTGACTCAATCGCAGGATCTCCAATGACCGCATGCCGCTTCCGATTGAGTCTCTGGAGATCATCAAGGGTATCCCGTCGGAGTCCACGATCTATACCCGGAGGGTTCTCGAGGAAATATACCGGGTCCCCGGTATTCCGCAGCTTCACTCCGGAATGCTCAGCGGGCAGAAACCCGGAATTCCACAAGCGGCTGTAAAGGGGTTGAGCTCCTCCAGACGTCGACCGGGAGGTGAGAACAATATATGCGGGGAGATCTCTGTTCAAGGCGCCGAGCCCATAAGAAATCCAAGACCCGATACTCGGTCGACCGGCTAGCTGGAATCCGGTCTGGAAAAAGGTGATGGCGGGATCATGGTTGATAGCCTCTGTTTTCATGGAGCGAATCAC
>Ga0160423_10003211_pt1 | contig 13616 bp, 9 predicted proteins | sample CRUFie14St8metaG_FD_108191 | JGI IMG/M metagenome (GOLD analysis project Ga0160423, IMG submission 108191) | Marine microbial communities from the Costa Rica Dome - CRUD Field 142mm St8 metaG | ecosystem: Environmental > Aquatic > Marine > Oceanic > Photic zone | place: Costa Rica: the Eastern...
CTCGCGAAGAAAAGTAGGCTGACTAGCCGCTTCTTAGATTCTTGCCCGGAAGGCTGGAACAGCTAGTTTCAGGGCATGAAAAGCATGGCAATCGCAGCCTGTGTCGGGGCGGTTTTTCTAACCGGGGGACAAGTAGCGGCTGAGTGGGAAGAGCGTCTGGGGGCAGCTGGGAAGAACGCTCAGGAACTATCGGCCTTTGTGAGCAGGGCAAGTGAGAAATATGGCGATATGGGTCGTAGAGCTGCCGCTTTTCTTGTCAGTGGAATGCCGGAGTATGATCTCAAGGTTTTAAAGAGTGATTTCCTTATAGAAAACTTGGGTCTTGCCATGAAAGCCCGCGAGGAATTTCCGTGGTGCAAGGACTTGCCTGAGGCGGTTTTTTTCAACGACGTACTACCATATGCCTCCTTGGATGAAACGCGCGAGGCATGGAGGGCTGGATTCTACGAGCAGTGCCGGGGAATAGTGAAGGATTGCCGGACGACTACGGAAGCGGTGCAGGCTATCAACAAGAATTTGTTCAACATGATTAAGGTGCACTATAATACGGGCCGGAAGGCGCCCAACCAGAGTCCCTCAGAGTCTATCAAACTGGGAAAAGCAACCTGCACGGGACTTTCAATCATTCTGGTGGACGCGTGCCGCTCTGTTGGTGTGCCTGCCCGGGTTGCAGGAACGCCTCTCTGGAGTAACAAACGGGGCAATCATACCTGGACGGAGATTTATGACTCCGGGAAGTGGTTTTTTACCGGGGCTGACGAGTATAACAAGGCAGGCTTGAACCGGGCGTGGTTTGTGGGGGATGCATCCAAGGCGATTGCCAATGACTGGAGGCATGCGATCTGGGCCACGTCTTGGCAAAGGACAGAACATCACTTCCCCATGGTCTGGGATCTCGAGAATCGAGAAGTCCCGGCAGTTAATGTCACCGCGCGTTACGCCAAGAATCAGGAGCGGAGAATCAGGCAGTCCACAGTATATCTACGACTGTGGGACAAGCAGGGAGGTGATCGTTTGGTCTCGGCGGTTGAACTGCTCGATGGGGAGGGAAAGGTTTTGGCAGAGGTTACTACCCGAGCGGGAACAACTGATCTCAATGATATGCCTGCATTCAAGGTCACGACAGGAGAGGAGTATCGCCTGAGAGTCAGGTATGAGGAAGAGGCGCGGTGGGAGAACTTCAAGGCAGTCAGTGAGGGAGAGGAGACGATGGATTTGCTGTGGTCGGAGCTGGGAAAGGGCAGTGTTGAGCTCAAGGCGATCAGCCAGTGGCTCGCTCTACTTCCAGAGGAGCGGCATCTTTCTGTTCCGCAAGGATCGCTTTCCCGAAAGGACGTGGAGCGCGCGCGAGGTCTTATCTGGGAGACAGTAAGAAAAGAGCTTGGAGAGGATCGCGAAGCAGAGATGGGAAGGAAGGTCGCGAAGGCTGCTGGCAAGGAAATGAAATTTCTTGAACAGACCTTTGGAAAGGCTCCGGAAACGGGGCGGTCTCTGTGGATCTCAATGCATGGTGGGGGTGGGGCACCACCGAGGGTCAATGACCAGCAGTGGCGGAACCAGATTCGGTTGTATGCGCCAAGTGAGGGCATTGTGGTGGCCCCCCGGGCGCCAACCGACACATGGAATCTCTGGCACCAGAGTCATATTGATGATCTGTTTGATCGCCTGATTGCCAACTTCGTGATCACAAGGGGCGTTAATCCCGACCGAGTTTACCTCATGGGCTACTCGGCCGGGGGAGACGGAGTCTATCAACTTGCGCCCCGGATGGCTGATCGTTTCGCAGCGGCTGCTATGATGGCAGGTCATCCGAACAACGCGAGTCCGCTTGGTTTACGAAACCTTCCCTTCATGATTTTCATGGGAGGGAAAGACGGAGCCTATGGACGGAACAAGGTGGCCGCGCAATGGGGTAAAACACTTGAAGAACTCAGAGAAGCAGATCCAGGTGGCTACGATCATAAGGCTACAATTTATCCGCAACATGGGCACTGGATGAATGGAGATGACCGGGAAGCCCTGCCCTGGATGATTGCCAAGACACGCGATCCCTGGCCGAAAAGGATCGTGTGGAAACAGAGTGGACGTACCCACGAGCGTTTTTATTGGCTGCAGGTGCCGAAGGGAGTGGCGAAGGGAGGACAGCAGATCGAGGCGGAGGTCCAAGGACAGCAGGTGACTATTCAGTCCGGAGGAGCACAAGAGATCATTCTCCGGCTGAGCGATCGGCTTGTGAATCTCGATAAGGTTGTCACCGTGAACGCGGATGGCGTGGAAGTATTTAAAGGCAAGCTAGAGCGGAAAGCCCGGGTTATATGGGAGTCGCTTAAGCAACGCCCGGATCCGAATTCTGTTGCTACGGCAGAGTTGCACCTTGAGCTTCGGCGTTGAAGAGATGATCCGGGAAGAGACTGGTGTTCCGCGGAGATACCTTTGCCGCAGGGTTGATAGCACTCCTCAGATCGACGGTTCTCTGTCGGGCGTGGGATGGGCCGAGATGGACTGGACTGAGGAGTTCGTGGATATAACGGGAGATCCAGAGCTGCAGCCAAGATTTCGCACCCGGGCTAAAATGGGATGGGATGATGCATTTTTCTACGTGGGAGCCGAGTTGCAGGAACCTCATGTGTGGGGAACGATTAAAGAAAAAAATGCAGTCATGTTTGAGGATAATGACTTTGAGGTGTTCATGGACCCGGACGGTGATGGTCTCGATTACTACGAATTTGAGATCAATGCGCTGGGAAGCATCTGGGAACTGAGCCTGCCGAAACCCTATGGAGAGGGAGGGGTTCCTATTCTTGGTTGTAACTTGCCTGGCCTGCGTAGTGCGGTGGAGGTTCGCGGTTCGTTGAACGATCCCTCCGATCGTGATGAGGGGTGGTCGGTATCAGTGGCTTTCCCTTGGTCTGGCCTCTCCAAGTATAATAAGAGGAGTTCTACCCCTCCTCTTCCCGGTGATACATGGAAGGTTAATTTTTCGCGGGTGCAGTGGAAGCACGACGTGGTTGACGGGAGATATGTCCGAATCCCGCCTCATGGCACCCCGATTGCCGAGAGCCTCAATCCTGAAGAGCAGGAACACCCTGAGGATAACTGGGTCTGGAGTCCACAGGGAGCTGTGAACATGCATCTTCCGGATCGGTGGGGTGAAGTTGTATTCGTTGAAGGCAAATGACGGTTAGGGAGATTGCGGAGCGGGTCCTTTTCGGGACAAGCCTCGAGGAGAAACTGAGGCCTCCTCCGACTGGTATTTCAGACCATAATCGAGGGCGTGCGGTAATAACTCCCGAGGTTCCTTCGCGGCCCAACGGGTTGGAATTGCGTCAAGATGGCACACGCGCGGATTTCCCGGGAATGTCAGGTATTGAGGACGATCACCAGCGGGGGAGACTGCTCCATTTCTTCGCCAACCACGAATTGCTGGCCACCGAACTGATGGCCCTTGTTCTTCTGAAGTTCCCCGATGCACCGTCTGAATTTCGCGAAGGAATTCTGAACACCCTCAAGGAAGAGCAGATGCATACCAAGATGTATCTCAGAAGGATGGCGCAGTGTGGTGTTGAATTCGGCGATCTTCCGGTCAATGGGTTCTTCTGGAAGATGGTGTCCTCGATGAGGACTCCGCTGGACTATGTGACTCGCCTGTCCCTGACCTTTGAGCAGGCAAATCTTGATTACGCGCGTGGGTATGCGGCAATTTTTGGAGAGGCGGGAGACAAAAAAACAGCCGCTCTTCTCCAACGAATTTATGAGGATGAAATCGGGCACGTGAGTTACGGACTGAAATGGTTCCGGAAGTGGAAGAAGGACGGCAGCGACTGGCAGCAATTTGTATCTGGCTTGCAATATCCTCTTTCGCCTTCCCGGGCCAAGGGTGCCTTTGTTTTTAATGAGGAGGGACGCCGGGAAGCGGGTTTAGAGGAGGAATTTATCAAGGAACTGCGCGTTTGCGGGCAGTCCAAGGGGAGGACGCCCAATGTGTTTTGGTTCAATCCCGGAGCAGAGGAGAGCCTTGTCGCCGGGAGGGGGGAGGCGAGCAGGGCGACCATGGAGATCGAGCGCGATCTTGCGCTTCTTCCAGCATACCTTGCTCGGAGAGAGGATATCGTTCTGGTGCCGTCGATGCCGGGAACCGGTTTTCTCTCCGGTCTGCTGGATGCAGGTCTTGAGCTTCCGGAACTGATCACATTTGATCGTATTTCGGAGATAAGGAATCGCAAGCTGCACGGCATCAGACCGTGGGCGCACACTCCAGATGCAGAACCGCTGATCAAAAAACTTGAAATGGAATCTGCACCGGTGAGTCCGGATTTGTTTTCCAAGGTCTTGCATGCAGGTTTTCTCAAGAAACTGATTGAAGCGCATAGCTGCTCGTTCCTCTGCCACGCTGATTGCGCTGGAGTGCAGGTTTCGACCGTTGAGGAGATCGAAAGCTGGGTAGAGAATTCGCCCTTGTCTTCCTATGTGTTGAAAGCGCCCTTCAGTACAGCAGGAAGAGAGAGGATTATTTGTAATGCGTCAGACGATTTTTCCCCTCAATCCTTGTCAGCGATCAGGCGCCTTCTCAGCCATCATGGCTCTCTTGTGATTGAGCCATGGCTGGAGCGCGTGAAGGATTTCTCGATGCACTACGACATGACGGAGCAGGGTCTGGTAAGGAGAGGACTTGCCGTCATCGAGAATAGCAGGCGGGGGCAGTTCCGTCGTGCTACAGTGACGAATCGATTTACAGACTGCCTTGAGAAGGATTTGCGACGAGCTCTATTCGCAGGGTCTTCTCCTAAAGGTCATCTGGTCGATTTTCAGGAAGCGGTGCTGGAGCCCCATCTAAGTAATCTCTTGAAGGAGCACCGCTTCACTGGCCCCATCGGAGTAGACAGCTTTTTTTACCGGGACGACGAGGGTTCGTTGAGGTGGAAACCGGTCGTGGAGATGAACCCAAGATTTACAATGGGAAGGGTAGCAGTCGAACTCGCGCGCTTCAGTCGATCAAGGAAGACTGTCTCGCTGACAATCGCTCCAGTCGGAGAAGGTCCCGCAGGAGGAATTTGCCTGACGCCGGTTACTCAGGTTACCAAATGGGCCGCATTTCTTGAACGCTGATTCGCCTTTGGCCTAGATGCTCGCGCTCGCCTCAGTATGCGGCCCTTAGCGTCAATGGTTGTCGCTTTATCTTTCCCCTCCCAATCGAAGAATACGGGCTCTACCCTTGCGGAATGAGGAAAGTGGGAATTGCCGGTCTTTTTATCTGTGTGACTTCTTTGGCTTCAGGAGCCCCGGACTGGCCGTCCCTGGAGAAGATCGTTGAAAGAAATCCTCTACCTGGGACGGAATTCTTGAGGGCGTCGGGAGATCTTTCGATAACGATGATAGAGGGAGTGGATCGTTTTCTTGATGCTGAGATAGCGGCAGAGTTAAAGGAACGCCGGGGCGGAACGCGGGAAGAGCTGGCCCGAATTCTGGGCCTGTCGAGGGACCAAAATCCCGAGGATAACTCGTTTCGTTACGCTGGACGTCGTTGGGGAGTAACTGGCAATGGGCGGAACTACACCGTGAACGAGGTGAGGTGGAAGACCTTCGGCAATACGGAGGCAGTGGGTCTGCTGTTCGAGCCGAGTGGGGGCGCGCCCCTGGTGGATGTCATTGCGCTGCCCGATGCGGATCAGGATCCAGAGGAGCTAGGGGCAATGGAACCTCATTCAGAGAGGCAGCAGACTCATCCCTTTGCGGCGCAAATGGCCATGGCAGGCTGCCGGGTTCTGGTGCCAGTGTTGATCAAGAGGGAGGAACATCACGCCATGCCCATGCGAGAGTGGCTACACCGTCCGGCCTGGGAGTTGGGCCGCACGCTCGCAGGTTATGAAGTGCTCAAGGTGCTTGGGGCGGTAGATTGCTTCCGAAAAGATGATCCAAGTCGGTCCGGAAAAAGCACGAGCAGGAAGATCGCAGTCATGGGATGGGGAGAAGGAGGACGACTCGCTCTCTATGCAGCGGCCCTGGACGAGCGTCTCGACGGAGCTCTGGTAAGCGGGTATTTTGGTCCGCGAGCAAGGGTGTGGGATGAGCCAGCAGATCGTAGTGTATTCGGTTTGTTGCGTGGCCACTCGGATGCTGAGATCGCCCGGCTGGTTGCCCCTCGACCGCTAGTGATCGAGACTGGCCATTTCCCTGAGTATGGTTTTCGTCTCGATGAGGAGGGAATCCCTGAGCGAATCCGGAAGGGAGCAGGTAAGCGGGGCAAGCCGGGAAGATTATTACAACCGACAGATAAGGAGGTTCGGATCGAGACCGGACTTATAAATACCGACGCAGTGGTCTTACGCTCTGTGAATCGTGCGATCCAGCCGGAGAGCTGGCGAACGTTAATGAAGAAGATCGGAGCCGGGAATCTGCTCAAAAGAGGGGATAAAAGGGATTTTGGCTGGGTGGCCGTCAAGCCTTTGCAGACAGGGAAAGACATTGCCCGCCGCCACGCTGAACAAATGCAGGAAATCGTCCGGCATAATCAGCAGGCTCTGATTGAGTCAGAACGCGTGCGGGAAGAGCTCTTTAAAGTCGTGAGGACGGATAGCGTGGAAAGCTACAAAGCAAGTATTGCGCCGCTACGGAAGAGGTTCAGCAGAGAAGTGCTCGGTGAGCATGCGATCCTTCAGAAGTTGGCAGAGCCCAATGCGCGTACCCGTAGCTATCAAAGAGGACCCGGGACGATTAGTTACGAGGTCCTGCTCGATGTGCAGGCGGGGGTTCAGGCCTACGGTCTTCTGACTCTTCCCACAGATATGAAGCTCGATGGTTCCGAAAAGCGACCAGTAGTTGTGTGCCAGCACGGTCTGGAAGGGCGGCCGCAGTCGACCGTAGGGGAGAAGGATTATCATTACTACAAGGCCTTCGCGACTCGTCTGGCAGAGCGAGGGTTCGTGACCTTCGCTCCTCAGAACCTCTACCTGGGTTGGGATCTTTTCCGAATCCTCCAGTTCAAGGCCAACGCGGTAGGATGCACCCTGTTCTCGGTAATGGTGCCTCAGCATCGGCAGATCACGAACTGGCTGGCAGGACTGCCTTTTGTCGATGCGGAACGGATCGGTTACTACGGTCTCAGTTACGGAGGGAAGTCGGCGATGCGTATCCCTCCCCTTGTGGACCAATATTGCCTCTCGATCTGCTCTGCAGATTTCAACGAGTGGGTGTGGAAAAATGCGGCTACGGACCCTCTTGCTCTGCGTTACAGTTATGCCAATAAGGGGGAATACGAGATCTTTGAGTTCGACCTCGGAGGAACCTTCAATTACTTCGAAATGGCAGCCTTGATTTGCCCGCGACCCTTCATGGTCGAGCGTGGTCATTTTGATGGGGTCGCGCCGGACAAGACCGTGGCCTATGAGTTCGCGAAGGTGCGCTTTCTCTATGCGGCACAGCTCGGGATTGGCAATCGCGCGGAGATTGAGTGGTTCGTGGGACCCCATACGATTAACGGTCAGAAAACTTACGACTTCCTGCATCGACATTTGGAGTGGCCTGACCCAACGGAATAATTGATCCTGTGGTCGTGAATAGTGCTGACTTCCTCCGTAGTCTTGGGTTCTGCCTGTCCATGTTTCTGGCAGGCTCGGTTCAGGCTCTCGACGTGGGCTTCGGGGAAGTTGACATCACCCCGAAACTGGGCGGTAAAGAAAAGGTCTGGCTAGCGGGTTACGGCACGGGACGGGAGGCTGCCGGAATACATGATCCCCTGATGGCAAGATGCGTTGTGCTTCAGGATGGCGGAACGAGGATCGCGTTGGTTTCAGTAGATCTGGTGGGTTTGCAGTTTCCCGCAGTAAAGAAAATCCGGAGTCAATTACCTGGTTTCTCCTATGTGCTCGTTTCCTCCACACATAATCACGAGGGACCTGACGTGATCGGAATGTGGGGACGCAACCAGTATTCCTACGGCGTGAATGACGCATACGTGGAAGAGGTAAAAGACAGGTGTGTAAATCTGGTGAAAGACACGGCGGTGGCAATGGTCGAAGATGTGAATGTGTCCTACGGGACTGCGGAGGACGCAAGCCTGCTGAGGGATACCCGTCAACCTGCTGCACTCGATGCAGTGTTGCGAGTGCTTGTCTTCTCGGGAAAGAGTGGAAAGAAGATTGGGTTGCTGGTGCAGTGGAATTCCCATCCCGAAGCGATGGGTTCACAAAACAAGCTTATCACCGCGGATTTCCCCTGGGCGACGGTAGGAGCGCTCAAGAGAAAATACCAATGCCCGGTGGCATACTTCACGGGGACAGTAGGAGGGTTAATGGCTCCTCCAGCTGGTCCTACGACTTTTGCGTATACGGAGAAGCACGGTATTCAAGTTGCGGGACTGGCGGCAAGGGCGGTGGAAGCAGCTCGGCCGCTGAAGTTGACTCCGATGAGAGCTGAGGCTCGCCTGCTGTATCTTCCGGTGACAAATCGACTGTATCGGCTGGGTCTTTCCATGGGCGTCCTTAGGAGGGAGAGGTTTGTTTCGACGGGGGACCCTTATCGGAAAGGGAAGCTAATGAGTGGAAAGAATTCAGGAGAGGATATGACCATTGAAACTGAGGTGGCCTGCCTGCAACTCGGTGAGCTCTCGCTGGCAGCTATTCCGGGAGAGCTTTATCCCGAGCTGGTCTACGGCAAATTTCAGGAACCGGCTGATCCGGCTGCGGATTTTCCTAATGCACCCCTTGAGCCAACTATCCGGGAGATTCTGGGTGAACGGAAGTGGATGCTCTTTGGATTGTCCAACGATGAGGTTGGATACCTCATCCCAAAGCGTCAATGGGACAGGAGGAAGCCATATGCTTACGGGAGAGAAAAGGCGCAGTATGGAGAAGCCAATTCCTGCGGGCCGGAAGCTGCCATGATCGTGATGAAGGGGTTCGCGAGATGTGCAGTCAGAGAAGGTCCGATAGAGAAGAGAAGGCAGGGTGGAAAAGCCCCGGAGGGCAATCCGGCAGAATAGGCTGGGAAGGAGGATTGTACTTCTAGGGAGAAGTAATCATTTTATTTTTGTGGTGTTTACAGCCAGTCATCCTGTATATTTAGGATATGCTCGAGATAGATATTGGTGGTGGAAGAAAGATCCAATTGGACTTCCCGGGATTTAAACCCCAGATCGTGCTTATCGGGTTTGCGGTCGTGAGTGTGCTGGTCGGAGTGTTGACGTCGATCTACACTATAAAGGCAGAAGAAGAGGGTGTGGTATTGCGTTTCGGGAAGTATCAATCGACTCAGAAACCAGGTCTCCATTTCAAAATGCCGTTCTTCATCGATAAGGTTGAAAAGGTTGCGGTCTTGCGCCAGCAGAAGCAGGAATACGGATTTGGGACTCCGAGGAATACTAATCGGTCTCAGTGGACGGGGCCATCAGAGCAGGAGAAGGAAAAGAAAATGGTAACGGGCGACTTAAACGCTGCCCGGGTAGACTGGGTGATTCAGTATCGTATCACGGAACCGAGGGATTATCTGTTTATGGTGAAAGACCCAGATAGCACTCTTCGAAATGCTACCGAGTCCGTTATGCGGGAAGTTGTCGGAGACCGAACGGTGGATGAGGTGATCACTATTGGGCGGCAGGACATCGAAAGAGAAAGTCTGGAGAAGCTGCAGGGGCTAGTAAAAAAATATAAGCTCGGGGTTTCGATCGACCAGATTCAATTAAAAGATGTCAAGCCTCCGGAAAGGGTTGAGGACTCCTTCAATGAGGTCAACAGGGCTGAGCAGGAAAAGTCTACTGCGGTCAACGTGGCCAATGGAGAGTATAACCAGAAAGTTCCGAAGGCCGCGGGTGTAGCGCAACAGGATATCAGCCGGGCGGAAGGGTATGCCACCAAGAGAATTAATGAGGCTGAGGGTGATGCAGGCCGGTTTAATGCGCTCCTCAAGGCCTATCAAGAGGCTCCGGATGTCACCCGCCGACGCATGTATCTTGAGACCATGCAAAAAGTGATGCCCCAGCTGGAGAAAAAAATTATCATGGATGAGGAAGGAAATCAGATTCTCCCTCTGATGCAATTGAACCAGGGAGGAATTTAGCGATGAATCAAAAGTATCTTGCCGGGTGTTTCACCCTGATTGTTGTTGCGATTGGACTAATAGTTCTCAGCGGAGCGGCCTATACGGTGAACATGCGGGAACAGGTAGTTATTACCCAGTTTGGTGAGCCAAAAGGGAAGCCGATTACGGAAGCCGGATTAAAATTCAAGATTCCGTTTATCCAGAAGGCTAACGTATTCGATAAGAGAATTCTGCCATGGGACGGACCGGTGTCGCAAATGCCTACTAAGGAAAAGACTCTTATCATGGTCGATACCTATGCGCGGTGGCAGATATCCGACCCTCTCACATTTTTGCGTCGTCTGAGAGATGAGCGAACTGCGTCCTCTCGTCTCAACGATATCCTTGGATCAGAGACCAGAAATACCATAGCGAAGCATGAGCTGATAGAAGTCATTCGCACTACAAAGGGACGTGTGCCAGAACAGTCAGAAGTAATCGTAGAGGGTGATACTACCGGGGTGGTAGGAGTGCTCCCTCCAATTTCGCGTGGTCGGAGTGCCTTGGAAAGAGATATCTATGAGACCAGCAAAATCAAACTTGAGGAGTTTGGAATCAAGCTCTTGGACATTCGCTTCAAGAGAGTGAACTACAATCAGACAGTAGAGGGGCAAATCTATCAGCGGATGATTTCTGAGCGGAAGCAGATCGCAGATCGCTTTCGGTCAGAAGGCGCGGGTGAAGCAGCAAAGATCCTTGGCAAGATGGAGAAGGAGCTCAATACGATTGAGTCTGAGGCCTACAAGCAAGTTCAGACCATCATGGGAGAAGCGGATGCTCAGGCCACCGAGATTTATGCGTCAGCCTATAATCAGAGTCCAGAGGCTGCAGAGTTTTATGAATTTTCGAAGACGATGGAGCTGTATCCGGAGATGATTGGCGGCAAGAGTACTGTGGTTCTCTCCACGGATAGCGATCTCTTCAAATATTTGAAGGGAATGCAAATTCAGGACTCCGAGGAAGAAGAATAGCCGGGAAGGTATCGCGGGATCTGCTGTGGAAGGGTTCAGTCCGAAAGAGCCTGAAGGTGAGCTGAGACAGACCGGGCGAGGGCATCGAGATTGTAGCCTCCTTCGAGGGTGGAGATCACCTTTCCTTCGCAGTGCTCTTTTGCTGAACTTACGATGAGCTCTGTAACCCACTGGAAGTCATCCTCCCGGAGGTGAATGTCACCCAGAGGGTCGTCGGTATGAGCATCAAACCCCGCAGAGATAAAGATTAGTTGGGGTTTAAATTTTCCGAGAGCTGGTAACCAGTCCCGCTCAATGGCTTTTCGAAATTCACTTCCTTTTGTTCCAGCTTTCAGGGGGGTATTCACGATGTTCGATCGCTCGATATCGTAGTAACGGTTTGGGTAGTAGGGATGCTGAAAGCTGGAAGCCACCAGAACAGATGGATTGTTCTTGAAGATATCGACAGTGCCATTGCCATGGTGCACGTCAAAATCCAGAATTGCCACCCGGTCGATGGAGTTGTGCTCCAGTGCGGTGGCGGCGCCAACTGCCACGTTATTGTAAAAGCAGAAGCCCATTCCGGCATCGTGCTCTGCATGATGTCCGGGTGGCCTTGCGCAGGAAAAAATTCGCTTGGATTTACCGGCAAGAATAAGGTCAACCGCCTGTTCCATTGCCCCCGCAGCCAGTCTCGCGGCGGGAAGAGAGCCTGGGGACAGATGCGTGTCGGGATCGATCATAACGAGCCCGGATGCGGGAGCGCTGGTAGAGATTTTCTCCAGATAGAGCGGTTCGTGGACTCGCTGCAGTGCCTCGGCCGTTACGGGACAGGCTTCGAGATGCTTGAAACCGGGCCATTGGCCGGTTTCCTTGAGGTGGGACAGAACCGACTGTGTGCGTTCGGGTCGTTCGGGATGACCATCGTGCATTCTGTGCTCATCGTAGGCGGAGTGGCTTAGAAAAGAGAGCATGAGCAAGGGTGGGCTGGCAGGCGAAAATAGTCCACGCTTGATTCAGCGGCCTCCCCTTTCAAATCGTCTTGTGCATTATCCAAGTAATGAAGCGGGTAGCAGGCAGCCAATTGCAACATGCCTCGATCAACCAGACCCAGAAACGGTAGCGCTGGTAGATTTCAATAGCCCGCCCCTCACTTCCGCGGGTGCGCTTCCAAATCCTGAAATCAGGACCTTGTGCCTCTATGTAATATCTTCGCTCGCTCTCGACGTAGTAGAGTTCGAGGTAGACGAGGCATTTCCCGACCTGTTTGCGCCGCAGGAATGTATTTGGTCGTTTGGTGGGGTGAGGCACGGAGTGATTTTAGGATAGTAGTTATGAGGGCAAAGGCGAAAGCGTTGACAGCCGTGCATGAGAACAGTTTTTTGAAGTGATGCAGACACGGCGACTCGGAAACACTCAGCTGGAGCTTACTACCATTGGAATTGGAACGTGGGCGATTGGAGGAGGAGATTGGTCCTTTGGGTGGGGAGATCAGGATGAGAAGGAGGCAGTTGCCGGGATTCATAAGGGGATTGAGCTAGGGGTAAACTGGATTGATACTGCAGCGATTTATGGCGATGGAGCCAGCGAGTTACTGGTGGGGAAGGCCCTTCGGGAGATGTCGGGGTCGGAGAGGCCTCTGGTTGCGACCAAGTGCGGGCGCATCATGCAGGAGGATGCGACAGTCAAGGGGTGCCTGACAAAAGACAGTGTTGTCAGGGAATGTGAAGCGAGTCTCCACCGACTGGGTGTGGAATGCATCGATCTTTATCAGATTCATTGGCCGGACCCGGATGAAGACATAGAGGAAGCATGGAGTGCGATGGTCCAAATGAAGAAGGAGGGAAAAGTCCGGGAGATTGGAGTGTCGAATCATGGAGTGAAACAGATGGAGCGCTTGCGGCCCATTCATCCTATTGCCTCTCTCCAACCTCCCTACAGTATGCTGAATCGAGAAGTAGAAGAGGATCATCTTCCCTATTGTGGGAAAAACGGCATCGGTGTGATCTGTTATAGCCCGATGGGTAAGGGGTTGTTGACCGGGGCGTTTTCCCGCGAACGTGCGGAAGCACTGTCTGACAAAGACCACCGCAGCAGGGATCCCAAATTCAGTCCTCCACAGCTCGACCTTAACCTCGAAGTGGTAGAGGCCATCAGGCCTCTTGCGGAGGATTCTGGACGGCCGATGGCACAGTTACCTCTGGCATGGGTTCTGCGTCGTCCAGAGGTAACCTCAGCTATTGTTGGAGTTCGAAAGCCATCTCAGATTGAGCAGACAGTTGGTGGTGGAGACTGGGATCTCACACAAGAGGATCTCGATGTTGTCGAAGGAGCGTTGCGTCTCCGTGAGGAGAAACTCGCTCAGCTTGGCCAGACCAGTCAAGGGTGGGTATGAAAACGGAGACAGGGGGTGGGTAAATGTTTGATCAGATGCTCCGTTGATTGGCCCATGGCTGTAGCCGGTCTGATATTTGCAGCCACCTATTTCGGGGGCTAAGGCGAGGGGGCGATTTTTCCTAAGGACGCCAATGCCGGACCTGTATCCGATAGTACAAACATTAATTAGAGGAGTCTGGTTTTTGATTGGGTGATTCC
>Ga0160423_10003212_pt1 | contig 13616 bp, 8 predicted proteins | sample CRUFie14St8metaG_FD_108191 | JGI IMG/M metagenome (GOLD analysis project Ga0160423, IMG submission 108191) | Marine microbial communities from the Costa Rica Dome - CRUD Field 142mm St8 metaG | ecosystem: Environmental > Aquatic > Marine > Oceanic > Photic zone | place: Costa Rica: the Eastern...
GGATTTTATCGGGCACGTTGAAGTTCCGGAAACCAAGATCGACGGCCGCGTCGCGCGCCACATTGATCGCGATGAAATGGTGAGCAACACGCTCAACACGTTCACCAGTGCCACCATCCAATGTGCGCGCTGCCACGATCACAAATTCGATCCGTACACGCAGAAGCATTATTACAGCCTGCAATCCGTCTTTGCTGCTGTGGATCGCGCCAACCGCTCGTACAACACGTCCCCGGAGTTGGATAAAAAGAAAGCCGACCTTACCGCCCATATCGCAGAGTTGAATAAGCAACTCGCCGCCATGGATGCCGAAATTAAAAAAACCGGCGGCGAAGCGATGAAGGTGCTGGATCAAAAGATTGCGACCCTCACCCCCAAGGCAAAACTGCAGCGCAAGCGCCCCGAGTATGGCTATCACAGCACCATCGTGAAGAATCCACGCACCGCCAAATGGGTGCAGATTGATCTCGGCGCGGCCAGCGATTTGCGCCATCTTGTCCTACGCGCGTGCCACGATGAATACGCCGGCATCGGTGGCGGATTTGGATTCCCCGTGCGCTTCAAGGTGGAAGGCGCGGCGACCGCGGAGTTCAAACAACCCATCACGCTCGTCGACCAAACCCAGACTGATTTTCCGAATCCGAATATTGCCCCGGTGAATTTTGAGGTAAACGCCAAGGTGCGTTTTGTGCGCGTGACCGCCACGATCTTGGCCGAGCGTAAAAACGATTACATGTTTGCTCTGGCCGAACTGGAAGCCTTGAACGCCGACGGCAAAAACCTCGCGCAAAGCGCCAAGGTTACTGCACTCGATTCCATTCAAGCGCCTGTCCGCTGGCGGCGCGCCAATCTCACCGACGGTCATTTTCCCATCGCCGGCGATGCCATCGCCATTGCCGCACTGCAAGCCACCCAACGCGAACGCGCCGCCCTAAACGCCAAGCTGCAAACACCTGAACGCCAAGCCAAGCGCGCGCAGTTGCAAAAGCAACGCACCGAAGCCGAAGCAGCCCTAAAAAAAATCCCGGCCGGGCAAATGGTGTACGCCGCCGCTACGCAGTTTAAACCGCAGGGCAATTTCAAGCCCACCGGCGGCAAGCCGCGCGCCATCAAGGTGCTGCATCGCGGCAACATCCTCCAGCCACGCGAAGACGTACGCCCCGGCACACTGCCGATTTTTGAAAAGGAGAATTTTGAATTCAATCTGGCCGCCGAGCACCCTGAAAGCGACCGGCGCGCCGCGCTCGCGCAATGGATCACCCGCGCCGACAACCCGCTCACCTGGCGCAGCATCGTCAACCGCATTTGGCTCTGGCACTTCGGGCAGGGCATCGTGGAGACGCCCAACGACTTCGGCCGCATGGGCCTGCCGCCAAACCATCCCGAGCTGCTCGATTGGTTGGCCGTGGAGTTCCGCGATTCCGGCGGCAACTTCAAACACCTGCACAAATTAATCGTGACCAGCAGCGCCTATCGGCAGACGTCATCGACCAATTCAGATTTTGAAAAAATTGACGCCAATAACCGCACGCTCTGGCGGATGAACCGGCGGCGCCTGGAAGCTGAGGAACTCCGCGATGCCATCCTTACCACCAGCGGTACACTCGACGAAACACTCGGCGGCCCCGGCTTTTATTTATTTGTGCTCGAGAAGACCACCCACTCGCCGCACTACGAATACTACAAATTCGATCCCGCGGACCCCAAGAGCCACCGCCGCTCCGTGTACCGGTTCATTGTCCGTTCTCAGCCCGACCCTTTCATGACCACACTCGACTGCGCCGATTCCAGCCAAAGCACCCCCAAGCGCGATGAAACCCTTACCGCCCTTCAAGCCCTCAGCCTGCTGAACAACAAATTCACCCTCCATATGGCCGGCCAATTTGCCGAACGGATCAAGAAGGAATCAAAAACTCTGAAAGGCCAAATACGGCGTGCCCATCAACTCACAACCGGCCGCCCGCCCACCGCCAAGGAAATGACCGCCCTTCACACCTACGCCCAAACCCACGGCCTCCAAAACCTTTGCCGCGTGCTGTTCAATCTGAGCGAGTTTACTTATCTAGACTGAATGACGCAAAGTCGTTTCAGTGTTGTAATACAAGCCTATTCTTAATTCTCACACTCCGAAACGGGGCGGCGGTGGAGGATTAGGGGCCGTCGATTATGCAATCCGGCAACGCCTTCTTTAATTCTGCCACACCCGCCTTAGTGACTTTGGTGTTGTACAAGTCAAGGTATCCGAGCTTCTGCAACTTAGCCAACTCCTTAAGGCCCGCGTCAGTGATTTAGGTTTCGTTCAAGGAAAGCACAGTGAGCTTTTGCAACTTGGCCAACTCCCTGATGCCCTCGTCGGTGATTTGGGTGTCGACCAAGTCAAGCTCTTCAAGCTTTTGCAACTTGGCCACTTCCTTAAGGCCCGCGTCAGTGATTTGAGTGCTGAACAATTTAAGTTCGGTGAGATTCTGCAACTTGCCCACCTCCTTAAGACCCTCGTCGGTGACTTTAGTGTTACTCAACAAAAGCTCCTCAAGCTTCTGCAAATTGACCACTTCCTTGAGGCCTGCGTCGGTGATTTGAGTGCGGGACAAGTCAAGCCTTTCGAGCTTCTGCAAATTAGCCAACTCCTTAAGGCCCGCGTCAGTGATTTGGGCTTCGTTCAAGGAAAGCACAGTGAGCTTCTGCAAATTGGCCACTTCCTTGAGGCCCGCGTCGGTGATTTGAGTGCCTTCCAAGGAAAGACCTTTGAGGTTCTGCAACTTGGCCAACTCCCTGAGCCCCTTGCCAGTGATTTTGGTATGATCCAAGCCAAGCCCTTCGAGCTTCTGCAACTTGGCCAACTCCTTGAGGCCCGTGTCGGTGAAGTAGCTACCTCTTAAGCTAATCGAATGGAGCTGCTACAATTTGGCCAATTCCTTGAGACCCGCGTCGGTGATTATGGTGTGGTTCAAGAAAAGCAAGGTGAGATTCTGCAACTTGGCCACTTCCTTAAGGCTTGCGCCGGTGATTTGGGTGTTAGTTAAGAAAAGGTTAATGATTTCCCCCAAATCCGCCTCAGTGAGTTGGCCCATCGGTTTATCGATTTTCTCACGAACCGCTTTCTCAATTAAGGGGTCGGCAATGAGCTTCTCATCCGCCGCCACGGATTGCCCCACCAACACCACCGCCGCCATCATCACGAAAATTTGCTTCATGCCCATCAGCCTACGCCACTGCCTTTAGTCTACCTACTACAAATCAAAAAGAATTTTATAATCACATCCCTACTTCGCCGTCACCTCAAGCACCACTGGAGCGCTCGTGCGTGTCCAGTCCGTGCCGCGGTATTGGCTCTGGGCGGAAACTGTGATCTGCATCTTGCCGACCTTGGCTTCGGGCGTGGCGGTGAGTTCGAATTCCAGAAACTCCTTATCCGCGGGCACCTCCAGTTTGGCCGGGGCGGTCACACCGGCCGGAAGATTGTTGAGCGTCAACGTGATCGGCTTCCGATCCGGCTGTTGCCCCACCGGTTCTGCCGCTCGGCGCGTGTTGACCCGTACCTTAAGCTTGGCACCCGCTGCCAAACGCGCATCATTCATCTGTAAGTTCACCGGTTGAATGATAGCCAAGGGGATGGCCGACAGAGTCGGCAAAAGCATCATGTGGCCCCACGGATTGCGGAAGGCCTCGGTGAATTGCACAGGGTCCACGTAAGTGTCGTTTGCCTGGCCGATGAGCTCGAGGTGATGCAGCTCGCCGGGGCGCGCCGTGGGCGGGATGGATAATTTTAGCGCTTGTTCCTTAGCCTTCTCCGGCACGGATGCGCCTTCCATCGGCCAACCGATGGAAGATTGAATTTCCACGCCTCCCTCATATTGGTGTCGCTCCAATTGTAACGTCAACGCCAGTTGCTGGCCGGGAATAGCCCAGAGACGGTCGGGGAGTGGCAGCGGCTTTTTCTTGGCGTCCTGACCGGGTTTCAGCTTGAGCACTACCCCACCTTGGCCGGCGAATGTATCCAGCCGGTACCGGTGGCGCGGCCCGCCGTGGCGGATGTATTCCTCCACTTGCAACGTGTAGACGCCGTCTGACGGAAGCTTTTGGTGCAGGATGACCGGCTTGGTAATATCAGCCCCGCTGGTTTGCATGATCTTACCGTCGGCATCCTGCAGTTTGAGGACGATGTAGGCCGGCGATCCCTGCCGGCGTGTGTGGGCGCGGAATTGCACCCATTGATCCTTGATGCCAGTAAACCGGTAATGATCCCGCGCACCGGCTTTTTCAATGTGACCAAACAAGGTCTGCCCCAAATCGAAGGGCGTAGCCTGGGCGGCCTGATCGTTGGGTTCTTTTTCGGTCACTGTGTTGGGCGGTAGAAGCCAATCTGGCCACAGTTCGAAACGGCCGACCCGCATGCGATACGGTTGACCACCGCGATATTGCACATCACGCAACTCCAGCAAATAAGTGCCGGTATGGGCCGCCTCATGCATGAGCGCCGCATCGCTGCCGCGCACATCATCGTCATCCGCATAATCCACCTCATGCCCATTCGGATCAAACAACCGAATCATCGGATCGCCTTTGGCCGCCAGGCGCTCGGAATACACTTCGATGGTGAACCGTTCTCCCACCTTGGCGTCCAGCGTGAACCAATGCGAAGCCTGCCCGGGCAAGGAGCCGGCCACCGCCACCGGCCAGGCCAATGCCTGAGGCTTGGTGCGATCGGTACTGGCCGGGGCCACGTCCTTCAGCGGATCCACCATTACCAGCCGCGGCACGCTGATCCCCTCGGGATTGTGCACACGCATCATGCCCACTTGAACGGGCGTGTTTGCCGGTACGGTCACGCGAAAGACCGCCTGTTTGCCCTCGGCTTTGATCAACTCGGATTGCGCCGGAAAACTTGTCCAGAGTTTCAGATCGCCCGCCAGCCGATCACCGTTCACGCGAATTTCCACCGGCTTGCCGGGCGCCCATGCGGAGGGTTGCACGGTGTTTAGCGACGGCAACGCCATCGCGCTCATGACGCTCAAAAGAGAGAACAATGAAATCCAACCAAGCATACGGAAAGTTTTCCGCGAATCACGGATTGGGTCAACGGCAAGGGATCGGTTCATAAAGACTCCGCGCTGTTACTCCAAACCTGGGATGGCGGTGAAGGTATTGCGTTCCTTGCCGTCTTCGAGAGTCCAAATTCGGACCTGCCCGTTGAAGCCGCCGGCGGCAAGGTGTTTGCCGTCGAGCGAAATGGCTACGCTGACGGCCCAGTCATCGAGCGCAAAATCGCCCAGATGTTTCAGGTCATTGGTCTGATAACGGCGCACGCGGTTGTCGGCGGCGGGGACAAAGAGCACTTTGTCGCGGCGCGCGAGCTTGAAGAGTTCGGCGCTGAAGCCGGTATCGCGCACGCGTTTGCCGTCGGAGATGCGCCATAGCTGCACCTTCTTGTCCATGCCACTGGTGAACAGTTCGCGGCCACCGGGATGAAACACCACGCCGCGTACGTTTTTGCCGTGGCCGGCAAAGGTCACCAGCGATTTGTTGGCGGCCAAGTCAAAAACCTTGGCAGTGTGATCGCGGCTGGCGGTGGCGAAGCGCGAGCCGTTCTGATCCCAGGTTACGGCGTTCACCCAGTCCGAATGCAGGCCGAGAGTGTGGGTGACTTTGCGGGAGGCCAGATCGATCACGCGCACCTGTCCATCGGCGCCGCCGGCGACCATCCGTTGGCCAGCCGGATCAAAAGCCACATCGAGCATCACATCGGGAGCGGTGGTCAGTACGCCATCTAACTTGCCAGTAGCCGCCTCAAATAGACGTACCTCGCCGAGACGCCCTGGCTGACCGCTGGCGGTCGCGAGCCATTTGCCGTCCGGACTGGCGGAGAGACCGTAGGTTCGCTCGCCTTCGCGGGCAATGCGCCGTTGCAGTTTGCCATCGGCCGCGCCCCACACGGAAACTTCATGGTAGCCGGAGACAAACACAGACTGGCCATCGGCACTGAAGGTTAGCGCCGTGATCGGCACAGCGCGCGGGTATTTGGCCGGCGGATCCGGATGTCGCGGGGGCGGCAGGATGGTGGCCAGCAGCGCCTTTGGATCGCCGCCATCAAACTTCGCGCCGGCGTCAATCCATTGCTTGAATTTCGTGACCACTTCCGGCGGCAACGGATAATCCTCATGCGGCATCCTTTCAACGTCGTCGTCCGTGCTCAGCCGATAAAATAACTCGCTCATATCCGGCTTACCGGCGGTGATCATCGGTTCGCCGGTGTCCCCGGAAAGCGCTAGTTTTTCAAAGGTATCCACCCGATAACTACCCTTCGCTTTCTTCGGGCCGTGACAAGCCAGACATTTCTGCACCAGCACTGGCGCCAGATCGCGACGAAAGCTCACCTCATCCGCGCGCCCCACTGGCACCAGAAAAAGCACGAGCCACAAGCTGAAGAAGCGCATCATGTCAGTGTTGGAAGAGAAACTCGGTCTTGTTCAGAATCGCCCAGGCGATGTCCTCCATGGCGGCATTGCGATTCTTGGCCGCGCTCAGATGCGAGAGAGATAGCTGCAGCTCCTTCGCACTCGGCGGCCGGCACAGGGAGGCGAGGTAAAATTCCCGCAACACTGCGACATCATCCTTGCCCTCGGCCATCGCGCGGCGGAACCGGTTGTTGCCATTGCGCAAACGATCATGCAGCAGCTTGCCGTTATACAACTGCAGCGCGCCCTCAAGGCTGGTGTCATCGGTGCGTTCGCATTCGCAGGCGGATTGCCGCTCGGGCTGGCCAAACACCTTGAGAAAATCAATCTTCGCCAATTCCGGTGCGGGCAGTTGCGTGCATTTCATGTCTGCCGGCAACCCGCCAATGCGCTCGGGCAAACCGGTCACTTCCCCGATGGCGTCCAGCAATTGTTCGGCGGACAACATGCGCGGTTGGTAATGCGAAAAATATTTGCGGTCATCCTTGTTGAACGCATTGCGAGTGGACTGGGCCTGATAGGTGCGGCTGTTCAGGATTGTGCGCAGGACGTGGCGGCGGTCGAATCCGTTCCGTACAAAATCCTCCGCCAAGGCATCCAGCAACGGCGCATTGGCCGGCGGGTTTGTGTCCCGGAAATCATCGAACGGCTCCACAATGCCGCGGCCCATCACGTGCGCCCAGAGACGATTGACCTCCACGCGCGCGAAGAATGGATTGCTCGGGCCCGTGAGCCATTGGGCAAAGGCCGCGCGACGATCGGCTGTGGCTTCCACCGGCAATTCTCCGGCTGCCGGGGCCCACGGCTTCATCGTTTTGCCGTTAAGCGGATGCGTCACCTCGCCGGCCGTGCCGGACAGGACCACGGTCTCGTCGCCCTTGCCTGTGCGCTTGCGTTCCACGCGGTTGAAGAAAGACGCCATGCCGTAATAATTATCCTGCGTCCACCGCTCAAACGGATGGTTATGGCACTTGGCGCATTGGATGCGGGTGCCAAGAAAAATCTGGGCGGAAGTTTCCACCGCATCATCGCGATTGGCCGAGGTGCGATAAAAATTAGCGGGCGGATTGATCATCGTGCTACCACTGGCAGTGAGCAGCGAGGAGGCAAACTGATCGTACGGCATGTTGCGGCCCAGAGCACCCTCTATCCAGCGATGATACTTGTGCACGCTAGGCGCGCCGATTTGCTTTACCGAAAGCCGCAACAGATCGCCCCATTTCAACGCCCAAAACTTCGCATGCTCCGGCCGATTGAGCAGCGTGTCGATCAACTGCGCGCGTTTGTCCGGCCGGTCGTCCTGCAAAAACGCCTCGGTTTCCTGAAGCGTGGGCAGGATGCCAATCACGTCGAGGTACACGCGCCGTACAAAGGTGCCGTCGTCGCACAAGGGCGCGGGCGCGAATTGCAATTGCTGCAGCTTGTCGTCCACGTGCCGATCCACGTAATTGAGCTGAGACGGGTTCGGCCATTGGAAGCCTTCTACGTCGCGTGTGAAAGTCAGCAGCGTGCTCTCGATATGATGCAGATAACGCACCAGTATGGCCGCTTCGCCGCGCCGAAAACCGGTGACCAACCCGGTGGCGCTGATGTCCGCCACTTCGTTGTCGGAACTTTCAAACACAACCAGATGCGTCACATCACGCTGCGTGCCGTCCGAGTAATGCGCCATCACACTGAGCTGCTGTTGCCAAGCCGGATGCTTGAGCACGCGGCCGGACACCGGCGACACCGTCACCTTCACACAACTGGGCTGGCCTTCCTCAACGCGACAGCCTTCGGCGATCCAATCACGCAACAAGTTGTAGCTCCGATCACCCTTTCGAAACCGCCGACCGCCTTCGTGAGCCACCTCCATCAACGGCTTGGCCAAGAGCAGACTGGCGGCAGGATTTTGCAGATTGGTGCGGCGGCCCAGTTCCTCGCGCGTGAGGGTAAATGTATCCAGCACGGGATCGAAGGCTCGCAGCGAAAGACGGAATCCACCTTTACCGTGCGGCGAACCGTGACAGGAGCCACTGCTGCAGCCCAACTTGGACAACACCGGCAACGCATCAAAATAAAACGAAACCGACCGGGCCGCATGCGTCGTGTGCACAGGCACGGTCACGGTTTGGTCGGCGAATTGAACGGTCACCCTTGTGTCGCCGGCGCCCATTGAGTGAACCAGAGCTTGTTCCACCTTGGCCACGTTGGCGTGCTCCACGGTGTATTGCGCGCGATGGGTCACATCCTCCACGCGACCATCGGCCAGATACGCGGTGACAACCAATTGCCGCGAGTCGCGGTCCGAGACAAGCATCACCTGCGAGGGACTCACGGTGATCCGCTTCAACTGCGCGTGCAGTGCCGGTGATACCAGCAAGGCTAGCATCAAAATGAACGTACCACTTCTCATTTGCCTCTCATTTGCCTTTGGTCGGCACATCCATCAGGTAAAGATCAAAGCGGCCTTCGCGTTCGCCCACGAAGATGATGCGCTGGCCGTCCGGATGCCAACTGGCATAGTCGTCGCGTTCCTCGTGAAAGGTCAGCCGCCGCTGGTTTTGGCCGTCCAAATCCATCACGTACAACTCGCGGTTGCCGTCGCGCATGCTGGTGAACACGATCCGTTTTCCATCAGGCGAAATCTCCGGGCGAATATCCATCGCCTCATTGTCGGTGAGTTGCTTGACGTTTTTGCCGTCGGCATCGCTGGAGTAAATCTCGTAGGTGCTCGTGCGACTACTGCCGTACACCAGCGTCTTACCGTCCGGCGAAAAGCTCGGCCAATTATTGACGCCGGTGCCTTCGGTGATCTGTTTCTTCTCCTTGCCATCCAGCGTCACGCGCCAGATGTGTTGCGGCCCCGTCTCAGCAAAGCAGTAGAGCACATGCTTGCTATCACGGGTAAACACCGGACTGCGGTAGCCGCCGCGACCGCCGTGTTTCACAAACGAATCCTTACGGTCATCGCGCCGGCGGATGACGAAATGCGCCGTGAGATTGCCGGTGCATTCGTTGAATGCGATGTGGTTACCGTCGGGCGACATAGCGGCGTTGAGCTGATGTTTGTTAGCGTCGTTAAACATCGGCTCGGGCTTCAGCTCCTCGGCGTCCATCACCATGAGGCGTAGCAACGCGCGCGTTTCATCAAACGAATACATGATCTTGCGGCCGCCGTCGAAGTAACGCGGATCGCGCTTATTGGTTCCGTCATGCGTCAACCGAATGGTCTCGGCCAAAAGCGACAGCCCGAGGCTGCCTAGGAAAAGGAAGGCCAGTGCGCGCATGTTAGACGAGCTCCCGAATCACGCGACCGCCGTCGAGCACCTTCATTTCCGCGCGCGCCTGGGCGTCCACGCCGGCCAATTCACAAATGGTCGTGCCAGCCATCAATGGCGTGATCGGCGTGGTGACGGGGTAATTGCCCACCTTGTCGCTCTCGCCAATACATCGCCCCGGCTGAACACCGCCGCCGGCCCATACGGAGAAGTAGCAATGCTGCCAATGCTCGCGGGCGGCGCGGTTGCTGATCTTCGGCGTGCGGCCGAATTCGCCCATAGCCACCACCAACGTGTCTTTCAGAAGGCCGCGCTCGTTGAGATCATCCAACAACGCCGAATAGGCGCGGTCAAAAATCGGGCAATGCCGATCCTGCAACAGTTCGAAATTAAAAATATGTGTGTCCCAACCCCAGTCGCCGTTGGGCGTGAAGGTTTCAACGTACTCGCTCCAGTTCACCTGCACATACGGCACGCCGGTCTCCACCAGGCGCCGGGCCATCAGGCAGCTCTGACCAAAGGTCGTCTGGCCATAAGTATCGCGTGTCTTGCGTTTCTCCTGCGTAAGATCAAACGCCGCGCGCGCCTTGGGATCCGCCAGCAAGCCGTAGGCGCTTTGGTGCGTGCGTTTCCAGTCATCGATACCGGCATTCTCCAGCTGCCGTTCGGCGGCGTCCAGTTGGCCAAGCAGTTTCTTGCGATCCTCAATGCGGTTGGGCGTAAGCCCTTCGAGCAATTTCAGTGTAGGAATATTCGCCTCCCCTTTCTCGCTGCATTGCACGAGGAACGGATCGTGTGCCTTACCCAGTGTACCGCCTCCATAGCCTTCAATGCGTCGCGGCAAATCGCGTGGGATGCCGTGGCCTAGATAAAAAAATGGCGGCAGCGCCTCGGCGTGCCCACGATGTTTGGCGACGATGGAACCGAAATTCGGGTGTACCGTGGGCCGTTCCTCAAAGCCCGTGAGCCCCACCGTGCCGGCGCCGGGATGACCGCCGTTGCTCGATTGCATGGAGCGGATCACGCTGAACATGTTCGAACGCTTGGCCGTCTTGGGCAGCAGCTCGGTGAAGTGCATGCCCGGCGTACGCGTGGGGATAGTGCCGAACGGACCGCGAAAATCGCTGGGCGCATCCGGCTTGGGATCGAACATATCGATATGGCTCGGGCCACCCCAAAGCCACAGCACGATCACCGACTTGGCCTTAGGCGCTTGACCGGCCGCCAACGACTCATGCCCCGCTCCGAGTGCCATTGGCAACGCGGCGGCAGTTTGCAAAAACGAACGGCGCGTTTGGCCGCCGCAGGAATTCGCCTTAAAATCTCCGATTCCGAGCATAATACTGTCCTCCGACTCCGAGAGAATCGTCTGAATTCATTGTGTCATCAAGCAAATTGCCCCGCCGTTTGCTCCCGGCCAAAACGCAGGCCAAGGTGATCCTTGCCCCGTCCCGCCGAACATCTACAATGGCGGCATGACCGCACTTCGTGTCTTGTTGCTGTTCCTAATCCCCGCCCTGCCCGCTCAGGCGAAACTGAAGGTGTTTATTCTAGCCGGCCAATCGAACATGGAAGGCGCTGGACAGATCAACATCAACTCGCGCGCCCAAAACAAAGGCGCCGGCACGCTGGAGTTTATGGTGAAACACGCGCCAAAAAAATATGGGCATTTACAGATGAAAACCGGCGGCTGGACCGTGCGCACGGATGTGTTTGTGAAATACGGCGAACGCGCTGGCGGTCTGAAGCCGGGCTTTGGCGCGCGCAGTAGCGCTATCGGGCCGGAGCTAGGCTTTGGCACGGTGGTGGGCGATGCGCTCAAGGAACCGGTGCTCATTATCAAAACCTGCTGGGGCGGCAAAACGTTGATGGTTGATTTCCGCCCTCCATGTGCCGGGCCGTTGCCCAAGCCGCTGGCAGACAGGATGCTCGCCGGCATACAACGCCGCGATCCCCAGGCCACCATGAAAGCCGTGGAGGATCGCTCCGGCGCATTTTACCGGCTGATGATGAGCGAAGTGGCCAACACATTGAAAAACCTCAAGGAGGTGTTCCCGGACTACGACGGCAAAGGCTATGAGATTGCCGGCTTCGGCTGGCACCAAGGCTGGAACGACGGCCTCTCGCACGACACGGTGGCCGCTTATGAGGAAAACCTCGTGTGTCTGATTAAGGACATTCGCCGTGCATGGAAGGCTCCCGACCTACCGGTGGTCATTGCCGTGAGCGGGTTTGGCGGACGCAACCAAAAAATCGACCGCCGCCTCGGTATCATCGCCGCCCAACACGGTGCCGTCGCCCACAAGGAATTCAAGGGCACGGCAGCCAGCGTGGAGACCCGTGATTTCTTCCGTCCACGCGAACAATCCCCCGGCGGACAGGGCTATCACTGGAACAACAACGCCGAAACTTACTATCTCATCGGCGAAGGCATGGGAAACGCGATGTTGAAATTGTTGAAGTAAAAGAGAATATTCGACGTCCTCTTCCCCGACATGAACAACTCGCCTTACCATCGAGACACCGATCAACCTCCTTTAAGCCGGCGCGATTTTCTATGGCAATCGGGCGGGGGCTTGGGCGGGATGGCGTTGACGACGATGTTGGGGCGCGAGCCATTGCTGGCTAAGGGCGTGCTGAGCGGCACGTTGCATCATCCGCCAAAAGCGAAGCGGGTAATCCAGTTATTCATGGGCGGGGCGGCGAGTCATCTGGATACATTCGATTTCAAGCCGGCGCTCATTCGACATCATGGCGAGAAGAGCGATTTCGGCGAACACGTGGAGGCGTTTCAAAACGGGCTCGGGCCGTGGATGCAGTCACCTTTTGCCTTCGCGCGTCATGGACAGAGCGGCAAGCATCTGTCGGATGCCGTCGCGCCGCTGAGTGAAGTGGTGGATGATCTGGCTTTCGTGCATAATCTCGTGGGCAAAACCGGCGTGCACAGTCAGGCCACTTACCTTCAGGCTACTGGGTTCCAACGCCCGGGCTTTCCCGGCATGGGCTCGTGGGTGAGCTACGCACTCGGTAGCGAAAATGAAAACCTACCGACCTTTGTCGTGTTGCCCGATCACCGCGGATACGCCTCCAACGGCCCGAAGAATTGGGCCAGCGCATTCCTGCCAACGCACACGCAGGGCACTACAATTTTTCCGCAACGCGAAAACCCGATTCCCGATCTGCATCCCAAGGCGGGGTTCGTCACGCCGGCCAGCCATCGCGCGGGCATTAACCTGATCAACCAACTCAACGCCGGCTACGCCGAAACGCGCCCAGGCGATGACCGTCTAGAGGCGCGCATTCAAACCTACGAACTGGCTGCGCGCCTGCAGCTCTCCGCCACCGAGGCATTGAATATCGCTAAAGAACCGGACCACGTCCTCAAGCTCTACGGCATTGAACGCGAGCCTAAGCAATATCCGAAGACCATCAACGCGCCCGAGGAAACCGAGTATTTTGGCCGCAAATGTTTAATCGCCCGGCGGCTTATCGAGCGCGGCGTGCGCTTCGTGCAGATTTGGTCCGGTAACGACAATTCACACCCTCGCCGCAACTGGGACAGTCATGAGGATATCGAGCGCGACCACGGTTCGCTCGCCCGCGGCATGGCCCGCGGTGCCGCCGGCCTCATCCGCGACCTCAAACAACGCGGTCTGCTCGAGGACACCATCATCCATTGGACCACCGAATTCGGCCGCATGCCGAGCACGCAAGGCAGCAAGGGTCGTGACCACAATCCGTACGTGTTCACCAACTGGCTTTGCGGTGGCGGTATCCGCGGAGGTGTCACCGCCGGCCAGAGCGATGAATGGGGCTACAAACCGCTAGATCGCGCCAACCCCACGCAGGTGTACGATATCCACGCCACGATGCTACACCTGCTCGGCATCGACCACAA
>Ga0160423_10003213_pt1 | contig 13614 bp, 19 predicted proteins | sample CRUFie14St8metaG_FD_108191 | JGI IMG/M metagenome (GOLD analysis project Ga0160423, IMG submission 108191) | Marine microbial communities from the Costa Rica Dome - CRUD Field 142mm St8 metaG | ecosystem: Environmental > Aquatic > Marine > Oceanic > Photic zone | place: Costa Rica: the Eastern...
CAAGATAAAATATTAATTAATTACGTAGGTAATTTTTCCTAAAAAAGCGTAATTATACCTTAAACCAAAGAGCGTAAATAAGATCCGCTTAACCAAGTATCTTAAACCTAAAACCAATAAAATGACATATTTTTATTACAAAACCAGCACTTGGGGTAACTCCGAACCTCAAGTAACCGAGGAAACCGTAAACTTTTGGAAACACCTCGTAGAAAAAAAGAACTGGAGAATAACTCAACTACCTAACGGTTTTTATCAGACTGAATATAAAAATCAAGAAGATAAATGGGTTGATGTAACTAGAAGAGAAACTATTGACGGCGCCGAAGCTGCAATTAATAGTAGCATCGATCACTACAATAAAAGGTTAGACTTTGTAAAAGGACCTAAAGTAGTTAAAGAATTTAAATAGGTAATAAACTTAAATTTAATTAAATGGAATATAATCAACCTAGTCAGATCGTAAAAGATCTGAACTTTGGTAAATCAGCCAAAGATAAAATTATTGATGGAGTAGAAAAATTAAACAATGCGGTTAAATCTACTCTTGGCGCTTCTGGTAAGTGTGTTATCTATGAAGACGCATTAGGAAAACCGGTGATAACAAAAGATGGTGTAACGGTAGCTCAGTCCGTAGTCTTATTTGATCCGGTTGAAAATATAGGTGCAACGCTAATAAAAGAAGCTGCTAACAATACAGTGAAAGAAGCAGGTGACGGTACTACTACAGCTACTGTCCTTGCTCATTCGCTTTTAGAAATAGTAGAAAACAGTGACAATGGTAACATACGAGAAATTAAAGAAGGTATTAAAACAGGTTTTGACAAAGTTGTTAAGTATCTGGAAAAAGAAAGTGTGGCCGTTAATAAAAGCTTGTTGGAACAAGTTGCTACAATATCTACAAATAATGATGAGGAGCTTGGTAAAATTATATCAAAAGCTTACAACAAGGTAGGTAAAGATGGTGTGGTGTTAATGGAAGGATCACCAACTGGTGAAACTTACGTTGATGTAGTTGATGGTATACAAATAAAATCACCATTAAAATCACCGCATTTATTAACAGACAAGGATAGAGGTGTAGCAGAACTAGATAATCCACTAGTATTAATCACATCGTCACCAATACCTAATATACGTAAAATACAAAACATATTAGAGTATTGTATAAAGAAAAATAGAGCCTTACTTATTATAGGTGAAGTTGAACAACAACCTAAAGCTGCTTTATTAACTAACAAAGTTAAAGGTAACATAAAAGTTAATTTTATTGATCTACCTGGCTTTGGTCCTACTAGACAAGATACTATTGAAGATCTTGCTATAGTTACAGGCGCAAAAGTAATAAACGAAGAGCTTGGTGATGATTTTGATTTAATAGATCCTGACTGTTTAGGTGAAGCTGTTAAAACAGTGACTGATAGCAAACATACGGTATTTACTGTAAATAAATCAGGTAAAGACTTAAAACAGCGTATAAAACAAGTAAAAGATATTATAAAGAAAGAGGATAAAAATCCTTTTTTAAAGAAGAAGCATGAAGAAAGATTAGCTATATTAAATGGATCTGTTGGTATTGTATTTGTAGGTGCTGATAGTGAAGTTGAGCTAAAAGAAAAGAAAGACAGAGTTGAAGACGCTATATATGCTACTAAAGCTGCTTTACAAGAAGGTATAGTGCCTGGAGGTGGCGTTGCTTTGTTAAATGCTTCTTATTCTATAAAACCTAGTAACATAGGTGAAGAAATGTTATTTAAATCTATAAGAAAACCTTTTGATACCATATTAGAAAATGCTGGTATCAATGAAAACGCTAGTAAACTCCTTGTTTTAGATAAAGGGCAAGGTGTTGATGTAGTAACAGGTAAAAATGTAGATATGATAAAAGCTGGTATTATTGATCCGGTTTTGGTTACAAAATCGGCGCTCAAAAATGCTGTTTCAGTTGTGAGCACTATAATCTCAGCAGATTGTGTAATTAGTAATATGAGAGTAAATGAAAGCGATAAATAATTACATAGTCATAGAAAAAATAAAAGAAAAACCTAAGTCAGAGAGCGGGTTTGTACTAAGCGAAGCTCAAAGTGATGACATTAGGTACTTAAAAGGTAAAGTGATTAGTAAAGGTGATTTAATAAACAGTATAAATGAAAATGATATTGTTTGGTATGATAAACACGCTGGTCACGGTATCGAATTTAATAACAACTATTATTACGTTATTAAACATAGTGATGTTGTCATAGTACAATGAGGTTAGATGCAAGTGATTTACGAGACATAAAATTATTTAAGTATTACAGGCTCGTACGTAAATGGGCCTGTAAAACTTATAACCTTACTGACGCAGACCTAGAACTACTAATATATTTAGATTGTAAAGAAAGATTTACACGACAAGAATTTATCGATGGCGTATACACTATGTCATGGGATAAAAAGCGATGGGAACGATTACGGTCACAAGGCTGGATCGACGTATGGAGACATCGCAACCGCACTTCAATTAAATATTCTATATTCAAAACTTCCTTTAAATGTTCGCAACTTATAAGCAGAATATATCGTATATTATTAGGAAAAGAAGATTTACCTACTAGTGAACGAAATATATTTTTTAAAAACAAATCATATAGCGATAAAGTATACAATAAAGCTATCGATGATATGATTAGAGACAATGATCGTTAACAATTAAAAATTAAAATTATGCCAGGAAAACATTATCCTAAAATGAATCACGGCGCTGAAAAACACGGTGCATATAAAATGTACCCAGGTAAACACAGTGAAATAAATCCAGGTAATTTCAGAGGTGAAGAAGTAATGAAGTACAAAGCTATGAAAATGCACCCTATGAAATTTCCAGACTTATCAGGTGATGGTAAAGTAACACAAAAAGACATATTAATGGGTAGAGGTGTTATTGACAAACCTAAAGATATGCATCCTAAGATGTATGATAAGCCGCAAGCTCATCATCCTAAAATGTATGGTGAAAAAAAAACTCTAAAGTATCACAAGTAGTAGAAAAAGAAAGTAATAGCAGAGGAGAGTTGAGACCTATTTCTGATTTAGGCCTTACTGAAGAAAATCTTAGGCTTGGCGGAACTATAGGAGCTGGAGCTGCAAAAGGTAAATTAGCTATTAAGTTAATAAAAGGCGGAGCTAAAGCTCTTGGTATGCTATTTAAAAATAATGGCTAAAGCTTATAGAGGTGTATTAAAAGCCCGTATAAATAAATTATATGGAGGTGATGTAACTTGTGGTAAGGTTAAAAAGCTAAAGTCACGTAAAGATGCAACCAAACGAGATGTGCAGTTAGCTAATTGGTTTATAAACATGCATGATTGTAAGATATGAGTAATAAGAAAAAATTTAAAGATACGAAGGTCGGAAAGTTTTTATCTAAAACAGCACCAGCTATATTAGGTACTGTTGGTGATGTAATACCAGATGCTGGTGTTTTAGGCCTTGTAAAGAATTTAATACAAAAAGAAGATCCCGTTGTTTTACCACCGGAGGATAAAGAAAAAGCATTAAAGCTACTAGAGATGGATATGGTTGAAATGCAGGAAATATCAAAACGCTGGGAAAGTGATATGAAATCAGATAGCTGGCTTAGCAAGAACACTAGGCCGTTAACTTTGATATTTTTAACTGTTTCAATGGTTCTATTAGTTTTATTAGACAGCTTTGAAATACAGTTTGAAGTTGATAGTGGTTGGGTAGATTTACTTAAATCACTTCTTATAACCGTCTACGTAGCCTATTTTGGTTCGCGAGGCGCTGAAAAATTTAAGTCAATAAGTAAATAAGCATTAAGTTATGCCTAGAATAAAAAACATAGAAAGAGACTTTACAATACACGGTAACGATAAAGTACTAGGCTCTGATGGACAAGACGGATCTACTAAAAATTACTTAGTATCAGATTTAGCTAATTTTATACAAGCTGAAGGTGGTTCGTTTAAACACCATCAAAACAACGCTTCAAACACATGGACGATAACACATAATTTAAATTTAGATGATTATTTACCACACGTTAATATAAAGTTATCAGGCGGTGGTACTTTTGCAAATGTTCAAGCTATGGGAGTTGTAACTTACATAGATAAAAATACATTAAGAATAAACTTAGCAGATCCAGCTAGTGGATATGCTTACATAAAAAAATAACAACCGCGAGTAGTCTCGCACATTAACAATTAATAAATAAAACTATGGCAATACCTATTTTAAATCACATGGATTTCCAAAAATCTGCGGAAATCAGAAACGTGAGGCTACATAACCAAGCGGCGAGTGGCGTCACAGGTGCTGGTACTGGTCAAATAATATATGACTCAGGAACAGTTAAGTACTATAATGGCTCAGCATGGGTATCATTAAGTACAACATCAGGATCAATGAGTAGCTTTACATTAAGCGACGGATCCAATACGCAAACAATTAATGACGGTAACACTTTAACAGTTGCGGCTGGTGAAGGTATTGATACTGTTGTAAGTGGAACAGATACTGTAACAATATCAGGTGAAGACGCAAGTACATCTAACAAAGGTATCGCGTCATTTAGCTCAGATAACTTCGCTGTAAGTTCTGGTGCTGTAACAATAAAAGATGGTGGTGTTGCAAATGCAGAGCTAGTAAATAGTAGCATTACTATTAACGGTTCAGCTATATCATTAGGTGGTTCTGTAACTACACCAAACACTCAACTATCTGACGAACAAGTACAAGATATAGTTGGTGCTATGGTAACAGGCAATACTGAAAGTGGTATTACTGTAACTTATCAAGATGGTGATGGTACTTTAGATTTTTCTGTTGGTACTCTTAACCAAGATACAACAGGTACAGCTGATAAAGTCACGGTAAGTGATTCAACTGCAAATACAAACTTCCCAGTTGTATTTCATGATGAAACAGCAAATGCAGGAAATGGAAATGTATTATTAGATGACACTGGAGCATTAAGATATAATCCATCAACTGGTACTTTATTAGTACCTAACTTACAAGTAGCAGGTACAACTACAACAGTTGATACGGTTACAATGGAAGCTGCAAATGCTATTATATTTGAAGGAGCAACAGCTGATGCTAATGAAACAACTTTAACTATAACAGATCCAACAGCTGATAGAACAATTACATTACCAAATGCAAGTGGTACTGTAGCTTTAACTAGTGATATTACTGGTACTAACTCTGGAACAAACACAGGTGATCAAAACTTATTTAGCACGGTCGCTGTATCAGGACAAAGTAATGTTGTTGCAGACAGTACATCTGATACTTTAACTTTAGCTGCTGGATCAAATGTTACTATAACCACAAATGCTAGTTCAGATACAATAACAATAGCTTCTACAGATACTAACACACAGTTGAGTACTGAGCAAGTTCAAGATATAGTTGGAGCAATGTTTAGTGGTAACACTGAAACAAGAATAGCAGCTACATATCAAGATAGTGACGGAACAATTGATTTAGTTGTTAATGACATGACCGCTAACGATAACACTCAGTTATCAACTGCAGCTGCATTAATAGATGTAAGTGCAATGGCTGGTAATTCAACAGCTTCATTTACACACTCATTAGGTTCTAAAAACTTAATAGTGCAGATGTACGATACAACTAGTGGTTTAATTGTTCACGCTGATGTAGATCACACAAGTAATAACGCTATATCAATAACATTCGCTAACACTGGTACTGAATTAGCAGCACTAGGTATTGGTGATATTAGAGTCGTTGTAATCGATGCTAAAAACGGAGTATCTGATTCAACTGTAAGTTACTCTTAATAAATAATTAAAATACGGCGGTGCTTCGGTGCCGCCAGTATTAATTTAACTATAATAATATGGCATACTTCTCACATATAATTCAACCGTTTGTGACTGTTACTGCTTCTAGTAATACTCACACAATAGACTTTAGTAAAGCAGGAAACAATTATAAAATATCAGTTAACAATGCCGCTAATACTATTAACTTCAGTAATTTAAATGCTGCTAAGATAGGTAAGTCAGGAAGTATAATTATAACTAACCCTTCAAGTGTAGGTTCTTTAAGTTTTAATGAACTACCCTCTACAGCTTATACGCCTGGTGGTGGGTCAATATCATTTGATACTACAGCAAACGGAATAGCTGTTATAACATATATTGTTATAGCTTCAGATAAAGTATTAATTAACTATGTAGGTGACTTTGGTAGTTATCCTCAACCTTAAAAATATATAATGAGGTCGCTTTGGAATAGGATAGATTTTTGGAACACCACTACTAATAGATCTACTAGTAGGAGTACAAGTAAGTCGACTAGCACAACTAGATCGACTCAAACTACTTTTAGTACATCAAGATCTACTACAACAACATTTAATACATCTACAGCGACCACAACTACGTTCAATACTAGTACAGTAACTACTAAAAATACAACTACTACATTTAGTACCTCAACTTCTACTGTAACTCAGTTTAATACAAGCACTCAAACAACTACTCAGTTTAATACTACGTTTAGTACTCAAAGAGCTACTACAACAGTATATAACACTAGTAAGAGCACGACAACTGTTTACAATACCAATAGAAGCACAAATACAACTATAAGTACTAGTCGTAGCACAACAACAACGTTTAATACTTCTACAGCTGTTACTACTACTTTTAATACAACTAGAACTACACAGACCACTTTTAACACTGTAATATCTACGCAAAGAAGTACTACTACAGCGTTTAACACTAGTAGATCAACAACAACAGTTTTTAGTACAACAACAGCTACTACAACAACTTTCAACACAAGTACTGCTACTACTAAAAACACTACAACAACATTTAATACGACTAGATCTACTACTACAGCATTTAACACTAGCACGTCTACTCAAACGAGTTATGGTACTACTGTTCCAACAAGTATATCTACTAACACTACATTTAGTACAAGTAGATCAACAAATACAACTTTTAGCACCAGTAGAAGTACAACTACTGTTTTTAATACTAGTACTACTACAACATTTAATACTAGCAGAACAACAACAATAAGTACTAGTAAGTTTACAAATACATTGTTTAACACAAGCACGAGTACAATAGAGCAAAGAGCAACACAAACATCTAGAGGTACTACTACCGCGTATAATACTTCTACAATTACTGTATTTACAACTACATATAACACTAGCACTATAACTGTGTTTACAACAACATTTAATACTAGTACTGTAACAGTGTTTGGTACTTCTACCGCTACTACAACTGCTTATCAAGCTAACACTAGTAGATCAACTAGTTTTACTACTATTAAAACAAGATCAACAACTTTCATAACTGGTACTACAACAACATTTAACACAGCTTACCAGGCTAATACTAGTAGATCAACGACATTCTTAACAAACACTACTAGGTCTACAACGTTTGCTAAAAACACATCAAGAACTACTGCTTTTGTTGCAAATACAACTCAAACTACTACTTTCGCAACTAACACATCAAGGTCTACCGCGTTTGTTGCTAGTACAACTCAAACTACTACGTTTAATACTGCTTATCAAGCTAATACAACGAGAAGTACTACGTTCCACAAAAACACAAGTAGAAGTACTACGTTTGCTAAGAATACAAGTAGATCTACTACTTTTAACGAGCAAACAACTATTAACACTACATTTGCTAAAAGTACAAGTAGAAGTACTGCTTTTGTTGCTAACACAACTAGATTTACAGCGTTTGTAGCTAACACAAGCAGATCAACAACGTTCTTAGGTCAAAATACAAGTAGAAACACAGCGTTCCAGGCTAATACTACAATAAGCACAACGTTCCAAGCTAATACTAGTACAATAACTGTATTTGATGATAACACTACTAGAACAACAACGTTCCAAGCTAATACTACTACAGGTACTACGTTCTTAGAGAATACGAGTAGAAATACAACATTTATAGAGAACACAAGTAGAAATACAACGTTTATAGAGAATACAAGTAGAAATACAACATTTGTAGAAAATACAAGTACAACAACAGTTTACTCAGAAAATACAAGTCAAATTACAACATACCAAGAAAACACAAGTACTGCAACTAATAGAGCAACTCAATATTTAACGTTCTTTAATACTACTTATCAAACAGGTGCTTCTTTAACACAAAGACCAATTAACTCTCATACTAGTACCTTTAGTTCAAGTTCAGCTTGTAATAGTTTCTTAGGTAATGTATACTACTTTAGTGGTGGTAATGTTAATGGTAATGGTTTACCAAGTACAAACGCTTCAATTGCTTATAGTCAAAATAACACATTATTCCCGTTAGCTGATGGTTGGTACGGTATATCTAGTTCATCAATAGGCTTTGTGCCTTCACATGCTATGAGAATAAGATTTGGTTATGGTTTAGTAACAAACCTTAGCGCTTGTCTTGGAGGTGGTGGGTTTAACACTAGTAGTAGTGGTGGTGGTGGTGGACCAGGTGGCCCAATACCATAAAATATAAATTAATTAATTATGAGTGATATGATAACAGGTCCCTATTTTTTAGAGAGCACTATACCTACTGCAGACAATGATATTTTTGTAGTAACAAAAAAACCTGTGTTTACTAGTTACAATACAAGTACTGAAGAGTTTGGAAGCACAAATATATCTTTTTTTAAATACAAGGAAGATGTAGATCATGTGTATTTAAATGCAGATGCTCATGCTAAAGTAATGATAGGTGAGTGTGAAAGCTGTGGTATACCATCATATGGTAAACTTGATGGTGCTACTTGGGGTGATGTTTTAATATTAGGTTTAGGTGGCTTTGGCGTTGTGCCAGAATATATTAAAAATCAAAAACAACCTACAAGTATAGATGTTATAGAAGAGTATCAAGAGATAATAGACTACGTAACTTGGTTACATAGCTCTATAAATGTCATACGTAATGACGAGTGGAGTTATGCTACCTTAAAAAAATACGATATAATAATATGTGATTTATGGGCTGAACCAGATGACGTTCTTGATAATCATAAAACAACTTTGTTAAACAACTATTCAGATAATTTGAAAACTGGAGGAAAATTATTTATACCGTTAATCGGTGAAATACTAAATTAATATGCCAAATACTACTAGAGCAACAAGACGGCAAACAGCCAGGTTTACACAGTTTAACACGAGTTTCGTTGCTAACACTAGTCAAACTACCACGTTTCTAGCTAACACTAGTACTACAACGGCATTCCAAGCTAACACGACTAAGACTACAGTTTTTCAAGCTAATACAACTGTAAATACAGTTTTTCAAGCTAATACAACCGTAAATACTGTTTTTTTAGCTAACACTACGTTAAATACTACGTTTTTAGAAAATACTAGTCAAAGTACTACGTTTATAATTGAAAAGGAAAGAGTTACAACTTTTTTAGAAAATACTAGTAAAAATACTACATTTCTAGAAAATACAAGTTTAACTACTACGTTTTTAACAAATACTACTAGAAATACCACGTTTTTAACAAACACTGCTAGAAATACTACTTTTACTGAAAATACTAGTACAACCACAACGTTTGCAACTAACACAACTAGAAGTACAACGTTTACAGCTTCTACTACTCAGAATACAACGTTTTTAACTAATACTACGCGGATCACTACGTTTCTAACTAATACCACGCGTAACACCACATTTTTAACTAATACAACAAGATCTACTAGTAGAAGCACTACATTTACAGAGAATACAAGTACTACTACTGTGTTTGCTAAAAATACTAGTAGAAGTACAACTTTTACCGAAAACACAAGTACTACTACAACATTTTTAACAAATACAACTAGGAACACTGCTTTTCAAGCAAACACTAGTAGAACTACTACGTTTTTAACCAACACTACAGATTCAACATCTAGAGCTACAACTAAAAATACAAGTACAACAACTCAGTTTGTTGGTAATACCAGCACAACTACTACGTTTTTAACTAATACAAGTAGATCAACAACAACAAGTTTTATAACTTCTAGAACTACAACTGTTTCAACAAATAGATCTACTTCAAGAACTACAACTGTTAGTACTAGTAAACAAACTTCTAAAACTACTGTTTTTTCAACAAGTACACAAACGTTAACGCTTTTTAACACAACAACAAATTACAGTACAACTACTACGTTTAGTACGTCTACAGCTACAAGTACGGTGTTTAATACTAGTACAACGACTACTTTTAACACGTCAAGAGCTACAACTATAAGCACTGATAGACCAACAACTACTACTTTTAGTACAAGTACTTCTACTGTAACAACATTTAGCACTAGCACAGCAACGGTAACCGTATTTAACACTACTACCGCTACTACTAGAAATACTACTACTAATTATGGCACTAGCACGTCAACTGTAACTACGTTTAATACCACTAGGTCAACACAGACGACATTTAATACAACTTTTAGTACTAGTAAAAATACTACAACGGTATATACTACTAGCAGAAGTACAACCACTGTATTTAGCACGAGTACTGCTACTATAACGACATTTAACACTAGTACATCTACAAGTAGAAACACTACAACAACGTTTCCAACTTCTAGGTCAACTACAACTGTATTTAGCACGAGTAGATCTACCAACACGGTATTTAATACAACTACCGCTACTAATACTGTATTCAGCACTAGTACGTCTACTACAACTACGTTTAACACAAGCACTTCAACAACTACAGTGTTTAACACAACGACGTTAACTAGTAGAACAACTACAACTAATTACAATACTAGCACATCGACAACTACGGTATTTAACACAACTAGATCAACACAGACTAGCTTTAATACTACGTTTGCTACTAGTAGATCAACTACCACAGTGTTTAGCACTAGTAGAAGTACGACAACAACATTTAACACTAGTACAACAACGACAACTACGTTTAATACTACTACAGTGTATAATACTACGTTTAACACAGCGTTTAGCACTATAACAACTTGGTATGTACCTTCAACTAGATCAGGACAACCTGGTGATAGCGTAAGTCACCCAAGAAGTTAGAAAAGCGTAAAAATGTGTAATTAATATATTACAACCAATTAAATTTAATTATATGGAAATGTTCAACAAAAAAGAGATGGACAAAAGAATAGGTCATCTCAAAAAATCAAAAAGTCTATATAAGCTTGAAGAAGTAGAAGCTTATTTTGTTAGACTATGCGGAGAGCACGGTATAAACTGTAGCTATGATGTTATGGCTGAAGAAATGCCTTACTTCGAAACACTCGGTTACACTGAGTATGCTGGTAACTTTTATATCAGACCTTTAAACTTTAAATTAGCAAACGAGCAAATGCGTGATGCGGAGTGGGATAAAATGCATAAAGTAGAAGATTATTCTAACTGGCTAATTAATAAAGTTGTTAAAAATGATAGTAATAAGTATACAGATAGAGAGTCGGATGAGTCATTACCACCAAAAGACTTTTTAGTTGTTTTACCTGGATCAAACAAAGTTAGAGATAATGTTTGTTTAAACAAGATGAAACAAATTAAAAGTGCTCATGGTGATAACGTTTATCTAAAACCACATCCTATAACAACCCATCAAATTATAGGTGAGTTAAAAGACTTTTTTGGTGAAAAATGTGTTTTGCCAAGAAACTTAAACATGTATTATTATTTACAAAAAGCTAAAGGTGTTTATACTACTCACATAAGTGAAAGTTGTATATACTCTGTAGTTTTAGGTAAACCTACACAACCTATTGATGTTTGGAATAATATTCAGCGAGGGTCGTTCTTTTGCTTAAATAATCATATACTTGATAATCAAAGTAATGGTAAAGAGTATATAAATAAATGTTTTTCAAGTCCAAAGTCAGGTATTATAAATCCTGAAGTAGATAAAAACTGGAAAGAAAAAGTAGAGCAATATATGGAATATATAATGCCTAAAAGACAATTTTATCAAAACTGGTTCTTAGCAGGCGCTAAAAGAGTTAGTAATTAGTAAAAAAGGTGACAATTGCGTGATAATATAAAAAAGAAACTAAAATTTAATAAAATGGCAAAAAAAATAAGTAAAGACAATTTAAATAAACTACAATCATTAATTAAATCTTTAAACGAAGCACAAATGCAAATTGGTGCTGTAGAGTTACAAAAGATTCATGCGATAACTGTGTTTAACAATATCAATAATGCTTTTGGTAAATTTCAAGAAGAATTAAGAGAAAAGTATGGTGAAGTTGACGTTAACGCTATTGATGGCACTATAAAACAAAAAGTTAAAGATGAGCAAGCTGATAAGAAAAATTAGTATTGGTAAAGATTACAAGAACGATGCAATGCATTATTCTGTTGGTCAAGAAGTTTATGGCGGCCATAAAATATGCGATATAGTAGAGTCACAAGATCAATACAGTGTTTTTATACAAAAAGGTAAAGAAGTTTTACCATGGAAAGATTTTAATAAAAACATGGCTATATCAGTTGAATATAATCTTGAGTACTAATGAACGGAACGTTTTATTTTTTAATAAAACCAAAAGCTGAAAGATATAACAATACTAAAAAAATAGGTGACAAAGAATTAATTTTAAATTCTGAAATATATAATCATCAGTTTGTAAGCAGAGTTGCTATAGTTGTTGGTTTACCAAAAGAATTTAAAACACCTATTAAAAATGGTGATGAAGTTATAGTTCATCATAATGTTTTTAGAAGATGGCATGATGCTAGAGGTAGGGAAAAAAACTCTGGAAGTTATATATCAGAAGATCTTTATAAAGTAAATATAGATCAAGTTTTTGCATATAAACATAAAAAAGAGTGGAAAGCTTTACCAGGTTACACATTTGTAAAACCTATACAAAAAGAAGATGGATCTGAAGCAGATCAAATAGGTATTGTAAAATATAGTGATGGTAGTTTTAAAAAAGAGGATTTAATAGGATATAATCCTAAAGCTGAATATGAGTTTTTTATAGAAGGCCAAAGATTATATAGAGTACCAAATATTTTTATTGAAATTAAATATGAACGTCAAGGAAACGAAAGAGAGTATAATCCAAGCTGGGCATAGAGCAGTTAAAGAGTTAATTAAGGTTGCTAAAGAACCTATTGTAGAAACTGACGATGATATATCTGCTGATAGACTTAAAAACGCTGCAGCAACTAAAAAGCTAGCTATATTCGACGCTTTTGAGATATTAACTAGGATCGAAACAGAAAAAGCTTTATTAGAAGGTAAAACTATTGAAGAGCAAAAACCAAAGTCATTTAGTGGTTTTGCTGAAAAAAGATCTAGATAATGTATTCTCAAAAGTTATACAGTATAATAAAGCCTATAAAATCAAACACTATACAAAGATTAAATAAATCTAAAAAGTGGTTATATGGTTATAACAAAGAGCATGACGTTGTTGTTATTAGTAAAAATGGTACTATAGGTGACATATACGAGATACAAGGTTTAAAAATAGCTTTACCTAAAACACCTAAAAAAGTACATAAGTTTGAAACTGACAGGTGGGAAGTAACTGAATATCCTAAAGAATTAAACAGAGTTAAAACTATA
>Ga0160423_10003215_pt1 | contig 13611 bp, 10 predicted proteins | sample CRUFie14St8metaG_FD_108191 | JGI IMG/M metagenome (GOLD analysis project Ga0160423, IMG submission 108191) | Marine microbial communities from the Costa Rica Dome - CRUD Field 142mm St8 metaG | ecosystem: Environmental > Aquatic > Marine > Oceanic > Photic zone | place: Costa Rica: the Eastern...
ACTTTTCCAAAAGTTTCCTCGACAACACTTCCTGCCAACAGGGCAGCGTATCGAAATCCTCTAGATATTGAACCAATCTATGATTCAGAATAAATAATATTTAGAGTAACACTTTGCATTGATCGCTACGCTATACAAAGTAATAGTATGTAAGATAATTCTGCCCACAATGACATTGTGGTTACCAGGGGTTCGACTTCCGTCGACTCCACCAAATCCCTCCTCCCGGGTAGTCGCTCTGGTTCTCAATTCCCAAGACATCCAAATTATACATGACACCTGGGATCACTACCTTTCCCTGGTTCAGATCAAAGTTCATGGAAAGCCCAACTACCCCAGAGGCGAGATTCAGACACTGAGCAATCGCGTTGCGGCCTCTCTGATTCGAGTCTACCCCGGAAACCTGCTTGGCCACCTGTGGTTGTGCTTGTGCATGGGGCTTCGAGTCGCATAAGCCGTGAGTTCAGAAGGCCTGATTATGCGAGATGGTCATCTCATTGTAGGGGCCAAAGCAGCCAAGACCAAAACCAGGCGCCTGACACAGTGGCTACCTGGTCATGATCGCTTTGCCTCCCAGGTAACGCCTCAGGTGAACCTGAGACGCCGAATGACAGCACTGAGATCAAGCACTGGCCTCGCAATGTGACGAGACATACAGCGGCCAGTCATTGGTTAAATCGCTATCAGGACGAAGCTAAGGCAGGACTCCACCTAGGTTATTCCCCTACCATGCTCCACAGACCTCCAGACTGAACCCACAAAGCAGCAGGCAGAACAATTTGAACACGGGCTTTCTAATACTGCAATAGACGCCACGAAAGACTGAATCCCGCCGCAAAAAAACCGCACCTGAGTATCCAACAGCAGGGACGAATTTCGGTGCCAGAGTCTACTCAGACTGAGGCAAACGCATCGGACCTGCGTTCAGTTTAGTGGAGAAAGGGCAGGATTACTTGACCCGCAACTAGGCACAAAAAAGCCCCACCAGCCGGAGCCGGTGGGGTCCATGAATCCAGTTTCTTCATGCTGGATGACTAGACCACTCGGCCTAGACAAAAATTAAGTTGCCGAAAACCTATCCATGCTGCAGCTGATTGGTTGCACTAATCGACAGACGAAATGCACAAAGAAACCCGCCCCTGAGTATCCAATAGCAGGCGCGGGTGTTGGTGTCTTATTCCGTATTCAGTTTGTCGTGTAGGTTCTTGCTGTGCTCTACAAAACCCATAACCCTGAGAGCGACGTGACGTCAGGTGAGCATGCAGTTATCCAGATTTGGATACTCAGAGGCTCTGTAAGACTTCGTAGCACCCTGATAGCTAAATCACTCATCCCTCGAAACAAAATGCCTAACACATGTGCCCCAACACAGTGAGGTGATTACCTGTCGCGAGTATCCCTCAACGCTACCCCCCCGGCGGAGAGGCTATCGGGTTTAAAAAAGAGATCACAGCGCTGCGGATTGGGGTATCCTGGGCAAATAGTAAATGACTGGTTTTGAGTGCATTTTCAGTTTGGAAAATCGCCTCCTAATCAACACAGAATAACTCATGACAACCTCAAAGGATTCCATGGCATTGTAGGGGTCAGGGGTTCGACTCCCCTCGGCTCAACCAAATTCCTCCTCCAGGAATATTGTACTATTAACAGCTTACATCACCACACCAACCGTGTTCTCCCTCTTAAGTTTGACACCTCAGTTACCTCTTTTTAGCGTCGAAATGTGACGTCAAATTGGTCCTCTTGGGCAAGATCCGATCCAACACAAAAAACGGGAAGTCATGCTACAAGATCGATCTCGATCAAGTGGGTGGCAGGAAACGTCGCGTAAAGTAACCCCCTTTGCATGAGGATATCAACTTGTTGACCGTATTGCTATGAGTTCCATCAAATTGAAAGTTATTTTATGGCAGTTTTTAGGATGGCGTTCACCCAGACGCCAGTGGCACCAATGTCATTGCTGCCATTTTGTTTGATGCCATTAGTTCAGTCCCTACCTCGGATTTACCGCCATCCCTAACCATTGAGCCCAACGGATCCCGGGTATCGATTCGCTATCCCGTAAGTGCGGCAGGATACGTTCTCCTGGAGAGCCCATGGCTCAATGGAGACGATGCCTTCTGGGAAGATTCCTCACTTATAGCGAAGCATGATGGTCAGGCCATTTTCAAGGGGATTTGCAAAAGAAAACTCACCTTTTTTATCGCTTGTGGAAACCCTGAGGAATCCTTGGTCGGACACCCAACATTGTCTTGAAATCTTCAGTCCTTGGCTCAAAGCAATACCCCCTTGCAAGCCTGAACTTGCAAGGGGGTAAACCAATGTCAGCAGATATTATGAACTAAACCACTACTCAGTGGTTCTAAATTCCATAGCACGAGTCGTGCCAACACAGATAAAGGACCTATTACCTATCCAAATTGGAATGATTGTTCAAAAAAGCACACTCAAGATCGATCTTATGTACAAAAGAAATCAGAAAACCGGGTGATGCAGGCACCTTGGAGTTCAGTGAAAAAAACGCTCTCAAAGATCTCCTTTCCGGTAGCACCTCTTGCAGGGGGGCAAACCTCTGTTTCTCACTGAAGCGAGCGCCTCTGGTTTTACTTTCGTGCCGAGATGATGGCAGTCTTGGTGATGAAACTTTTTGCCCTTGGGTGTGACATAGAGAATCTGAGTGATTCCAGAAGTTTCCAGTGAATCATCTAAAAGAGGCCGCTTCCCACGCCGCCAATCCCAGGATGCGATAACTTGTTCACCCGCCCAAAGACCCCTGGACCATTCCTTTGCTAGTTACTTAGAGTGAGCTAAACGTGAGTCCTTTGAATAGCAGGTGAATGGAAGGGCGGAAACGTCACCCAAAAAAACACAAAGTCCAGGAGCGCACGTTTGCAAACAGGAGGATGCTGCGCTCAACTAGAGACCTAGGAGAGTGCTGTTTTTCATTTTCGAAACTTAATGTTTTTTGAATGAAAAGGTGCAAAAAAGATCCCGCGTTATGTTTGGCAAAATTTAGCATGAAGACTCAACTCGCATCCATGGTCATGGTCTCGCTGAGCATCGCTGATGGAATCCGCCTTAATGCAGATCCCATGCTCGATTCCTGGCTGACGCAGTCATCCGGCTTGTACGCTTGAATTTATCAGGATATCCAGGACATGCACGACGTCCATTCGGTGACCACACGGGGTGGCGGTCAAGGAACGCAGTCTCTACCCGTTTGTGCTGGGTGAACGAGGCGGCTTATTACGCAAACTGGGGCTGCATCAAAACCAGTGGTTTGGGGGTTTCACATCACGGGCCCTTGGTATTTGAACGAAGCCGAAACCCAGCTATTTCCTAATTTTCCTGCCAACACCGATCTCCGTACCGTTTCCTCAGAGACCCCGTCCTTCAAGACAACAAAACGGCCACCGCCCCTGGCCCTATCGGCTTTTTCGTGGACGGCATTGCGATGTTTGATTCATCAGACACGTTTTCATACGATACAGGCTCAGGTCAGGATCAAATCCCCGTCAACAACTAGACTAGAAATGGTGTGTGGAATCTAGACGCCTTCGTCAACGAACGGGTGACCTTCGATAACGCAAACGCTCATCAGGCAGGCGCTTTGCATCATTTCCATGCCAGCCCCCCAGCCCTGCGCCACGCCCTCGGAGACAGTGTGACCTATATTGCAGAGACCAACGTGTATTCGGAGACATTCAATGGAGTCCATTCTCCCATTATCGGATGGGTCAAGGATGGGCTGCCCGTTTATGGCCCCTATGGATATCATGAACCTACGCCAGGGAGCACGGATCAAACCATTTGCCGGATGATTTCCACCTACCAGCTAAGGGATGGAAGTCATGGATCCACCGATCTGGGACGGGCTGGGCGAAAAAGTCTCCCGGTTTGGGTCCAAAAGCTGGATGGTCGAAGCACCGTGTTGAACGTAACTCATTACGGACCGGATGTGGATGCCCGCATTGGAGGCGAAACCTACTCACTCGGGCGCTATTTCGAGGATTATGCCTATAAAGGTGACTTGGGCCTGGCTCAGGGGGTGGACTTGGATCTCAACGCCTACAATGTTCGCTTTACTCGAACACCTGAGTTTCCAGAGGGGACTTGGGCCTATTTTACCTGCATCCTCATAGACGGAACACCGACCTTTCCTTACAACATAGCCACTCGCTTCTTCGCGCAACCGACAGGAAGCGCGCAGACGGACTATGAGCCCACCGTGACCGTTCATTTTACAGGAGGCTCAAGTACTGAGGAGAGACCATCGTCCATTTACCATGAGACCGAGACTCTCATGATCACCTGGAAGGTGATTGAGGGGGCTAACTATCGAATGGAAACGAGCACGGATCTTGAGTCCTGGGATCCGCTGGATGATGTTATGCACAAGGCAACATCGACCGAATGGATCATGGCTGTCACAGCTCCTGAAGGTCTTCGGAGTCAATTTTCCGAATCCTCCGAACCGACCTTGATCCACATGATGAATCCCCTTTTGGAAGTGGCAACACGGGCGGAGGCCCGGGGGGCAATCCACCGACAGGTCCAGGAGGCGGGCGCCCTCCAAGAAGACCCTAGTGCCAGACATGCAATCGGTTTCATCGGTTGCATGGGCTTTGAAGACAACGAGCAAGGCAAACCGCGCACCACAAGCTGTGGATGACGGGTATCCTGAGACAGGAGGCCTCAAAACCTCGCACTCATGTCAAAACCAATCAACGGCGCGAAACCGTAGTTGCGTTCGGAAATCTGACGGCCTGAGCCATCTTCCACACTGAGAGACCCTCCAAAATGGCCGCCAGTAAATAGGTTGAGTTGGGCATTGGGAAGCATGGCATAAGCAGCCTTTAAATAAATGGATCCACTTTGGTCTTCACCGATACCATAAGCTGTCGCCCCCTGGCGCTCAGTGCGTAATCGAAATCGCTCATAGCGACCTGAAAGCAGGAAATCCCACGAGGCACTCCAATCGTAGGACAAGGTCAAACCGGGTCCTTGCGAAGCACCGGCACCCCGCCCTGTGCTGAGCCTCCATTGGTCTGATAGGTCCCAGTCGACCACAATAACAGGAAAGAAACTTGGATCGTCTTCAAGTTGCGTGAGCACTCCGAGCCCGGGACCCAGTTTGAGTTTTGGGCTGATTTGGCGGGAAAAACCAACAATAGCTCCACCAGTCAAATTTTGATCCGCATCACTCCAATCTTCTACCATAGTTCGCAGCGTGGGAATGAACATCATGCTCCAATCGGGAGTCAACGGACGGCGGATGGGCAGAGAAAGGCTCAGAAAATGAACTTGATCCCAAAGCTGAGCCTCCATCCAGCGGCCCAAGGATTGAAACTCATAGGCCCGTTGTTGGTAACTGAGGCTGAATGCTATTCTATTGGAGGGTTGCTCCTGGTAGCCCATTGAGGCATGGAAGCCAAACTGAGAAACGCCAAACCGCCCACCCCCGCTCAGTCGCGTTGCGGCCTGAGTGCGCCCCCCGAATTGCAATGCACTAGACCAACCGGCGCTTGGTCTTGAGAGTTGAGCTTTGGGAGCACCCTGAGCCGTACATAAATCTAATGGGACCAACCAAATCATGGTCGCCGCAACCTGAATCAGGCACCTCATTCGAATGTCGATCGCTCTTTCAAATGGCATCATGGCCTTCTATTTCTGAAGCATGCTCTCAGAATGGCTATCGAAATCGGTTCCGAAAGCTACCCTAAAGCTCATCCATAACTGATCTTTAAAAGTATTTCCACCCTCCTTCCATTTTTCTGAAACTCTGAAGAGTGGCTCAAACTGCGGCCAAAGGTTCCTAAGGCATGGGAGCAAAAATGGAAGAGGTATCAGGTTGAGGAACATGGCGGAGAGGGAGGGATTCGAACCCTCGATACCTGTTAGGGTACGCACGCTTTCCAGGCGTGTGCCTTAAACCACTCAGCCACCTCTCCATTGAGCGGAAGCGGCATTCTGAAGGAGTCCCCAAGGAAAAAACAACCCCAAAAAGAAAAAAGCACATGAACGAACACCACCTGCCAAAGAACAACCTCACGTATCATTTCTTCAGAACAGGCGCAGCCCCACCCAAAGAGTGTGACTCAAGCCAATTCACACAAACGACTGAAGTCCCCTCAAAATCACACCCAATAGCCGTACCAGTGGAGAGACGCCCCTCAAAACTTACTAGAGGTTTCAAATTTGGCTGCCATCTCAGCAAGGAACCACAAAGACTCATGCGAGCCATTCCTTTAGATCCAGATCGAGCGTTGGCTGCGTGCGCCCTTAGGTCATGGATTCTTGCAGTACGGAGGCCCTCTGTTTTAGGCTGCGAATCATGCAAATTCTGGGGGTGATACCCGCCCGCTATCAATCCAGCCGGTTTCCCGGCAAACCCCTAGCGGATATGGGGGGCAAATCACTGATCCAGCGCGTGGTTGAACAATGCCGCAAGTCACGGCAACTGAGTGATATCATCGTTGCCACAGACGACCCACGCATTCAGGAACATGTCGAGTCTTTCTGCAAAGTGGAAATAACCTCATCGGATCACCCTAGTGGCACGGATCGCGTAGCAGAGGTTATGGCCCGCCATGAAGGGTTCGATGGAGCCATAAACATACAGGGCGACGAGCCTATGATCGACCCACAGGTCATCGATAAAGTAGCCGAGGCCCTTCAAGACGCCCCCATGACAACGGCAGCTACTCCCATTCGCACCGTGGAAGACCACCAAAGCCCCCATGTGAACAAAGTGATCTTGAATCAGGCGTCCGAAGCGATTTACTTTTCCCGAAGAACGATTCCGTGCGTTCGTGACGCGTTGAGCCTCCCTGCAACCGATCAGCTGAAAGCGTTTCCATTTTTGAAGCACCTGGGTATTTATGGTTACCATCGTGAAACGCTACTGAAGTTGGTGCAGTGGCCCGTTTCAGCCCTGGAAGAGGCCGAGAAACTCGAACAACTGAGGGCACTGGAGCATGGCGTTCGCATTCACGTCTCGATCGTCGAATACGAGAGCATTGGAGTGGATACTCCGGAGGACTTGGAGAAGGTTCTCAAGGAACTAGGAATCGGGAAGACAACAAGATGAAGGAAACCAAATTTATTTTTGTCACAGGTGGTGTGGTCAGTTCACTGGGGAAAGGGCTCACCGCCGCGTCTCTGGGTACACTGCTCGAAAGCAGGGGCTTAAAGGTTGCCCTTCAAAAATTTGATCCTTATCTGAATGTCGATCCAGGAACGATGAGTCCCTTCCAGCATGGTGAGGTCTATGTTTTGGATGATGGAGCGGAAACCGATCTGGACCTCGGGCATTACGAGCGATTCACCCACACTCAGCTCAGTCGTTTCAACAACCTCACCAGCGGACAAGTCTACCAGGAAGTTCTGGAGAAAGAGCGTCGGGGAGAATACCTCGGGAAAACCGTGCAAGTCATACCTCACGTCACCGACATGATCCAGGACCGCATCCGCAAGTTGGCTGAGATCACCCAGGCCGATGTCGTCATCACTGAAATAGGAGGCACGACCGGTGACATTGAGGGCCTCCCATTTCTGGAAGCAATCCGAGAATTTGCCCTCAATGTGGGCTACAGCAATGCCCTTTTTGTGCATGTAACTTACGTGCCCTTCATTAAGGCTGCAGGCGAACTGAAAACCAAACCCACGCAGCAGTCTGTCGCGAAATTGCGCGAGATCGGTATTGCCCCTCATTTTCTCGTGTGCCGTACCGAAAAACCCCTGGGCAAGGAACTCCGCGAAAAAATATCCATGTTTTGCAATGTTCCCTACAATGCGGTGATCGAAGAAAAGGACGTGGATCATTCCATTTATGAGGTGCCATTGATGCTCCAAAGAGAAAAAATGGATGCACTCATCTGCGATTTGCTGCGATTGGAAGTACCGGTGGCCGACATGAGTGAGTGGCAGGAGATCATTCGCAAGCTGATTGCCCCCCAGCATCGCGTCCGAATTGGAGTGGTCGGAAAATATATTAACCTCAACGATGCCTACAAGTCAGTCTACGAAGCCATCATTCACGGAGGGGTTGCACAGGACTGTGGTGTGGCGATTGAAAAAATTGATGCCGAAGACATCGATCCTACCCGCCCTGAGGCAACACTCAAAGGTCTGGCAGGGATTCTAGTACCGGGAGGTTTTGGAGAGCGCGGTATTGAAGGCAAAATCGCTGCCGCTCGCTATGCCCGTGAAAACAACATCCCCTATTTTGGACTTTGCTTGGGCATGCAGATCGCAACCATTGAATTCGCTCGCCATGTCATGCATCTGGATCAGGCCCATTCGGTTGAGTTCGATCCCAAGACACCGCATCCGGTCATCTGGCTAATGGAGGAACAAAAAGATGTCGCTGACAAGGGTGGCACAATGCGGCTGGGCGCTCAAATTTGCCACATCAAACCCAATACACTTGCGGCTCGTCTATATGGAAAAGATCAAGTGAGCGAACGCCACAGGCACCGTTTCGAATTCAACAGCCAGTATCGGGAGTCCTTCGAATCGGCAGGCCTGATCGTCAGCGGCAGCACGGAGGACAACGACCTTGTTGAAATGGTGGAAATCAAAAAACATCGATTCTATATCGCCTGCCAGTTTCATCCAGAATTCCAGAGTAAACCCAACCAGCCTCACCCGCTTTTCAAGGGTTTTATTGGCGCATGCATGCAGGAAACCGAATCTCAAAACACCCAGTGACAGATATTGTCACCTCAGAGTACATCTGTAGGTAGTTCCTCGCGGATGGCAACGAAGCTGAGTCAGGCGGTCATCATGCACTATTCAGAGGCCCTCGAATTCCTATATCAGCTACGGGTCAAAGGGTCCAAACTGGGTTTGGACCGGGTCCAACGGTTCGCAAACACAGCAGGCTCTCCGCAGAAATCGCTGCGCTTCATCCATGTCGCAGGCACCAATGGTAAAGGATCAGTCTGCGCCTACCTTGAAAAATATTACCGCGCCGAAGGGTTGAAGGTCGGCCTTTTTACATCTCCTCACCTGTCACGCTTTGGGGAAAGAATCCGAGTTGGGGGCAAGCCGATTTCGTGCGAAGCATTGCTCCAACAAGTCCAGGACTTAAAAAAACTCCTTCAGGGGGTCGCTGCCGATCATTACCCATCATTCTTCGAGTTCCTCACTGTGATGGCATTGCGCCATTTTGCCACCATGCATTGCGATTTGGTCGTCTGGGAGACCGGCTTAGGGGGACGATTGGATGCTACCAATATTGTGCAGCCCTTGTGCAGTGTGATCACGCAGATCGGGATGGATCACCAGGAATGGCTTGGGTCGTCACTAACCTCCATCGCCAGCGAAAAGGCGGGTATAATCAAGGCTCACACACCTGTCGTGCTTGGGTCTCTGAAGCCTGAGGTTGACGCCATCATGGTCCATCAATGCAAGGTCATGGACAGCCCTTGCTACAAAGCTACGGAGGCATCTTTGCCACCGGCCGTGATGCCTGGCTTGGCGGGGCCTCATCAACGGCTCAACGCCAGTATCGCCGCTCAAGTCGCTCAAGTACTTAAGCATCTCCTTCCTTACCAACGCGACAGACTCCACCAAGCCATCGAAAACACTCAGCTGGCAGGCAGATTCGAAAAACACATGTGGTGCGGCCGGGAGGTCGTGCTGGATGTCGCCCACAACTCAGATGCCTTGCAGGCTCTGGCCTGCACCCTCCAGCAAACATCTCCTTGGCGAAAAGGTAATCTCCACCTTGTATTCGGATCTCTTAGCGACAAGGATTGGCAGGAAGGCTTGCGCCATCTTGCCCCTGTTTGCTCACACATTTGGCTGGTCCGGGCACAGAGTGATCGTGCCGTGCCTCCGGAAGTCATGGCGGAATTCGTCGAAAGCTTAAGTATCAAAGATCTTTCTGTTCGGTCATGTTGCTCGGAATCCCTAGATCAAACCATGCAGGCACTTACGAAACAGGCAGCCTGCCCTACGGTCATCACCGGGTCTTTTTACTTGGTAGGCGCCGCTCGAGCTTTCATCGTTCCCGAAGGCGACTCCGGCCTCGAATTCGCTCTCAATGAATGGGGAGCCCGCCTTTCAAGTCGATCTGAAAAATATCCGATACACTCTTTGCACGGCTCCTTAACACCGGAATAAGTAGGATTCTGGATTGCACATCCCAAGGAAACAGCTAAATTATATTACATATGTCGATTTCACCGAATCAAGGAGGTAAGGATGCCAAAGCGATGATGCTCGGTCTTGGGCTTGATTCCGACGGTCACAAGCGAGTCACTCGTGGCGAAAATTTCGCGCTCGTAGGAGGCACCGATGAGACCCACAATGGCATGGTAGAAAAGGCGGTGAAAATTAACGAGAAACTGGCCCGCAAGGGTAAAGACCTTGACAGTGTTTCGCGGGAGGAATTCGACGATATTGCTCAATCCGTGGGCCTGGTCCGGCGCCCCACACCGAAAGATAATTGAGGTCTACTGCTTAGAAAGCTTACGCCACTTTCCCAGATGGAATCCGGCACCCAAGACAACCCCTATACCTCCTCCTGGCGGTGTTCGTCTTGTCAGCCGATATAGTGGGACTTACCCCAATCCTAATGGCATTTGTCTGGACCCGCTGGGCCAACACAACCAGCATTACCATAGCATTCATCCCGCCGAGGCACGGGAAACCAATTATATCCGTGAAGGCAAACGACAAAATCATCTGGCAAGGGAAAAGGCTAAAGCAAAGAAACTAGCCAAGGCCAAGGAAGAGGCGGCAGCAAAAGCCAAGGAAGTGCAAGCTCCTAGCAACGTTGATTCTTCAGAAAAAGCATCCTGACACATGTGGTTTGAAGGGCTTCTCAATGCCATCAAAGCGAGCCTAGTGCTCAAGGCACCCGGGGGTTTGAGGCCCCTGATGGCGGCTGCCTTGTCGACGATGCCTATCCTTTCTGCGTTTGGCGGGCTTTTCGCAGTGGTGACACTCCTGGAGCGAAAAATGCTTGGACGGATTCAAAATCGATACGGCCCCAACCGAGTGGGGCCCTTAGGCATCTTTCAGCCTGTGGCCGATGGCATCAAAATGCTGACCAAGGAGGACATTGTCCCGAAAACAGCCGATCATTTAATTCATTTTCTAGCACCCCTGGTCCTGCTGGTCACGGCGATGTTGGGGCTATCGGTGATCCCCTTCGGACAAAAGCTCGTGGCGGTTGAATTTGAAGCAGGTATTGTCTTTTTCTTTGCGGTCGGAGGGGCTGCCGAGCTGGCGGTTTTCATGGCAGGTTGGGCCAGCCGAAACAAATATGCCCTGCTCGGATCGCTAAGGGCGATCGCTCAAATGGTAAGCTATGAAATCCCTCTGATTTTATCGAGTGTCTGTGTCCTTATGGTCACGGGTTCCCTCTCCCATACTGAAGTGGTTCAAACGCAGTCTGGTGGCATCACTTCCTGGTTCCTTTTCACTCCCTGGGGTTTTCTGGGATGCATTCTTTTCCTGATTTCCACCCTCGCAGAGGTCAATCGCTCGCCCTTCGATATTCCTGAAGCCGAATCTGAATTGATTGCAGGGCATATGACCGAATATTCCGGCTTCAAATATGCTGTCTTCATTCCGGCTGAATTCGTGGCCATGTTAGCCATGTGCGCCTTAACTGCCACCCTCTTCTTGGGTGGGTATCATGCCCCGCTACCTGTGCTGAGCATCATTCCCGGGCCTGTTTGGCTCCTCAGCAAACTCATGCTGCTGGTCCTGCTCTTCATTTGGATACGAGGCACCATGCCGCGCCTGAGATCCGATCAGTTGATGGAATTTGCGTGGAAGTTCATGCTTCCCATGTCGGTGATCAACCTCGTGAGCACAGGTATCTGGATCGCCCTGGACGGTGGCCTCCTCGGATGGCTCGTCACCGGTGCCTGTAACTTCGGCGCCTACCTTGGCTTGAGTCGCTGGCTGGCCGATCATCCCAACCACCGGAAACGGGTCTATCAATACGCCGATGGCCCCATCAACGCTGCATGAATACGATTTTCCTACTCATCTCGCTAACGACGATCGCCAGTGCCATTGCGGCCATGAGTTTGCGTAATTTGGTTCATTGTGTCCTTTGCCTGACCCTCACCTTCATAGGAATTGCTCTGACTTACTTGCAACTGAGCAGTCAGTTCATTGGGTTTGCTCAAGTCATGATTTATGTGGGAGCCGTTTCCATTCTGATCATTTTTGCCCTCCTCATGACTCGGAGTGGGCACGAGCTCACCCTTCGGGAGTGGCGTCCAATGCACTGGGTTTGGGGCACCCTGATCACACTTGGCCTTCTAGCTTGTTTGGGGCTTTCCATCACAGGTTCCAGCGTCAGCGGAAAGATCGCCTCCCCTGAAAAGTCCGAAAGCGTGAAGGCTCTTGGCCAAGCACTGATGCAAGAGTACTTGCTCCCCTTGGAGGCCATGGCTCTTTTGCTGACAGTTGCCTTGATCGGCGCAGCACTGGTGGCCCTACCTGCATCCCATCATGCTCCCGCATCCAAAGGAAGCAACGAATGATGATGACCTCGGCTCTCCTGCCCTATCTGCTATTTAGCGCCTGCCTGTTTTGCATTGGCTTGGCAGGAGTCATGATGCGCCGCAACGTGATCCTGATCCTTGCAGGCATCGAGCTGATGCTCAACGCTGCCAATATCAATTTTGTCGCCTTCTGGCGTTTCCACCCCGGAGCGGAAGAAGTTTCCGGACTGATCATGGTTCTCTTTGCATTAGCAATCGCTGCTGCCGAAGCTGCAGTAGGACTGGCGCTGGTCATTTCACTCTTTCGTCACTTCCGAACAACGAATCCGGAACAGATGGAACAGGAGGTCATTTCATGAACTCACCAGAAGGACTTTCCATGATTTGGCTCATTCCGGGATTCCCTATCCTGGCTGCCATCCTTTTGACCCTATGGCCCACTCATCAGAGGCGCGGTGCCGCATGGATTGGTATTGGGGCCATGGCTCTAAGCCTTCTGGGAGCAAGCATTGCCTTCCTTGCGATTGCGGGCGCTCCTGGCGAAGAGGGCCTCGTACGATGGGTCCACAACTTCCTTTGGTTCGATGTGGCTGAATCCCCAATAAAAATCGGCTGGTTGCTGGACCCCCTCAGCGCCGTCATGCTCTGGATGGTGACCTTCGTTTCCTTGCTGGTGCTGATCTACAGTTCTGGCTACATGGCAAACGATCAACGAATGGTTCGATTCTTTGCCTTCCTGTCCCTTTTCGCAGGAGCCATGTTAGGGCTCCTTATTTCCAACCACCTTCTCGTATTGTTCATGTGCTGGGAAGTCGTTGGGTTGGCGTCCTACCTCCTGATTGGCTTCTGGTTCCACAAACCTTCTGCTGCAGCCGCATGCAAAAAGGCTTTCATCACCACGCGCATTGGGGATCTCGGTCTCCTGTTGGGGCTCCTGTGGCTTTATCGAGACACGGGTACGCTTCTGTTTTACGACGGAGGTGAAGGGTGCCTGGAAGATCGTTCCATCGTCTGGTTAGCGGCTCTGCCAGGCATGTTCGGCATGACGGCCACAGCGACGATCGGTATTCTCTTATTCGTTGGTGCGATGGGTAAATCGGGTCAGTTCCCTCTGCATGTCTGGTTGCCTGATGCC
>Ga0160423_10003216_pt1 | contig 13611 bp, 10 predicted proteins | sample CRUFie14St8metaG_FD_108191 | JGI IMG/M metagenome (GOLD analysis project Ga0160423, IMG submission 108191) | Marine microbial communities from the Costa Rica Dome - CRUD Field 142mm St8 metaG | ecosystem: Environmental > Aquatic > Marine > Oceanic > Photic zone | place: Costa Rica: the Eastern...
CAAAACCGGTATCTCTAGACGCGCCTATAACGGTAGGAGTAGGAGTACCAAAACCATAATCTTTATACTCCGGAGCAGGGTTAAAACTTAGCGATCCAAAACCGGTTTCACTCATAACGGTACAGCTCCTAAGACGTTAGCGATATATCTAAAGCCGGGGAGCTTGTTAGCGGAGATACACTTAAACCCAAAGTACGCTCCCGGAGGTACTATATAGAGAGGGGAGCCTACGTCCGGGGAGGTAAGCTCCGCTGCGCTAACTCCGTTGTCTATATTCTGATTATGCGTTAGAGTTACTCCGGAGGCGTTAGCTACATTATCTAGGAGGTCTGCTAGCGTACTGTACTCTATAAGCTCAAAAGCGTAAGGTTGACCCTGCGGTTGACCTCCGTTAAGTACAATGCTGCTTATGCTATAGATATATAGAGGCTTAAAAGTATGGTTATAAAACATAACGGTACAAGGGTTAGATACTACTCCTCCCGCGTTAGTATCGTCTGTGATCTCGTCTAAGATTGTATAGGTAGTCTGACTAGTAGACGTAGCGTAATAAGTATGCTCCCCCTGCTGTGAGTAGGGTACTAACTGCATATTAGGGATAGCTCCGCTAGTATTGGCTCCTGTAAAAAAGTCACTAGCTAGGAGGACTCCTGCGCGCTGCGCGCTACCTGTACCGGGAGTATCCGCGCGGGTCAATATCTCAGAGGGAGCGCTACCCGTCCTATCTAGTCTCCATCCTCCTATGAGGTCTGCGGTAGCGCTTGCTGCTTCTACAGCATCCGTTATAACTTTATCTACTGTAATGGTATCCGGTAACCCTATCGTAAAGGTATAGCCTGTACCGCTTGTTAAGCCTGTAACGTCTACCTCTCCGCTTGTACCCTCAATAGCTAAACTCTGTGTAGCGAGATCAATAGACCCGCTAGTAGGAGACGAGATGGAGAGCGGATCTACAGTAGTAGAGATAGTCTGATTAACCCATAATCCGGATTGATACTGCGCTACTTGTCCGTCTACTAAACCGGTAAAGTTAGTATCTGTAAGCGCGCTAAACGTAGTAGTAGGAGAGGCTCCCTCTAACGCAGTAATCCGCGTATCATGGTTATCTATAAGAGGGTCAAAACTCTCTAGAGCGTCTACCCACTCGTAAGCGTAGCTAAACCAATCCCGCTCCCCCGGAGCAGGTTTAACTAGAGCTAGGTTTACACTCCGTACTCTAATCTGTGTAAAACACTCGTTAGGAGCTTTTATAGGGTCTGTCTCTGAGGTCTCCCCGGTAGCAGCGTTAGCAGCTATACAGAATAGGCGATAATCTCCCCATGTATCTACAGCCTCTAAAGTAGGGTCTTGTATGTTACTCGCAGAGAGAGCAGCGCTGCTCCCCTCCGGAGCGCGGAGCAGATGCCAAGAGTAAGATAATATAGCGGTAGGGTCTGCGCTATCCTGCGCGTAAGCGTAGAGCGGGATATCTTGCGGGAGCGTCTCTCCGCTTTGTAAGTCTATAATATGGTCTTGAGACCCGCTAGAGGACGGGTTACTAGAAGTAGATACTACTACGGTTATCATTTAAAAGCCTCCATAGGTAAGCGGGTTAATCAAAGTGATATCGAGCTTAAGCGAGTAAACGAGAGGTATAGGAGCAGGCGCGCTAGATAAATGATCACCTATAGGTAAGGCTCCCTGATAAGCGCAGCTCCCTACAAGTCTAAAACCTGCGTCCGTTATTGTGTTACCGTCCGCGTCTATAGCTCCGTGATTAAAGTGTATCTTATGACTAGCTGTAGCGCTATCCTCTGCGAGTATATGCCAAGTATTAGAAGTATAAGACCCCGCAGATATGTTAGCGGTACTTATCCCCGGCATAACGGAGGAGTAATCCCGTAGCGCTATAGGAGTTACTGTAACTTGTAGACCGTAACCCGCTAAAGAGTCCGGTACGGAGATAAAGAGAGAGTAAGCAGCTTTAGCTAGTTTGTTAGTAGTGTTAGTATAGTCCGCTACTGCGATAGGAGCGCTAATCCCCGGAGTCCGGTAGTCTGTGAGTAACATAGAGTAATCTCTACGCGCGTTAACGGTAAACGGGGGAAACTGAGCTATAGACCCATAAGAGAGGGATACTATATCCGTACCCGCTCCCGCGTCTGTAGTAGAGGTGATAATAAACGTACCGCTAACAGTATGCGCTTCTAACTCTCCTAACCTCCTACCATGATCATAGTCTAAACCCGCTAGTGATAGGCGCGGTATACTATAGTTTTGATAGTTACGAGCGTTAACGGAGTCATCATATCCGCCTTGCAGTAGCGCCTCTATCCGGTTTTGTAGGTACTTAACCGCGCGGTCTAATCCCTCCTCCGCTCCCGCTGCTGCGTCTGTCTCTTTTACGCTGCGGTAATCGTCTAGGTGTAAAAGCCGGTCTGCTATATGCTGCTCTCTTATTGCTTGTAGCTCTACAGCGCCTCCGCTCTCTGTCCATTCGTAGAGCTGCGCTATACGTATCCAAGAGTAATCCCCTCCCGCGCTTGGAGCTTGGGAGGGAGGTACTACGCTAAACTCTACAGAAGTAATAGAGCGGGTCTCTACGCTATCGGTAGTCTCTTGCGCGTCTGCGAGACTCCAAAACCGTCTAACCTCCGTCTCTCCGTTATTAACTACCGGTCTACAGTAGACATACGGGTAGTAATCCCCATGCGTAGCTTGATCATAAATAGAGTCCGTAGGCGCGGGAGGGAGGCTAGCATTAGCATTAAAGTAAGCCTGTACGGAGGCGCGCGCAGCATCATAAGAGCAGTCTGTATTAGCTGTATCGAGAGCGCTAAACTTTAGAAGATACGCAGCGTAGTAACTCTGATTACCTCCGCTATCATAGGCTCTACCTAGCGCGGTAAAGTCTTGAAAGTCTAATCTATGATTAACGGTATCAATAGTTACGCTAGACCATGAGGTAAGTAACCCGCTTTTAGAGGTTGTAACCGCGCCTATGTACTGACTTAAGGCGCTATGCGCTAAGTCTTGGACTCCGCGCAGGTCTACTAGGTCTAAGCGCTCTAGCGGGTAGAGTAATACTTTAGTGTTAACGTCTGTCATAATCTTTAATCCCTAGCAGTAGAGGTTATCTGTATGGAGTCCGCGCGGACTCTTAAAGCGGTACGTCTATCTCTTGGCTCTACATTCTCCGCAAAGTTTACCGTGTTACGCTCATATATTCGGAGGTCTTTTACTCCGGGTATACCTACGATAGCGTCTATTAAGCGAGAAATATAGAGCAGCTCTCCGGGAGCTAAACCGTTAACGTAAGCCTCTATACTTTGGAGTACATTAAGCTCTACTAAGTTATAGTCTGCGCTCTCCTCTACAAGTAGCGAGATATCAAGAGAGATAAACTGCGGAGTTACAGGCTTAACTACGATACGAGTACCCGCAGCTCTAAACCCGGTAAGACGCTCCGGGGAGTCTAGATTACCCTCTATCTCCCTCTGTATCTCTGCGATAGCTCCCCGGTAGACTCTATAACCTTGTATAGATACTAAGTCTCCCGCGTTAAGCATACCCTCATTAAAGTAGAGTATCCCGCGCTCCGGTATGGAGGTATAGTTAATAGGAGTAGGCGCTATCTGTGTATTAGGGTCTCCTCCTACTAAGATACGGATAGACTCCGGAGGGATAGGCGCGGTAGCAGGAGCCTCATGGAATACGGTACGCGCTCCTCCGCTTGGTACGATAAAGGTAACCGGAGTACCTACCCGGCTAACTGCTTCTACAGCTATTCCGCTACCATCATCTACATTAAGCTCTGAGTAACCTAACTGCTCTAGACTTTCGTGTAACTCCGCATAAGGGAACCTCTCCCCCTCTGTACTTATGAAACTTTTAGCCATAAACTCTATAGAGGCGCGTTGACAACGTGATAGAGACCGGAGGTACAGATTAGCGCGCTCTCTAAGCTCTGTATCTGCCTCTCTGTCTATCCCATTAGTAAGCGGTTGCGTATTTCGTATTACTAGTATGCGGTCTGAGATGATACCGGGAGCGTTAATCTCATCTATGGTTTTATTACCTGCGCTCCCCGGAGTCTCTGCTATGATAAGGACGTTATCTACGTTATTATCTCCTACGGGTATAACTACCTCCTCCGGAATAACGTAGCGCGCTCCATCTGTAGCCCGGACTGTAGACCCTGCGGAGATAACTAGCGCGTCTGCGGTATCGTCTGCTGCGCGCTCTAAGTAGAGAGCAGTACCGCTAGCGTTAGTAGCTAAGATACGCTCTATCCCTACTGCGGGTAGCTCCCTAACTCTCTCGTCTAGGTCTGCTCCGCTAGCTCCGTTAAGGTAGAACGTCTCCCGGAGAGAGAATAGCCTACGCTCTACGCTAGCTAACTCGTTAGCTACTGCGGAGAGAATAGTAGATAAGGTGCTACCCTCATTAATATCATTTAGAGCAGTCCTACCGATAATAGCGCCTTTAAGCGCGCGTAGGATATTACCTGCGGTTTTAGGTGTATAAGGCATAAGTAGACCTCTTATAAGGGAGCTTTTAGGTTAATCTCTATATCATTTATACAGTAGACAGACATACCTATATCTACTGTAGAGGAGTTACGCTTTAAGGTGATATCCCTCACGTCTAGTACGCGCGGGTCTTGTAATACCTGCTCCCTTATGTGAGCTGTCATATATGCGGAGACCTGCTCCGTTAACTTAGCTCCTATAAGGCTAGCTCTTATACCATAGCGCGGAGACGCGGTTATATCGTCTGTAGCAGTCCGGATACGGTTTATGATCGCTTGTCTTAGGTTATCCTCCCCGCTTACTAACTCTACATCATCTCCGCTAAAGAGGAGATCTCCGCTTAAGTCTAGTAGGAGGTCTACTGCTATCGCGTCCTCTGTATTAAAGTTACCCTGCGGGAGTAGCTGCGGAGCTAAGTTAGGTACGCTTACAGGTATAGAGATAACACTACCTGCGCGGTAAGCCATACCCTCCGCGTCTGTATAAGCGTCCTGCGCGCGGTTAACCTCTGCAAGCTCTACCCATAAGCTAGGAGACCCTAGAAACCTATCCGCTATAGTTAAGAGACTCTCTCCCGCTTTGAGTATGTAGGAGGTATGGAGACCCGCTGCGCGTGTCTCCTCCGGAGCGCTGCTACTTTGGTCTGTTAGGCTAGCTAGTCCGCTAATACCTGCGTCTGTAGCTAGAAAGCCGGTAAGTGTAGGGTCTACTCTACCGCGCTCCCGCGCTAACCCTAGATATCCGCTAAGGGTCTCGTAAGCGTAGAGCAGATCTGCTAGCGCGTTTACTGCGTCCTGTCTAGCTGTGAGTCCTTGCGTAAATGCTTCTAAGTCCGCGCGCGTTAATCTAGGCTCCTCTGCGTCTGCGGGAGTTTGGCTATCTATGAAATGCTCAAAACCATATTTAAGCCGGTTAGCGCGCGCTAACCCGCTGTTAAGGTCGCTAGCATCGAAGTAATCCGCATAGTCTGTGAACGCTCCCGGAAAGTTAACCGCTATGCTCTCTATCATGTGTCCAAAGCTGCGCGCCATACTAAACGCGGACTCTACAGCGGTAATAGGAGAGGTTAGCGCGCCTCTAAAGGCTGCTGCTACTTGTCCTATATTCCTAAAAGATCTCCCCGCGCCTATAAAGATAGTATCTCCTAGCGCGGTTACCGTCTGCTCTACTAGTTGAAAAGTACCGGTAACCTCATTTATCCCCGCATTAACATTATCATAAAACTCGTCTATCTTATTAGTTAATGAGGTCTCCGCAGGATCATAGATGCGTAAGGTAAGCTCCCAAGAGTAACTAAGTCTATGTGTACTAGCATCTCTCCGATAAGTAAAACTCTCTACTATGGCTTTACCGTGTATCCCCTCTTCTAGAGCGCGGAATACTATATAAGGCTTACTCTCAAAGTCTAAGTCTTTACGGATAGTATCTAAGCTCTTAACGCTTGGGTAGCGGAGCTGCGCGGTATCACAGAAATACATAGATAGAAACTTATCAAAAGCCTTTAGATGATCTAGCCCGGATGCTGAGAATAAAGACCCGTCCTCTTTTATCCCTAGTCTAGTACGTGTACCGCTCTCTCCGGTAATAACTACTCTAGCGGTACGCGCTTTACCTATCTCCCGGTAAACGTAACTATCTGCAAAGGTATAAACCGGAGTCTCTGCGTACTCTTTAGTAATGTTTACCGTCTTAGGTTGATTAGGTAGAGGGAGTACCGCTGTAGCCTTACCGTTATCTCTACGCTCTAGATAGTAGTCTACAGGTATAACACCAATAGATAAGAGAAAGTCTAGAGACCCTATCTTATTTAACCATCTGAAATCCCCGGAGCCGGTAGCCTCTGTCTTACAAGTCATCATATTAACTACTCCTCTACGGTATCATAACATAAGGGTTAATATCTTGGTTACTAGTCTCGTCTTTTACCTGCGCTGCGGGAGTTAATGCCCCTAACGCGCTAGCCTCTGCTATCGCGTTACTCATGTCTGTAGAGAGCTGTCTTATAGGAGTACCTGTACCCGGAGCGGTAGCGTCTGCTGCTGTAGCTGCTGCGTTAATACCTGCGGTTACTCCGGGAGCCATAGCGTTAACTGCGCGCTCTAATGCGGTAACCTTGCTAACTATCGTATCTAGGTAGCTAAAGAGGCGCTCTGTAAATGGATCTGCGTTAAGTATCCGGTTACCTGCTACCCCTCCCGCGCTTACTCTAAATATAGCGTCCTCTCCCTCCGGTATCTGTACCGATACGCGCGGAGATCCGTTTAGCGTTAGTCCGCTAGGCTGCGAGAGATTAACCCAAGAGTCCTCCGCTTCTATGTGTACGTCCTCTAGATGCGCTCCGTTATAGTCTTGGTTAACTTGATAGGCTGCGCGCGCGTCTGCTACGTCCGGATTAGAGGTACGTCTACCCTCTGCGCGCTCTGAAGATAACACGCTACTTACTCCGTCTACTGAGATCGCTTGAGCGTCTCGATTATGTAGGATACCTCCTAGTAAGTAGTAACTCTTCCCCTTATCGGTAGGGTTAGCGCAGATAAGCACCTTACAGCCTACGCGCAGACCGGGGAGACTAAATACACCATGAAACCCGCTTAAGGGAGTTAATAGAGTACAGGGATAGTACAGCGTACCCGCGCTATCCTCTACGCTAAAGAGTATCTCTCCGCGCTCGTTTAACTGTATCTCTGTAACGTCTCCTAGATAAATCATATCTTATTCTCCTCTACGGGTCTTAGATCTACTCGTTTGTCTCGTATCGGAGATAGGACGCTCTTTAACGGTCTGTAGCTTTACTTGTTTATACTGTACCGCAGGGATACGATTACCATAAGAGGCGCGGTCTACTACTAAGGTAGTTAAGCCTTTAGGCTTTCCGCTCTGCGGGTCTACGGAGACTCTATGGGAGACGGTATGTACATAGGCATAGAGAGAGATCACCTTACGCTCCGCGCTGTACTTTACCTTTATCCATACTCCCGCAGTAATGTTAGGGTTAGGAGTGTAGATTAGATCTATCGTACCTTTAGCGTAAGCGTGACCCTCCCCGATAGTAAAGTATACTCTCTCCGCAGTAGCAGAGGACGCTATACTGTTGTAAATCTTTTGCTGCTCTGCGTTACCTACTGCTACGAAAGGGGTAGCCCCCGTCCGGATGCGGAGACCATGCCTGTTAATATCTACTGCGTTAAATATAGGTACGCAGTCTACTCCAAATAAGAGCAGGTCTCCTCCGCTAGCGCTAGAGTAAGGCTGCGCGTAACTTACTGCGTTAACTCTATCGCTATCATTCCATGTCAAGACCTCCCTAACTACAGCCTCTCCGGGGATAACTAAGTAATCAGTAGTACCTATATTCGGGTAAAAGTTAGGACTAGATACACCTAAAGCGTTAGGTCTCTTAGCGTAAAACTCTGCGCTAAAAGTCTCCTGTGAGTTTTGCTCTAGTCCTAGCGCTTTATAAGTCCGGTTAAGACTTGTTTTATCTACCTCAAAACCGGGAGGGAGAGGCTTATACCGGTACACTAGCGCAGGGATAGCGCCTAAGCTGCGGACTAGTTTAGAGTGTATGATGCGGTTAAAACTATCCCCTTTAGCTTTGGGAGTAGCTCCCCCTCCTCCTATACTCTCCGTATCTCTAGCTCCTCTGTTAACTGTACGCTCTACTAGATCTAGCGGAATGAGTGTAGGGTACATCTCCATTATATGAGGCTCCGGAATAAAGAGACCGGTTAAGAGACTCCATAGAGTTATTCTAGGGTTTTGCATAGCTTGACTAAGCGCGCTTTTAGCGGGTCTACCCTTGATGATCTCCGTCTCTCCTATCTGCGCTTTATATATGGTTTCTAGAAAAGTTTTCTGCGTATCTCCCATAACAAAGATATGATCTCCTAAGCGCGCGGGTTTACCTCCCTGCTCCCCTGCTAGGCTAGTAGGTAGCTCAAAGTAACCGAAGTTTTGAATGAAGAAACGTAGCGCTACAGCTACGCTAGTATCATCCTGCTCATCAAATCTATTAATAGCTTCTACGATAGGGTTACTAACGCTATCACTCTCCGTTATCGCTAGAGGGTCTATACTCCGGATACCCTCTACCCGGAGAGGAGTTTTACGCGCCTCTGCTAAGGTGAAACTATGCATAAAAGAGGTACACGTTAAGCGGACGGTAGTATTAAATACTCCGCTATCCTCTACCGCGTTAGTTATCTCTATAGTCTGTACCCGCCCAAAGAATACCGCTCTATCCTCCCCTAAACCCGCTTTTAGGTAATCCTCCCGATTATCTGCGCTTACCGGTACTTTAACGCTTATCCATCCTCCCGCCTCGATATGTCTAAACCCACTAGTAGCGCTTACTCTAGAGTCTATAAAGGTATTATCTGCGGGTCTACCGTGAAATAGGAAAGAGACGAGAGAGCTAGGCATACGGAGAGTTACTCCGCAGTTAGCATAAGGTAGCTCTGTCTTAACCTCCCAAGTTAGTTCCGTAATAAACCGGGTTAACTCTATCTCTTTAGGTAGATCGCAGCGTAGGAGCGTCTCCGCGTCTGCTCCGTTTAGTATTAGACCCTCTTTTATAAACGGTTGCGTCTTAGCGTTAAAGTAGAGCGGAGGTAAAGCATTTATATAATCTGTAAGGCTACTCCCTCTATCACTAGTAGAAGATACCTCTACTCCGCGCTCCGGAGGTGTAAAGCCATGTAAGAAAAGTCTAGGGAGTCCTCCGGTAGTTACTGCGCTCATAATCCCGCTCTCTGATTAAGTAAAGTTATAACTAACATCTTACCGTAATGATATCCGCGCTCTAACATACCTGTACGCGGATCATCTACCGCGCGCATAGAGTCTACGAAGCTATCCCGCGTAGCATTATTTAGCGCGTCTATCGTAGCTACTGTACCCTTTACCGTAGTTATGAGACTCTGTAGAGACTTAGATAAAGCTCCGGAGCGGTTAATAAGTATCCTACTTATCTGTAAGTCTGCGTTTAGTTTCTGCTGCGTTAGACCTCTAGTATCAAGACCTAAGTTTACTCTCTTATTCTCATTCTCTGCGAACATACGAGACATAGTTAAAGCTCTATCTTGCCTCCCGCGTAGTACGTCTCCTGTCTTCACATCAAACCGGGCTATCATAGGGTTATCTTCTGATACATCAAAGTTAACCTCTAAATCCTCTGCTGCTTCTGTCTCCGCTGTAGTGAGGGTCTCGATATCTCTAGTAGATAATCCCATACCTGCGAGAGTTAAGCGCGCTGTCCTATCATTCATACCCATAGATCTAAGTCTACGAAACATAGCCGCGCCTCCCTGCGCTTGATCTGCTTCTAGTAGCTCTAGAGCTTTCAGCCTATCACCTCCCGCGCGTCTCATAGCGTCCGCTTGAAGCATAGACGCTCCTACTCCGCTAAAGTCAGAAGTTAGACCCGCAGTAGCGCTAGCTGCTGCTCCCGCGCCTCTCTGAAATATCGCTTGACCTCTAGCTAGAGACCCTCCCCCCATAGCATCCGTAAGCGCATTAAATGAGCGTCTATCTGCTCCTATGTTCTGCGTATAGAGAGACATAAACCCGGCTTGTCTCTGCGCTTGTAGCGCGGTACGTTGTACTCCTCTAGCCTCTAGGTCTCTATTAAACTCTAAAGCAAACTCCCCGCGCGCGTCCTCTCCTAGCTGCGCTTGAAAGCCTCCTATATTACTAAAGTAACCGGAGATATCCTCCCCTGCGGAGATCGCGTCTACTAAGTCAGCTTGAGTAAACCCGCCTAAGCGGTCACCTTGTACCGTAGCTCCCGCAGTATTAGCTATACCTTGTATAATGCTAGCTGCTGCTCCTCTCCCCATACCTATTCTAGTAAACTCCTCTAGCAGCGTATTACCTCCTAGCGCGCTCCGTATACCTACTATACCGTCTCCTCCTCCTACCCCCTCAAAGTTAGACCCTCTTAATAGGTTAGACGCTTGTAGCGCTGCAAGCTCTCCCGCAGCAGCTTGCCTACCTAATCCCTCTGCTACTCCGAAACCCTCCGCACCTCTAGCGAAACCCGGAGCGAGAGCTAGAAAGGTTTGTAACTCTCCTCCCGGAGACCCGGTTAAACGAGAGGCTAAACCCATAGCGGTACTCTTAACCCCTCTACCAAAACCGCTCCCCGCTCCTCCCGGTTGTCCTCCCGGAGCGGGAGGCGCGGTAGGAGGCGCGGTAGGAGGCGCGGAGCTTATCTGCGTCCTAGCTTGGTTAACGTCCTTAGTATAGAGCTTTAGCGAGTCTACGAAGTCTTTACCCGCTTTCTTTAGGTCTTTAGACAGCTCTTTAAGTACGTCTGCTAACTCTGTACCTAATCCCTCCGTCTCCCCCTCCCCTCCCGGTACGTTAGGCGCGTTACTTGGTACGGAGGGAGTCTCTACACGTTGTCCGGAGGTACGCGGTATACCCTCTCCGGTACGCGAGTTACTTACGTTATAGTTACGCGGTTGAAAAGGACTCTGCTTATAGTCTTGAGAGGACATCATCTATACTACTCCCGCTAGAGATTAACTCCTCTAGCTCATCAAAGAACGGATCTCCCGTCCTAAATGTATCATCATCTCTAGTTACTATACGCTCTCCCTCTACTTTTAACCATGTTTCATCATCTAAGCAGAGTAGAGCTAGCTCTATGTTTTCTATGCTATAAAGGTCATTAGGATAAGGGAGCGGGAGTCTCATTAAATGCGGGTATAGTAGCGCGTACTCTCCCCGCTCCCTCTCCCTCTTTACTCTTTGTAGTGTTTCCGCGAAAGTACCGGGTTTCATGCTCCACTAGGAGACCGGTTACATATACGAGTAACTCTAAATCCTCCGCAGCAAAGTTAAGTAGCCACTCCGGAGCGTCCTTAACTTGAGTAACCAAGCGGGAGAGCGCCTCCGCGCGGTATCTGTCCTCCGCGCCTAAGTTATCCGGGTTAAGTCCGCGCGTAAGCTGCGCTAAAACTCGCGTCTTAGCTTGTCTAGCGTCTCCGTCTAGGATGATAGATGTGATATCCGCGCTGTAGTCTACTCCGTCCGGAGCTTGGTACTCTAGCGAGATAGCTACCTCTCTAGCGGTTAACGGGTAACGCTCCGCAGTAGTAGAGGAGGTCTCCTCTAGCTTAGAGGCTAGTACCTCCTCTTCTGCTGCTTTCGCGATATCTCGCAGGTCTACGCTTAGTTTCTTACTCATAGTCTACACCTTTATGATTAAAGTAGTAGACAGAGTATAACTTTAGTCCGCGCTAACGTCTAGCTCTACAAGCGCTAACGCTTCAAAGTTTACGTTAACTCCCATAACAGACCCGCGCGAAAGCTGAAAGCTATGTGAAGAGGGTCTACAGCCTGTAATCTTATACCTACCTCTAAGCGCATTATCCGGGTCAAAAGCTGCGGAGTCCTTAATAATGAGGTTAAAACCATCATTCATAAAGTCCATTACGTTTTGAGTCTTGGCTTGTGCGCTTTGTTCGTCTGTAGTAACAGGTACTAGCCCGGTAGTAGCAGCTCCTCCACCGTTAAATGCTCCTGCCTCTCCTCCTACTGTCATACGCATAACTCCGATAGTACCGCTAACAGTCCTCCCGATAGGCTCAATATCTTTAGAGTCTATAAGTCCTAGTACGTCAATACGGTTAAGCGCGTAAGCCTCATTAACGGTTACTCCGGTAGCGTAACCTATCGTTTTAGGCTTACCCTCTACAAAGATCTGTATAACCGCGTTAGCTCCGTTTATTGTTCTGTTACCCATAATGATTAATCCTCTTGATAAAGGTTAGTAGTAACCGTGATAAAGTTTAGAGGCTCCTGCGCTGCTAGGTCAAAGATTACGTTAATCTTATCACCTTGTAGAGCTACGCTAAGGTTACGAAAGTTAAAGATAATAGCGCGGTCTCTAAGATCGCTAAGTGTATCAAGCGCTATATCTCGTATCTCGTCTGCGCGCTCTAGCGTAGCTTTAGAGCCTACGGAGCTGTCTACCGCTGCGCGTACTGCGCGGACGCAAGTATTAAGACTCTCGTTAGCGGAGACCTCCGTAAATACCGGATGTGTAGGCTTAGTAAGATAGGAGGTAACGCTACGCTCTACTCTGTGTCCGTTCGCTCCCGGAGCTGTAACGATAATGATACCCTTACGGATAGCCTCATTAGCAGCGCGCTCCGGTTCATAACTCTGCATAGTATTAATGATAGGTAGACGCTTACGGGTAAGCGGTTCTGCGATATCTGTAGCAGCTTGCAGACCTGCTAACATAAGAGCTAACCAAGCCGGGGAGGTAAACTGCGTACCGTCCTCTAGTTCTACACCTTGATTAACTACGCTCATGTTACGATCATTAAGGACGTTAACGTAAGTGTTAGACGTAGTAGCTATAGAGCTGAGAGCGGGAGCGCCTACATAAGCGTTACGCTCTAGCCCGGCTTGCGTCTCCGCGTCTCGCGTATGCTGCTTAACTAGGAGGTGATATGCTGCGTCCGTAGTAAAGGGTACTACGATATTAATACCTAGATATAAGATAGAGTCTAGCGCGTCTTGGAAGTCCGCAGACGCTAGAGAGCTTACCGCGCCTCCCGCTAATCTAGCATCAAAAGCAGTAACCATCTCGTTAGATACTCGCTCCGCAGATACTACATTAGAGTTATTATTAAGTAGGTCTACGATAACCTTAAGATCTCTCTTAAAAGTCTTAGACCCGTTAAGGATATCTACTGCTGCGGAGTCCGCGTCTAGCTCTAGCCCGGTAACGATAAACGGAGGAGCAGTTACGTTAAAGTCTGAGTCCTCTTGAGAGATATCAAATAAGAACGGGTCTAAGTTATCAATCTCGTTAAGAGAGGTCTTACGGAGGAGCATACCTATAGCAAGATCACCGGTAAAGTTAGCAGCATCCTCTATCTCTATGTTGTCTAGACGTTGCCACTCTTGCGCGCTAGTGATCTCTACGTTTACGTCTCCTAACGTGTACTCTACTGTATCTAGTGTACCGTCTGCTTTAATGCCTGTAACCTTAACAAGTCTCCCCGTATTGTCTCCGGTAGGTGTAAAGGTGAGAGTACCCGCTACCGCGCGTCCTCCTAAACCTAGCGGGTACTCTCCGGTA
>Ga0160423_10003217_pt1 | contig 13609 bp, 11 predicted proteins | sample CRUFie14St8metaG_FD_108191 | JGI IMG/M metagenome (GOLD analysis project Ga0160423, IMG submission 108191) | Marine microbial communities from the Costa Rica Dome - CRUD Field 142mm St8 metaG | ecosystem: Environmental > Aquatic > Marine > Oceanic > Photic zone | place: Costa Rica: the Eastern...
AAGAGTAACAGTATAACCACTATTTGGATTACCTGCTTGCTCATAAGTTTTACCTGAATCGTTTAGAGTTAATGTAGTTGAACCACTACTAATAAGACCAATCATATCATGTAAAGCATATATTCTTGCTCGATCATAATCAGTACCACCTATAGTAATTGAATTACTTTTACTTATCTGAACGTCGTTACCAATAGCTATGCTATTAAACTTAGCACTGTTAGTAGAACTACAACCAGCACCATGTCCTATACAAATATTCTTTTGACCACTTACAAAATTTTTACCAGCTTCCCAACCTATAAACGTATTTTTTTGACCATTTGTTAATTGACTACCAGCATTATATCCAACAGCTACGTTTTGACCACCACTATCAGGGTTTTGAGTAGCGTCTGGCGTATTAGCATTATAAAGAGCATCTTTACCTATAGCAACGTTTTGTCTTGCGCCTTCAAGTGTAAATAAAGCTTGTTTACCAACACCAGTATTATCACTACCAGTTGTTACAGCTCCAAGAGCATCGTGACCTAAAGCAACGTTATTGTCTCCTGATGTTATAGCGTTCATCGCTCCAACACCAAGACCTGTATTACCTTGAGCAGCATCTAGTGTTCCTGTTCCTGTGTGACCTACAATTAAAGAGTTTGTAAATTCACCACCTTCTTGAATACCTAATAAAGAACCAGAATCATCAGCAAACTCTAGCAAACTACCTGAAGAAGGAACTTTTAATACTTGACCAGCATTACCCATTACAGCTGGTATTGTAAAGTTTCCTATTTCCGCGGCTCCTGTGACTTTGATACCTGTGTTTGTTGTTTCAAGCTTTTTATTGCCGTTAAACCAAAGTTCTGCAGCGTCAGTACCAAATACCGCCCATATTTCATCCGAGTTAGCTGCATCACCAACTATTCTAACTTGATTACCACCTTTTAAATATAGGTTACCATCACCCGTGTCTGAAACATATGAATCACTACCATCGTGAAATATTTCTAAATCATTTCCACTACCAACTAAAAGCTTTTTATTATCAACAACATTAACATCTCCTTTGAAGTATGCGTTTTTGTTGCTAGCAATTATATCTAAAACAGAATTATAACTACCACCGTCTCTTGTTAGTATTCTAAATGTAGCATCTTCTCCAGCTGAAAGTTTCCAATGATCGTCATTATTATCTCCAGCATCTGCTTTTAACTCTATTTGAGCAGCAGTGTCTTGACCAGCTAAAACTATTAAGTTAGCGTTTGAAGTAACTGTTCCTGTAAATGTTGGATCATGAAGTGTTCCACCAATTGTGTTTAATGCACCAGCTATACTACCAGTAACTGTTATACCAGTTGCTGTTGTTTCTAATTTTTTAGCGTTATCGTGGTAAAGCTCTACAGCGCCATCAGCGATAAACTTAGCCATTGTTTCAGCTCCAGTTAAAGGTGCTTGGTGAGTTGCACCAGAACCTCTTTTACCAAATAATATATGAGTACCATCAGTGTGGAAGTTCATATTACCACCACCTGTTTCTGACATAAAGAAGTCTCCAGCATTACTATTCCATAAACTTGTTTGCATTGAACCAGTAATACCAAAAGTTGCTTTTGAATCTGGTGGAAATCTGGTTTCAACTGAAACAGCTTGACCTTGGTTACCATCGTAAACAGCAGCAGCACCATCTAAATAAAAGTATTCTGCGTAACCACCGTTACCATCATCACCCATAAAATACATTTTACCATCTGAAACAGATGCTCTTAAAAACATTTGACCACCATTACTGTCAATGTAGTTTGCTGTACCATTGTGATATATTTGAAGATCGCCATGGTTACCAAACTTAGCCATAGTAGTATCAGTAAAGTTTAGGCTTGCGTTACCAGTTGGATCAAAATCAATTCTTCTACCAGTTCCATCACCAAAGAACTTAACTACATGACCATCTCCGGCTTGACCTACATTAACGTCCCCATTTAAATTTGTAGATCCAGTTACAGTTAAATTACCTCCAACACCAGCGTGACTTGAAAGTTCAACACGTGATGCAAAAAGAGTGTTCCATTGTTTTGATGAACTACCTAAATTAAATGTAGCATCGTCGTCAGGTAGTATATGTGAGTCTACATCTGCACCAAAAATAATATTATCTGTATCGGCATCGCCTAGATTAATTGTACCGTTTACAGTTAGGTTACGAGTAATAGTTACATCACGATTAAAAGTAGCATCCCCAGCAACTGTAACTGTGTCTGTCAAAGCATTACCTAAGGTAGTGTTTCCAGCTACTGTCATAGCTCCATTTAAAACAGCAGCTCCTGTTAAAATAAACGCACCGTTTACTTGAAAGTTTGTATTACCACCAATTGGTCCAATGTGTGTTTCTTGAGCGTCATCTGATATTGTTACTAAGTCGTTATTCTTTACACCTATTAAATCTATAGCTGTACCATTAGTAAGCTTTCCTTTTAGGTAATAATTATTATCAAGTGTAAGGTTACCGCCACTTATAAATGTGTCTCCTGTAAATGTGACATTACTTGTTATGTAATTTTTGAAAACGCCGAAGCTAAAGTTTTTTGTTGCATTATTAGCACCATTAGCTCCATCAGTTCCCAATAACATATCATTATCTGAAAGTACGGTGTCTGTTGTTATTGTATGTATTCTAGGCATTTTAGTTGTTTTTATTTTTTATTTTTCTTGGGGCTATGTCCACAACCCATTTTCTTATATTTTAAATGTAAATTATATGTTGTAGCGTCTTTTACACTACCATCTTTACAATACATTTTGTGAGGTTTAAAGTTTAATTTTTCTTTTTTCATATTACCATGTATTTAGTCTTACCATTTTCTTTATATGCTTTTAAGCATCTGTTTCTATTTTCTTCAGGTGATACGTAGCTAACGTGCACCCAGTTAGGATTATTATCATCGCCAAACTCCCATATCATTTGATCAAAGTTTAAATTATCTTTTATCCAATAATACATTTCAGCATTTGTAGCATGGCCAAACGTATCATCAATATCAATTGCTTGCCCGTGACAATGCTGTGATTTTGACGATCCACCAATAGCTTTGTTAAGTTCAGGTCCACGATAAAACGAATTTATCTTTATAGGACCTCCTACAAACTCTCTAAGAGGTTCAAATACTTTTTCTGATATAAGCCTCATATTAGCTAAATGAACATCAGACGGATCGTTTTTTAATCCAAGCCTCTGTGCTGTTCTGCTATACACACCTTCGCGATAACTTACGTGTTTACTTAATTTTTCCATTGCTTTTAAATTCAAACTTACCACCAGCTATAGATAAATTTTCTATAATCTCGTTTTGAAGATCTCTTAACAATGCTTCTAATTTATCTTTTTCAATTACCATAGCTGATACTTTGTCTTCTAAAGCTTCATTTTTAGCTTTAAGTGCTTCAACTTCTTCTGGATTTTTACCTATAAAAGTATAGATAACAACAGAAAGTGAACCAACTAACATACCGACTATTACCTTGAATATATCGTTGTTTGTGTCTGGTATTTCAAAAAATGCCAGAAATAATAAAAGTCCCATTACAAGTAAAAATACTGTAGCAGCACCTATGTAACCTCTTAATTCTTTATCTTTAAACATGTTTAATATTTTTTAAATTAGTATTATTTATTGTAGACTAACAAAGACCACAATAACCGCCACAAAATGGGCAAGCGTTCTTTTTATTTTTCATTTTGATAATTTTAATTAACATTTCCATCTACGTCTAGCAGCTCTACCTCTTTCACCTTTCCAGTGTTTTGATCTTGCACAAAACGACTTTCTACGCTTAGCGGCCTTGCTACCAGGTTTTACCTTACCAGTAACGGCTGTTTTTAGTTTACTGCCTGGGTTTTTACGCCTGTATGCTGCTACTCCTTTTTTAGTCATACCAGCACCTTCTTTTACAGTTCTAAAATTACGGCCTTTACCTTTGGTTGTTTTTCTTGGTTCAGCCATTAGTACTTTTTTCTTTTGGATTTTAATTTTTTAAAGTCTGCACCTGTTATTTTGTTATAAGGTGGAGCCATTTTAGCTATTTTCATTTGTTTAGCTGTAAGCTTCTTGTGTTTTCCTGGCATAGTTATTTCTTTTTACGTTTAACTTTTCTTTTCTTTTTACGGTTAGGATTACCTTTACCACCGTCTTTTTTACTTGCCCAAACTGCTTTACGTTGAGCAGCACTTGCATATCCCATTATTTTCTTAATTTAAATTGTTTGTTATAAGGCACTAAATTATTTAAAGCTTGTCTTCTACCTTCACATCCACAAGGTATATTTAAACCTCGCGACACAGTATCAACCACTCGCTTAATACCAGTTGCTTTTGTAAATTTATGTACACTGTCTCCTAAACCTCTTGATTTCATATTATTTATCTCCACATTTTTTACTAGGGTTACCTACCTGCACCCAGTTTTCTTTTTTAAACCAGTCACGTAGTGTAGCTCCTTTTTTACGAGCACCCTTTACATTTGACTTACTAGATCTTCTATATCCACCACCTTTAGCAGCTTTACGTTTAGCTCTAACTACTTTAGCACGCTCAGCTTTTGACATGCTACGAACTTTAGCTGCAGGTAAACAAACTTTTCTAGTTCCACCACCTTTTACTTTACTTTTTTTCTTAGGCATATCTTTTCTTTATTTTTTTACAGCTACCTGGTGAATATGGTTTTTTACCTTTTACAGGTGTATAACCAGGCCAGCATCTACCTTTTTTCTTTTTACTTTTTACCATGACCACAATTTTGCATATTAATAAACCAGTTAGCTAACTGAACATCTCTTTTAGTTGCTTCTTTACGTGATTTAAGCTTTTTAACTTTGCCACAAGTAACATCACCACCGTATAGTTTATTTATGCGAGCTTTTAAAACTCCTCTATAAGCTTTAGCCATTACTTCTTTTTACCTACACCCCAGTTTTTAGCACCTCTTTTTCTACACTGTACTAATTGACCAGAAGCATAAGCGCTTGGCCAAACTTTTACTCTACTTTTTACTTTGTGATAACATGCATCTTTTTTACCTTTTGCCATAATTTAAAATTTACTCGCGTTATTAACTTCGTTTATTGCTTTTTGTACATCTGATAAATCAGCTGGTAATGTTAGGTCTAAACCAGCTTTAAAAACCTCTTCTTTAAAACCATCTTTATATATAATTAAAGTTGGCGCCATACGTACTTTGTATTTCTTTTTAGCTTCTGGAGCTTTAGCTATATCAACTCTATAATAAACTACATCTTCTAATTTATCCCAGTCAGCAAAACAATTTGCCTCATTAAACTTAGCCCAAAATTCTACAACAACAGGTTTATTGTTGTCATCACCAAAAGCTTCTTTTATATTTATCTTTTCTTCAAAATTAGTATCGTCTATCCAGTATTCTTCTGGTACGTCTACTTGTGCAAATGATAAAAATGGTATTAAAATTAAAATTAGAATATTTTTCATTATCTATTTTTTTGTATTTCGTATAGTCTTTGATCTATTTTTTCAATAGTTTCTTTTATCTCTTCTACATCATCTTGTGTGTCCATAATTGTCTGACGTATTAACTCGTCTTTTAAATCATATTCAACTCTATCAATTACAGGTGCTGGTAACTCCATAGCTTTAGCTATATCTGCCTGCATTACAAAGTACATGCTTGCTAATGTTATTGTAAAACCTACAATCATACCTATTGTTTTAAGGTCTAATGTTACTTTAGTATCTTCTCCTAATTGCTTTGCCATTATCTTAGTGTTATATTTAATCCAACAGAACTGTTATAGATTTTACTATCCCAGAATTTAGTATATTCACCCTCTACAAACAAGCCTATTGATTTACTTAGCTTCCAGCCAAATACAACGCCTGCTTGGTAATCTTCCCACTGCTCTGGCTCAGAGTCTTGTCTTAGTCCACCTTTACCCCAGTTGTTTCTATTTAAATAACTAAAGTCTTCGTCACCTTGAACATACTTGTGATATGGTAATAAATAGTTACCATAAGCATGTAGCCAAAAATTATTTTTATAATGATAGAAGTCAAAGCCGACCACTGGTGAAACAACACCAAAAGCGTCTATATCTTCAAATATTTCATTATTATATCGGTTCATAAGGTCTGCAAATACACCATCACGAAACTCAAGATCGCTATCAGCAACGATATTACCTTCTGGATCTACCCAGTACCAGTCATATGTTTCGTTACCAAACTCATCTGTTTGTGAATAATATATATCATCATATCCATATTCAAAACCTAATTCATACCAATAGTTAACTGGATATTCTTCACCGTTAATTATTTGAGTTTCATTTAACCATATTTCAATAGGGTTATATCCATAAGGTCTTTCATGTGTACGATATATTGCGCCTGCAGATACACTAAACTTATTACCAATAGGTAGTTTAGCTTTTAATTCAGCTGATTTATAATTAAAATCAACTTTACCTTGTTTTCTACTTTCTATTTTAACAACGTGATATTTACCACTGTGCTTTAAAAAGTACCTGTGATTATCAAACATTTCATCTCTTTCTCTTTCTTTTTCCCAGTGAAATAAATATTCAAAACCTTTTACAGGTGAATTAGTAGCAGCTAAACCCACACTGCTTTCAGTACCATCATAGTAATGCTTACCTTTAAATTCATAATCAAACCTAGCAAGTTTACGTACACCAAAACCATATCTATAGTCAAAATCATAGTAGTCTGTTCCGTCTACTACAACAGGTATATCGTATAAACCACCGTCTGGGTTTGTTCTTACAAAATAATCTTTAACTTCTTCTTTTGGATTTTCTATATCGCCAGCTATATAAAAAGTACTATACTTAAAAAAGTCTTCATAAATAGACTTAAATAAGTTCTTTTTGTTTTCTTGAGCAAAAAGATTAATATTTAATAGTAAAAATACTATAATTAGCAGTTGTCTCATAGTTCACTTGTTTTATTTAGTATTACTTGTTTTTAGTTTATTTTAATGTTTAGTTTCTAGATCTTTGCTTAGGTTTTGATTTAGATTTAGATTTTCTATCGTCAGTCATATCTAGCTCCCATTTTTGCCAACCACCTAATAAAGCTAGTCTTTCCCACATTTCAAGATCTTGACTAGTCGCATCGATTACATTAGTTGTTTTCTTAACTAATCTATCAACAGGTACGTTTGTTATAGCAGAAGTAACATTTGCTCCTGCTAACCAAGCTGGATTATCATATGACAAACCTTTTTGCATCATTTCGTCTTTGTCCCATTGTAAAGATCTAGCAGCTTGATTTAATCTTGATAATTTTGAAGATATTGGTGGTGATATTCTAGTTAACTCATAACCTATTTTTTCATATTTAGGATTAGGTTTTTCTGACTCATTAATTATTCTTATTATAGCATTTTTACCAACAGATACAAAAGCACCCGCAATACCAACACCTCTTAACAATGAGTCTGCCATGCCATTAGCTATACTTAGATATTTCTTTTCTTCTTTATCTTCATCTGAATCGCCAAATGCTATAGCAAATATAGCTTGCTGTAAAGCATTAAATATTAAATTTTGTACAGCACCATAGTATATTATTTTAGAAACATTTGTTTTCCAGTCACCTCTTCTGTTTTTAAGATCAGAAGCTGCTTTTTTAATTAATCTAGCATACTGCATAGGTGTATTACCAAATGCTAGTATTATTCTACCTAATGGTCCTGCTTGTTGAGCAGATATTCTATCAGGTCTACTAGACTGTTGTGCTTCTTCAGCTATTTCTCTAAAATCTAAAAACGCTTTGTTTTCAGCTTCTTTTTGACTAAAACCTTGTTTTTTATATGTATTAATTCTATTTCTATACATTGTAGCACCACCACTTGCAATAGCAAAACTATCAGCTATTTGTGTTGGTAAAAATCCTATTTCAAGCATTTTACTTATAACACCTCTTGGTCCACTTTCTTGTGCCATATTAGCTATATCAGCTTCATTTACGTTTATTCTTAATCCTCTACGTCTATCAACTAAAAAGTCTGAGTTCATTAAAGTCATGAAGTCTGACCAATATTGTTTTTGATTAGCATATGCTTTACCAGCTTTAAATATATTATTGTCTTTAAAATTAATAAAGTTAACAGCTGATATTGTTTGTAGTAATGCTGATCTTGTGTTGAAGAACATAATAGTACCAATACTATTTGTTAACCAGTCTGTAACTTTACCTGTTAATGAATCTGTTTGGAAACTTCTGTTTCTACCAGTTTTCATACGTTGCAATATACCTTCTAAAGCTATTCTATGTGCTTTACCAAACGCAGCTTCCATTTTATTTAAATTCTTTTCAGAAAATATAATATCTACATTTTGTTGCCACTCAGCTAAATGCTTAGCTCTTTTTGTAGTTCCGATGTTTTGTAGTAAATCTGTTGTAGTTGTTCCTGCTAACCAACCAGAGTTAGGAGCTGCATATCCATCATCTTTGTTTATATTTATCAACTGATCACCAAATGTTTTTAAAGCAGCATCACTGTTAACATAATTAACTAAATCTTTTAAATCTGCTTTACTTAAACCTGGAACAGTCATGCCTTGTTTATCCCATATATAAACCCTAACAGCTTGTTCCCTAGTGTACGTATCACCAGGTATTGTCTTTTTTAAGTTTTTAGGAACAATGTTTAGCTGGTTTTTCAAAGCTTTATAATCGTTCATCAAGGCTATACGTTCTCTTGATATATTTGCGTTAGCTCTTGCAAAAGGATCTAATAAGTTCTTTTTATACCAAGCCATTTGGTTATCACCAAGCTTACCTTTAGCTAACGTAGGATATAATAAACCTACAAAGTCTTCTGCTGATGGTGGTATAAAGAATTTAAATCCACCTTTTTTAGCACCAACTACTTGAGCTTTAGCTTGGCTGTATTCTTTTTCTGCAGCAATACCCGTTTTAGCTTCTAGTATATCGTTAAAATCTTTATCTAATTTTGATACTCTATCAACATAAGCTACTCTTGATTTAGATTTAACATCTAATACTTCAAGAGCGTCTTGTACTGCTTTTACGTTTTTATAAGCGTCGTCAGTAAAATAAAAATCATTATAACCCATTGCTGCTTTATCAACAACCCAGTTTGCTTTTGCTTGAGGTGTACCATTTTCTAAACCTGTTATATTTGCTAAAGGTATCTCTAAACCTATACCTTTTAAAAACTCATATATAGCTTGTTCTGAAGCAGCTGGTCTAGCTGTTAAAACAAATACATCTTTATTACCAAATTTATCTATTGCTTTTTTAAGCTTAGCAGCTAAAGGTCCTGGTTTACCATCTATAACTTCGTTAAATTGACTAAAGTCAAATGTTGCTCCTTCATTTTCTAATTTGCTATGTAGTTTTGCAAATTCAGCTGGTGTTATTTCTTTTACTTTACCATCAGCCATAGTAACAATAATTTTGCTTTTTGTTGTAGCTAATGTGTCATCAAAGTCAAATACACTAATACCTTTTTTAGGCGCTTTTAAGTTTCTAGCATTACGTAGAGCTTTGTCGTAGTTGTTTAAATCATTTAATATTTTATCTGAATTACTACTTTTACTTAGTTTTACTAACTGATCAGGGTATTTAAAGTTTTTAACTCTTTTAAAATTGTTATCAGCTATTTCTTGTAATGTTTTTACTTCACTAGTAGGGTTTAACCTAGTATATGGAAGTATATAATGTTTTTTAGGATTTTGTACTTTTTTATAAACTTCTTCAAAAGGGGTTTGAGCTATATGATTTTGTTCACCTATACCTTTCTTTTCATCAAACCTATTGCCTTCTATTTTAGATACAATACCTCTTGCTTGGCCTTGTACTAAATTTTCTAAATCATCGTTTATTTCTTGATTTAAATAAGCATCACGTTCAACTGCAGCTTTGTCTATTATAGACTGTACAAATCTAGTTGTTCTTAATGATTTAGAGTAATGCTCATCGTGTATTCCTTTACCTAACAACTTAGGATCTGTAAAAGACTGAAACGTTACAAGCTTTCTAATAAAATGTCCTTGATAATCTGACTGTAAACCTATTATATGATTTAATCCAGCAGCTATATCAGGATTTTTAGCAGCTAATTGAGCAAGTTCTGTTACTATTTGTTTTAACTTAGTTTCTTTGGCTAAGTTTTCTTTAGCTATAGTTTTATGTAAATTTTTGTCTGTTAAAAGACTTTTAATTAAGTCTATAGGTAGCTTACTTGTACCTAATACAGACTTACCAGCATAGTTTTGAGTGTCTTTAATATCAACATTGTTAATATCTTCTTGCGTAATACCCAAGGCAGCCATAGCCTCGCCTTTGTTTGGAAATATCATACCAGATCTACCAAGCGTACCATCAATTTTATCTTTACCAGTACCCTGCATAGTATAAAGCATTAATACCCTTGTTTCTTTTGATAATTTTTTAAGAGAAGGTATTATTTCTTTTTTTACTTTATTTTTTACAGCAGGATCAGTTTTAGATAATTTTTTACCATCTATTATTTGAAACTCATTACGAGCTCTAGTTCTAGCACCGTACTCTTGTATCTGTCTATTAACAGATTTACTAAACTTAATATTTTGAGGTACATTTACTTTTGCAGCTAATTTAGTAACTTGTTTTTGTGGCACGTTTGTTGCTGTTGCTTGTGTTACAAGCATATCAAACATTGCTCTTAAACCTAAATTTAAAAACGTTCTGTCTTTTCTAGTTCCTCTTTTTGACCCTGTAACTCCATATATAAAGTTTACTTTATCGTCTACTGTTGGTTTACCATATTTATAGAGAGTAGGCCCAGATAATCTGTTAGTGCCTTTTGGTAGCTTGTTAGCTTTAACCGCAGCATCAACTGCTTTTGGTTTTAAGTTTCTTTGTATTTCTTCAGTAAACACCTTATTATCTTCCATCTTTTCCATCTGAACAATGTCAGCTAAAGGTATATTACCTTCTTGAAAAGGATCGCCATCAGTTTGATGGTTTTCTTCTATAAATTTTCTATAAGCTGCTTCGTTACCTATTTTCTTTTGTAATACTGGCCTTATAGTTGTGTTAAACTCATCTGTAACAAACTTTATAAATTCATCACTAGTTATATCGTAGTCTTTACCTAAAACCTCTAAAGCTTTTGCTTTCATTTGTTTTACCAAGTCATCATCAAATAGCTTTTCACCATTTAACATAGTTTTTTGCCCGACTTTTGATCTTGGTCTTAATTTTTCACCATCAATATTATTTTGTATAATATCATTAATATCTGTGTCGTCAGCTACATCAAAACCTCTTTGATCTTCACCAAAAGTTTGATCTATTGAAGCGGCTCCAGCATCAGGCCTACTAGTTTCTTTTTCTATAACAGTATTTACAGCTTTTGTTAATACAGGTGTTTTACCCATAGCCCAACCAAATAAACTATTTTTTTCTACATTAAAAGTAGTCATAAATTTATCTGATAATATTCTTGAAGCGTCTGTTATATTTTGTTGTGTAGGGTTTACATTATACCTTAAAAACTCTTTTTCTATTTTTTTAAGTACAGCTGGATCTTCTTCTAAGGCTAAAGCAGCGTTTGCAAAATCATCCGATTTTTTAAACTCAGCATCGCTTGTATATTTTCTTTGCTCAGCTGGTCCAGTAAACTGATCTAGTCTAGATTTAAAATCTGTATTTATTTTTCTATCTTCAACTTTGTTAGACAAAGAGGTTTTACCTTCACTAATAACACCTGAACCTTTAGTATCTCTTTTTATACCTCTTGACAAAGCGCCTTTATGTATACTTTTATTATAATCTCTTACAAAATTATAAACACCTTCAGCCGTGTCAAAATCAACTTTAGCTAAACCTACATCTTGAAATAATCTTCTTACAACGTCTTTTATTTTTGTAAATACAGTTTCATTAAACTTAATGTCTCCATTTTCTATAGCATCAGAGAATATAGTAAAATATTCATCTTTATTTTTATTCATGTAATCAGCTGTGTAATTATCATCAATACGTTGTTGTATCACAGCTCTATTATCTTCACCTATAAGATTTAAAAAATCATTTATTAAAGGTTGTTTTATTTTAGCACCACTAGCTTTTATTATACCATGTAATAGTTCATGATTAGCTGTATTAGCGCCTTCAATACCTGTTGTTTTCGCTACCTCTTTATTTATTACTATTTCATCGTTTAAAATAAAACCATTAGCACCATCATATTGATCACCGTACTTTTCAATTATTTCTTGATTAGATAATTGATCAACAACATTTAAACCGTATAAACTACTATGTTTTTTAGCAAACTCCATATTAGCTTCAAAGTTTTCATCAGCTACAGCTTCTCTAGTTTCTTGAGCAGCCTTAACATTTGCTCTAACATCTTTAGTTCTTCCGTCTACACCAACATATTGGTTAGCTATTTCTTCCATTTGACTATTGATGTCTGCTAATCTTTGTTTTGCGCCAGGAACCATAGATATTCCTTTTTTATTTACATCAGCTTCTGCTTGTTGTCTTTGTTTCTCAAGATCAACCATTTTCTTTCTATCAGCTTCGTCTAATATTTTAGCATCAACTACTGTTTCTAGTCTAGCGTCTTTTTGTTTATCTCTAACAACAGCTTCAAATTGAGCGTCGTCAAAAACTTCAAATTTTATTTTAGATTTTTGCGCAGCTGTTAAATCACTGTCTAATAAATCAAGTATTTCTTGTTTTGTTCTAGCTTCACCGTTTATTTTATACGTTGCAGGTTTTTTAAAAGCTCTGTTAACTATATCTGCAGTGTTAACAACACCTCTTACTTCACCAATAGCTTCTAACGTAGCCATACCAGTATCTATTTCTTGACCTGCGGCAGCTTGTCCAGCAATCTCACCTGTAAAACCACCTGTCATTTCAATACCTGTAGTTGCTGCAGATATTTTTCCAGCTGTTATAGCACCTTTTGTACCAGCACCTACAGCTCCTTTTTTAGTAGCTTGACTTAATATTTTACCACCAACACCTCTTGACAAGCCTAATGTTAAACCTTCAACGGCACCAATAGCAATACCTCTAGCAACAGACTGGTTTTTTATTCTTGTTATAGCTTCTTCATCTTCTAATATAGCCCTAACGTTCTCTTTATTAAACTCTTTATCGCCTAGCTCTTGAGTTAATAATTCTGTTAGCGTTAACCCAGCTTCCATAGAACCAACTAATCCACCAATAAAACCAGCACCAGCACCAGCAATAGCACCATAACCAGTGTACCAAGTAGCACCTGCACCTACAGCAGCACCACCAGTAGCAGAGCCTGCAACTTCTCCAGAATCAACAAGCGATCTACCCATTGTGGCAGCTGAACTTGCTATAAACTGAGCTGCATATTCTGGGTTTTTAACTATAGCTTTTAGCGTACCAAATATTCCACCACCTGCTATTTTTTGGTCTCTAGCAAAATCATATTCAGCTGTTGTTTGCTCTCTATCTTGTATTAGTTTAGCTTTTTCAATAAAGTCTTCTAGATCTTCTTCTGATATTGAAGCACCGTATTTATACACGTCAAAAGCCTCGTCAACACTACTACCAGTAGCTAAACCA
>Ga0160423_10003218_pt1 | contig 13607 bp, 17 predicted proteins | sample CRUFie14St8metaG_FD_108191 | JGI IMG/M metagenome (GOLD analysis project Ga0160423, IMG submission 108191) | Marine microbial communities from the Costa Rica Dome - CRUD Field 142mm St8 metaG | ecosystem: Environmental > Aquatic > Marine > Oceanic > Photic zone | place: Costa Rica: the Eastern...
AATGAGTTTTCGGAGGCAATCAATCGAGACATAACAACAATAGTCAAGTTTGAAGCTGATTGGTGTGGTCCATGCAAAGCGATTATGCCATCAGTAGAAAAAATCTCAGATGAGTGGTCTGATAAAGAAGTCGAGTTTGTTTCATTAGATGTAGATCAGGCAACTAATATAGCAACTACATATAGCATATATTCTGTGCCGACTTTTATAGCTTACAGAAATGGTCAACCAGTTTCTGAAGTGCGTTCACAAATTAATGAACCAAACATAAGAAAGACTTTCGAAAAGCATATACGATAACGCAAATAAGAAAGCTCTAGGTTTGTAGTTTTTCCTGGAGCTTTTTTATTTTTTGTCACATGTAAACCTTAATATAGTAGAATATGGATATGGGAGAGATAGAATTATCAAAAGTACAATCTATTAGTTTGGATTTGAGAGATGATCTTGAATACGAAGAATGGGTTGAAATCGGTGAAGCTTTAACAAATCAAGCAAAACATATTATGTGGTGGCTTGGTGATTGGTGGAACTATGGAGATCGTAAGTATGGGGAACTAGCTTCGCAGGCCTTAGACTTTGGAATACCATATTCTACATTTAGTAATGCAGCTTATGTTTCTAATAAAATACCTTTAGAAAGAAGAGTTCCAGAATTATCTTGGACACATCACCACGAAGTTGCATATTTAGAAGATGATAAAAAAATAGATTCTTTGTTGAAAGAGGCTTATGAAAATAGTTACTCTGTAAGAGAACTGAGGGCAACAGTCAAAAAAAATAAAATAAGAGAAATAAATTCTAATAACGAAAGTTTTAATTTAGTAGAAAAAGCAGGTGTAAACCTGAAGACTTCTAATGTTTGGTCTTTTGGGAAGCCAGATGAAAAGTATGGTATAGACTGTCCTTTTAAAACACCACCTCAAATGATTGCTAATTTGCTTTACTGGTTTACAGATGGAAGTGAAAGCAAAATTGTAGATCTTACAGATAAGTACCAAGTTACATATGATTTGGGAACAGAGCTAGGTTATGAAGTTACAAGTTTTGATTTGATACCAGAAAGAGGAACCAACAAGGTAATGCCTCAAGATTTGTCTGTAGGTAAGTTGCCTAAAGAACTCACAGAAGCAGATATTGTTATTTTAAATATGCTTGACTTCTTAGATGATCCAGAAGATCTAGATCCAGCTAGTTTTCAAAGACAGATGATTATTGACTTAGGTGTAATGATGAAGAGGGGTTCTAAGCTTTTTGTAATTACTCAAGATTTAGAAGATATGAAAATTGAGAACTTGTTTTCTTTAATTTATGGTGAAGAGGATTTTGCCTTAAATGAGTTTATATCTACAACAAATAAACAAGTGTATGACAAAGATCAAGAAGCTTTATACATAAAAGACAAGATACTTTTAAATAAACTAGCTTATATATTAGTTTTAGAAAACGAAACAGAATAAGCAATATACTTGCTACACTTTAAGTGATGGCAAATAATATAAAAAAACCTGTAGAAACTTTTTTTCCAGATCTACACCCAGCACAATTAAAAGTAGCAACTTCCGAAGCTCGTTGGAAAATATTATGTGCAGGTAGGCGGTTTGGTAAAACACGACTCGGTGTACAGATGTGTCTTGAAACAGCACTTAATGGTAAAAGAGCTTGGTGGGTTGCACCTACTTACACCATTGCTAGAGTTGGTTGGCGAGATATACAAGAAGCAGCAAGATCATTTCCAGAAAGTTTAGAACCAACAATATCTTTAGTGAATATGGAAGTAAAGTTTCCTTGGTCTGGTGGATCAATTGCTGTTAGATCAGCTGATAGTCCACATAGACTTCGTGGTGAAGGTCTTGATTTTTTAGTTATGGACGAGGCTGCTTTCGTAAAAGAGGATGTTTGGCACCAGGTGTTAAGACCTACACTTACTGAAAGAAAAGGTGGAGCTTTATTTATATCAACACCTATGGGTATGAATAATTGGTTTTATGAATTGTGGGAATTTGCACAAGATAAAGAAGATTGGGAAAAGTTCCAATTTGCTACTTACGACAATCCAGCTATTGATAAAAATGAAGTTGAAGCAGCTAAACAAGAAGTTGGATCTATTGTTTTTGCTCAAGAGTATTTGGCTGAATTCGTTGAAGCAGGCCAGGGATTATTAAAACCAGAATGGATAAAATACTTCAAAGAAAAAGGCGGTACTTTATTTGCTAGTGGTGAAAATGTAAATTTGTATGATTGTACTAGGTTTTGCACAGTTGACCTCGCTACCTCAATTCAAGAAGGAGCTGACTATACTGTGATAGCAAGTTTTGCAATAACGCCAAAGGGTAAAGTATTGGTGTTAGATGTTGTTCGTGAACGCATGGAAGCACCAGATATAATACCCAAAATAAGACAAAAAATGGCACAATATGATTTACAATGGGTAGGTATGGAACGAGCTGGTTTCCAGCTTTCGCTCATACAGTTTGCTAAAAGAGATGGTTTAGCTGTGAAAGAGCTTAGAGCAGATAAAGATAAAGTTTCACGAGCTATGCCACTAGCTGCTCGCATGGAAGCAGGAGATATCTTTTTTAGGCAAGGCGCACCTTGGTTAGTAGAAGTAGAGCGAGAACTTATGAGTTTTCCAGTAGGTCATCATGATGACATTGTGGACGCAATTGGTTATGGAGTTTTAAGCGCACAAGCTAAAAGAGAATGGACAGCTTACTAAATGGCAGAGAATAAATCAAGATTTCAAAGGGCGTTAGATTTTTTAAACGCACCAACACAAAGACAACAACAAAAAATTTCTAGGTATAATCAGCAAACTAGTTTAGATCGTGCAGTTTATGGATATAACACTGAGTCAGGGTATTTTCCTACAAGTATGCTCGATGATGTTGGAGATGGATCTAACAACTCAGCAGTTGTTGCTTGTTTAAATGTTTTAGCAACTTCTTTTGCTGAACCTAAAGTCAAAGTTTGTTTTGAAACAAATGACGGTGATATAGAAACAATTAAAAAACATCCAGTCACACAATTACTTGATAGGCCAAATCCTTTTACATCTGGTAACTTGCTTGCACATTACATAGTTACGGCTTTGTCTGCACACGGTGATGCTTTCTTATATAAAAACCGTAATGCAGATGGAAGTGTGGTAGAGCTTGTACCTTTGATGCCAGATATGGTAGAGCCTAAAGGTGATGAAAATCAATTGATCCAGAATTTTAAATACAGTCCTTATGGTGGACTTGGAGGTAACAGTATAACACTTAATACTCAAGATGTTGTGCATATCAGAAACGGTATTGACCCTAATAACCATAGGCGTGGGTTCGCTCCTCTAAAATCAGTACTAAGAGAAATCTTAGGTGATGAGGCTGCAGGACAATACGCAGCAGCACTCTTACATAACATGGCTGTACCAGGTGTCATCCTCTCACCTAAAGATGATGCAATGGGTGGTCCTTCGAAAGAAGAGGCTGAAGCAATCTCTGCTATGTATAAGCAGAAATTTGGTGGTAAAAATCGTGGTGCGCCAATGATCTTGTCTGGCGCAATGAATGTAGAAGTTGTATCTTTTTCACCTGATCAAATGAACTTAAGTGAACTTAGAAAAATTCCTGAAGAAAGAGTTTCAGCTGTTTTAGGTGTACCAGCTATTCTTGCTGGCTTGGGTGCTGGTCTTGATGCTGCAACTTATAACAACACAAGAGAATTAAGAGAGTTCTTTACTGAACAAAAACTCGTACCTCTTTGGAAAGCAGTTGCTTCAGAACTTACACATCAATTATTAAAAGTAGATTATCCTGCTGATGATTATTTTGTTCAATACAACCTAGAAGATGTTAGGGCTTTATCACAAGATAAAGACGATGTTTATAAAAGAATGAATACAGCTGTACAAGGTGGTTGGATAACAATAGCTGAAGCTAGAAAACAAGCAGGTCTAAACACAGACGAAACACACGATTTATATTTAAGACCTATGAATATGGTTGAACGCCCAGTCGATGGTAGTAGCGCACCAGTACAAGAAGAGGACGAAAAGAATAACGAAATAGAAGATCTTAAAAATATGATAAAAGATCTCCAGGAAAAAGTACTTACCTCTACAGCAGCAGCTGTAGACTCTGTAAGGGAAAGCATCATAAAACCAACTGCAACGCCTTTGAATGAAGAGAAGTATGTTGCAGAAATGCCTAATGGTGCATTTTGTATTCTTGATCACGAAGATAATAAAGTTATTGAGTGTTTTAAAACTCGTGAGGAAGCAGAAAGAGCATTAGCTAATATGAAAAAAGAAGCTAAAGCTCCTAAAAGAACTAACTTTCCATCTTCTGGTGACGATCAAACAATTTCAATATCAAATTCTAAATTTAAACAATTTCCTGATTATAACTATGTAAAAGATTTGAAAGAGAACTGGCCTGAGATATGGCGTAGAGCAGGCACAGGTGGTAACCCACCAACATCATTTACTGGTAATGACGCTTTCAATAGGTGGACAAAATATAGATCTGGTGACAGATCAGAATCTGTTTTGAACTGGGTAAAAAGAAGAGAGAGCTTTATGTCTAGACACTCAGGTAATACAAAGCTCAATGGATACATTGCTGTTATGAAGTGGGGTGGCGTAACTAAAACTGGTGTTAGTGCTATGAAAAAAACTGTTAATGAATACAAAAAAATTATTAGAGAGAGAAGAAAAATACAGGATGAATTGCTAGCTGAAATTGAAGCTAAAGCTTTAAGTGCTGCTACTAAAAAAGCTTTACAGAAAAAAGTAGAAGCTCATAATGCAAAAAATCCAAGATACAGAGCAACACTAAGAATGCTTACTGCTTGTTATAACAGAGGACTTGCTGCTTACCAAAACAATCCTGGATCAGTAAGAGGTAATGTTTCAGGTCCATCACAGTGGGCAATGGCCAGGGTGAATGGCCTATTAAGAGCTTTGAGAACAGGTAAATTTAAAAGAAAACCATACGATCAAGATCTTTTACCAAGTAATCATCCATTGAGTTCTAAAAAAAGTTCAACAGAGGTTGTTGATGAATTAAAAGTTTCTCTAGAGGAAGCTGAGACAATGAATGAAAGAGGCGACGATCTTTACAGTCCTGAAGAAAAAGCACCAGCAGGTTCAATTAAAAGTGGTGATGCTGTTTCTTGGAAAATAAATAAAGATCCAGATCCACCATCAACTGCTCACGGTATAGTTTCAAGTGTAAAAACTAGTGGTAAAGCAACTGCTGGACAAGAGTCAATTGAAGCAACAGCAGATAAACCTGTTGCCAAGATAGTTGTTTGGGCTATAAACGAAGATGGATCACATACTAAAACTGATAGATCAGTAATTCAGCCTGTGTCTAAACTTCGAAAAATCGCCGATTTTCGCTAGGGACATAATCGATACCCCTAACTCTTAGTTTGTTTATTAGTCTTGTTTGTGCTTCGTCATCTAAAAAAGCTAACCAATCAGTAATAATTTTATTTCTGTTGGGTCTGTCTGACTTAGCAATATGATCCATAAAAGCGACAAATTCTTTGTCTACTCTTGTAGTTCTTCTTTCAACCATTTGTATAAATAATCTCTTTCTTCAGCACCACCTTTAAAATTTTTTGCAGGTAGTTTCTCTGATATATTAAGTTTATTATCTTGTAGCTTTATGGTAAAAGATTTGCCAAAAATTTCTACCTCACCTGATTTGTCTGCATACTTTTCTAAAGTAAAGCTCCCAGATGAGATATGCAAAGTCGAAATAGTCACCACATCTTTTTCCATACAAATAGTATACCACAGATATGCAAAAATGTTTTTATTATTGGCAATGGTAAATACGCTATTTTTTTTTAAAGTTAGTTATTATTGAATTGTGCGCATCGAATTAAATAATATTATTATGAGGAGTAGGTAGCGCTATATGTCTGAAGAAAAAGAAGTAAAAAATATTGAGTTCGAACTCAAGAGCGATGAAGAGACAAAGGGTCAAGTCAAAGCAGTATTTTCAGTTTTTAATACATTAGACAGCGATGGTGATGTAGTATTACCAGATGCTGTTAGATCAGGTTTTAAATCAGGTGATGTTCCAATGGTATGGTCACACAAATGGGATATGCCAATTGGTAAAGGTAAAATCAACAAAGATAAAGATAAAGCAACTTTTGAAGGCAATTTCTTTATGGATACTGAGTCAGGAAAAGAAGCATACAATCTTGTTAAAAGTATGGGTGATTTACAACAATGGTCATTTGGTTTTAGAGTAAATGATTCTGAATACGGAAAATTTAAAAAAGATGGTTCAGAAGACGAACAAGATGTTAGATACTTAAAAGATCTTTCAGTATACGAAGTTAGCCCAGTATTAGTTGGTGCTAATCAAGATACTTTTACAATGGCTATAAAAAGCGATAAAGAAACAGAAGCTAAAATAGTTCAATCAATTGAAGTTGATCAAGAAGAAAAAGCAGCTTTAGCAAAAGATATGTACGACAATCCTGGTGAAGCTATGGAAAGATCAAAAGAAATGAGTTGTGCAACTGGTGTACATACTCATGAGTCTGACGGTCAAACAGTATTTATGCCTTGTAAAACTCATGTTGAATATGAAGAAGCTATCAAACCTAAGAAAGGTCATACACCACAGCACACTTCAATGCAGGCTTTAGGTCAAATAGCTGAGGACATGAAAGAGATCTTGGCAAATATGCCTACAGATGAAAATGCAGAATTACCTAGTTGGTGGGTTGATAAATTAAAAGATGTAGCAAAAGAAGTAAATGAAATAAGAGATTTGTTACTTGATCCAAAACCAAAGGCAGAGGATCAAGAAAAGGTTTCAGAAAAGAGTGCCAGCGTGCAAGGTAAACGCTTTTCTGATGAGGTAAAAGATGTGCTTGCAGCATTAAATAACCTCGTTGCCAGAGTTCAATCTATAGGAGAACTCAGGAAAAAGAATGGAAGGAAGTTGGGAGCGTCAGCAACAGAAGCTCTCAGAGCAGTTCAAGAAAGTGTCCAAGATGCTTTTGATGAACTAGATAAATTCGTAGACGAATTTGGAACGGAGGGTGCATTGGAAACAGAAGTAGAAGAGATTATTGAATCTGAAGCTACAGAAGAAGTTGAAGCAGAAACAGAAGTAGAAGCTGAAGCACAGACAGAAGTGGCAGTTGAGGAAGTAGAAGAAGCGCAAGCAGAAGCTACTGAGACACCAGCTGAAGAAGTCGAAGCTCCAGCAGAAGCAGAAGTTCAGACCGAAGCAGAAGCTGTGGTAGAAGACGAAGTTTCCGAAGTAGAAGTTGATAATGAACTTGATGATCTATGGCTAGAGAGCCAACAGATTGTTACTGATGCAATATTAACCGATATAGAAATAGAAGAAGACGAGTAATTTAATTAGGAGATACGAATGGAAGTAAAAAAAGTTCGTGAGCAAATAGTTGCAAAGTCCGAAGAGCTTAAAGGTCTCTTTACAGAGATTGGTGAGCAAGAAGGACCATCTACTCCAGAACAAAAGCAAGCTGTCATTGATAGAAATGAAGAGCTAGCTTCTTTAAGAGATGATCTTAAAGTTGCAGAAGCAAAGTCTAAATTAGACGCTTCTGACGGAGCAGTTGCAAGTATTCCTACCCCATCAGAACAGCCACAAGCTGGATCTTTTGGTGCAGAAGTACTTAAATCAGCAGCTTACAAAGCTTACACAGAGAATGGTGCCAAGAACATTCAAAGCACTATTCCTTTTGAAATGAAGACAAACTTAACAACAACTGGATATCCACCTGAGTCATTGAGACAACCAGGTATCTTAGAGACAGCTTTAAGAGATCCAAATACTGTTATCAATTTGTTCGATCAGCTTCAAACTGATCAAAACGCTTTCGTGTACCTTGAGGAAACAACTTTCACTAACAACGCAGCAGAAGCCGCAGAGGCAGCAGCAGTTGGTGAAGCAGCACTCGCTTTCACCGAAAGAACAGCAACCATATCAAAACTTGGTGTTAATATACCAGTGACTGATGAACTTATGCAAGATGTTGCAGGTTTAGAGGGATACTTGAACTCTAGACTACAAACAATGGTCAGATTAAGATTAGACAGTCAATTACTTTCTGGAGACGGTACATCACCTAACCTAGAAGGTCTATTAGATGCTGGTAAATCAAGCGTTGGATCATCAGACTTCAACAGTTACTCTGGTAACCTAGGAAGAATTGGTGCAATCTATAATGGTATTACTGATATTAGAGTAAATGCCTTTACAGAGCCAGACGCAATTGTAATTAACCCAAATGATTGGGCGCAAATTGTTACACAAGTCGATTCAGACTTCGCAGGAACATCATCAGCAGGATACGCAGCTACAAGAGGCGTATTTACAACTGCTGGAGGTTATGGTGGCGGTGTCGCTAACCAACTCTGGGGTCTAAATGTTATACCTACAACAGCTATACCTAACAACACAGTGTTGATTGGTAAGTTCGGCGGCGGTGAAGCAGCACATGTTGTCATGAGACAAGGAATGGATATCGCAGTAAGTGATAGTCATGGTGAGAACTTTACAAAGAACATCATGGTGATTAGAGCTACAATGCGTGTTGGATTCCCTGTTTACAGACAAGCAGCTTTCCACAAAGTCACAAATATGTAATAAATTTACATTTGGAATATGGGGGTTAGCAATAGCCCCCATATTTTTTTAACATTAGGAGAAAATATGCCATATCACAGTATGAAACCAAAGAAAAAGAAAAAACCTAAGAAAAGAAAAAGATAGATTAGGATAATTAATTATGAGTGAAAAATTTATAAAACCAGAAAAGTCTATTTGGAAGTTACAAGACGGAACCATTTGGGAAGGTCCTGTGTCAGAACTACCAAAGGCTAATGCTGATTTGATTGCAAAAGCAGGATGGGAATATCCAGAGTCCTTCTTGAAAGAGCATGGTTGGGGTAAGAAAGCTCCTGCTAAAAAAGCTCCTGCAAAAAAAGAAGCACCAAAGAAAAAAGTAGAAACCAAAGCAGTAAAACCGTCTGATAATAAGTAAGGAGTTTAAATGGCTCTTTGCTCTTTTTCCGATGTCGAAGCTATTGTTGGTATCGACTTTAGTTCTACAGTACAGACATCAATAACAAATAATTTTATTTCGTATTCCGATAAAATCATCAAAACATATCTTGGTTACGATATAGAACAATCTAATCAAACAGAAGTATTATTTGGTAATAATATGCGTGAACTAAGTTTGAAGCATATACCAGTAAATTCAATTACATCAATTACTGAAGATGGGCAAACATTAACAGAGGGTAACGAAGATGATTTTGTTTTTCACTCAAATGGACGATTAGAAAGAGTTGGTATTAGATGGTCAGGTGCTAAACCAAGAAATATTACAGTTGCATATAATGCTGGATACTCAACAATTCCTGACGACATAAGATTTACAAGTGCAAGAATATCTGCAAGAATGGTACTGTCTGCTTTAAATTTGGGTAGCCAAGCCAAAGCTGGTGCGGTTGACACACATTTAGCAGACTCAACAAATGGGGCTGATATGTCAATAGTATTGCAAGAAAGAATAGGAGATCTTACTGTTCAGTTTGCTGATCCACTTGCTTACTTCGATGGCGAATTATTAAAACAATCAGACAAGTTACTGCTATCACCTTACAAGAAACAGGTGCTGGTATGATCGATCTCGTAACTTATACTTACTTGATCGGTTTTCTAAATTACCACGGTCTATTATCTGTACACCTAAATGAGTATGCACGACAAAGTGTATATCAAGAGGAACTAGTAAATGCTAAGTTCAGCGAAATCATTGCAGGTGAGAATTGGAATACAAAGAGGAAAGCCTAAACAATCTATTAAGACTACAAGAATTATGGTGGCAAGTAGACGCAAATTGTAAAGATGAAGACCCTGACCTCTTTTTTCCTAATCGTGGAGCTTCAACAAGAAAAGCAAAACAAATTTGTTCAGAATGTACAGTCCAAGAGCATTGTTTAGAGTATGCTATAGTAAACGCAGAAAAATTTGGAATTTGGGGTGGTCTTTCCGAAAGAGAGCGTAGAAAAATAAGAAAAGAACGAGGACTTACGAGGAAGAGAAATAGTGCCTAGTAGAAATATTCCATCAGTAGAGCAAGCTTACGAATTATTTAGTGAAGATCCTTGGCGACCATTATCTGAGTGGGCTAAAGAATGGGACTGTTCACACGAAAGAGTTAGACAATTAAGAGAGCAAGCTGGCTTTAATCCTATATCAAGCATTGATAGAAATATAGCAAGAACTGTAATTGATCGTGTTAGAAATGGTGAATACGCACTAACAGTCAGAGAACTATATGAAGATTTACCAATTGGTCTAGAAAAGTTTTTAACTTGGATGAAAGAAGACCCAGCGATCTATCTAGGAATATTAGAAGCACAGCAGTGGGTAGAAAAACAGTCATGGTCCCCAGAAACTAAACAATGTAAAAAGTGTGGTGAAGTTTTAAAAGCCGAATCATTTGGTAAAACTCAAAAGTATAAAGACGGACTACAAAAGATATGTAAGTTATGTGTAAGTAATCCGTCAGAAAAATTAGCCGTAATACAGGAAAAACAAAAAAAATTACAACAGTTAAAGAACAAACTAGATAACTGAAGTCGCAAAATTTTCTACTAAAGTGTAAGTATGTCTTATGATTATCAAGCCTATTTAAAAGAAGATATAAGCATACAAACAATGTCAACAAGTAGTGTTGATGAGCGTGGCTTATATAATTCTGATTGGTCAACAAGCACTACTGTTAAAGGTCGTTTAGTTTCAAGAGAATCACTTGAAGGTGAAGATAAAACAGAGTTAGATGTTGGCGAATTTTTGTTATATATTCCAGGATCAACCACTATAAAAACATCAGATAGAATTGCAAAAGGCTCAGACTATTTTGATGTTTTAGGAATTATGGAAAACAAAGATAGGTTTGGAGCTGTGCCAATTAAAAGACTTAGATTGAGAAAGAGTTTGTAGATGAGAGCAAGTCCAGGAAATAGATTTAGATCAATTCTTTATAATTCATCAGCTAGACCATTTGCAACTGGTGACTTAATATCACTAGATGTAATGAGAAACACAGCACAAAGTGTTCGTATTCCTGCATTGGCTACTGCTAGATTATTTGGTGACTTAAAATCTGTAAGACCATCAGGTCAGGGGTTGTCTATGCGTGTTAGAAGAAGAGTCTCTGGTCGAGTAGCTGGTCGTTTAGGTCATATATTAATTCCACAAAATATGGGTTTTGCCTCTCGTTTGATGAATAAATACTATGGTAGGTTTTTAACAAGATCAATGAATAATTATTTTAATGAAAAAGTTAGATATCAATTAAAACTTGACGGTTCAAAAATGACAGCAACTACAAAAAGCCAATTAAGTAAAAATTTAAAAGCTTCTACTGGTCAACAATATAAAGCGTCTAAAAAAAGTTTGCAAGATATGGGTATAAACATTGCACACTTTAATCCAGCTGCAGTGCTTAGAAAAATACAATTACAAATGATCGGCTCTGGCACTCAAGGAAATGCTGCGCCAATACAAACTGGTAGGCTTAGGGCTTCAATTGTTTTAAGACCATTTCAATCAGGCGGTGAAGGTTTAATCGAAGGTTATTTAACAATAGGTGGATCACCAACATCAGTTATTGGTGGTGAAGCAGATCAAGCACCATATTGGTGGAAAACAGTTTACGGTGGTTACTACAAACCTAGAAAACCAGGAAACTTTACTCCTGCAAGAAACTTTGGTTGGTTTGGTCATTCTGTTGCTAAAGGTCTGGCTTTATCGCTTCCTAAAGGAACAGAAGTAGGTTTTGATAATGGTGCAAAAAATGGTAATTTGATAATTGGTGGAACAGTACAGTATTTAAATTTACAACCACCAAGACCTAAAGACGACTCAGAGGAAATAAGTATGAGAAATACTTATCCGCTACCAGAAAATTATGGGGATGGTGAATAGTGACAGGTATATCTAGTTCTTCTAATTTTCCACCTGACGCAGAAATAATTGTTAGAGCTTGGTGTTTAGAAAAAACTTCAATAACAGATATTGTAGGTACAAGAATTGCAACAAGGTTACCACAAAGTCCTACATTGCCGTTTTTGGTAATAACTAATGAGGGTGGTTTTTTTGAGGGACAGGGATCACAAACTGCAATAGCTTCATCAGTAATAAATTTTAATTGTTATGCAGGAAGGTGGGGTGGATCTGGAAATAAAGGTGAACCAGACTACACGACAGCAAGTAATTTAGCAAATGCGGTAATGAAAGAGTTATTTATTGAATCTAATAATCAAGTCACTACATCTGGTGGTACTAAAGGTTTTATATATGGATTTGATGTAAGAAGCACTCCTGCAAGAATTGAAGAACCAGATCTACTTATTGCAAACTTTTCTATTAATGCTGCTATGACATATAGAGCTTCTGCTTAAATCTGAATAACACTAATTTGCAAAATTATCATCTAATATTATCTCAGAGGTAAATTATGGCAAAAGTAAAAGTTAAAGTTAATCCAGTGTATCCAGCTGACGCAGTTGGCGATGAGATATTGGGTATAACATTTACCAAAAATGAATGGACGGAAGTTAATGGGACTGACTGGAAAAGGCTCCAAGAATCAACTGGTCGTATGTGGAACGGTGAGTATTCTATACCAATGCTTATCGAAGAAGGATCAGATGGGGAGATCAAGCCAGTCATTCAGACTTCTATAGATGAAGACAATTCACCTGTAGATAGCGATGAGGAAGCTGACGACTCTTCTGAAGATTGGTATGGAACGGAAGAAGAATAAACTGATCAAAATGATTAGTTGTACAACTAATTGTAAGTAAGTTAGGAGAAAATATATGCCATTAACATATAATACATCAGGTACAGTATCCGATGTACTCATAGGAACAGGTGTTCTCTATGTAGCTGCAAAAGGTACTGCATTTCCTGGGGACTCTGGCGGTGGGGCTTGGGATGCCAACCCATCTGGATGGAGTGATGTTGGTTTCTCAGAAGACGGTTGGACTCTCGAATATGATAAAACTTTCGAAGATATCATGGTTGCGGAAGAAATTGATCCTATTAAATCAGTTAAATCTGCTCAAGAGATAAGACTTACTGGTACTCTTGCACAAGCAAGTTTAACCAATATCAAAGAAGCATTTGGCGGTGGTACAATCACAGAAGATGATACCACTAATTTTGCTAGTGGATATGACACATTAGTCCCACCAGCAACAGATGGCTTCGTAGAGAAATCACTTTTGTTAGTGACTGAAGGACCAAGCGGTGTTATCAGACACTTACAAATCCCTAGAGCTATTAATGTTGGAGCTTTCTCAATGGCAAATGCTAAAGCACCTCAAAAAGTGCTTCTTGCTACTGAGTTCAAGATCCTTGTACCAGACAGTGCTGCTACATCAGTAGGAACAACTGACGGTAAAGAAAACATTTTTAGAATTGTTGAAAATACAAATGCAACAACTGAAGGAAGTGTAAACTAAATTAACTCATAACGATTGGAGGAATAATGAGTAAACGATTTAAAGATTTTGATGCTGCACAGGACTC
>Ga0160423_10003219_pt1 | contig 13606 bp, 7 predicted proteins | sample CRUFie14St8metaG_FD_108191 | JGI IMG/M metagenome (GOLD analysis project Ga0160423, IMG submission 108191) | Marine microbial communities from the Costa Rica Dome - CRUD Field 142mm St8 metaG | ecosystem: Environmental > Aquatic > Marine > Oceanic > Photic zone | place: Costa Rica: the Eastern...
ACCCAAACTGCGAGTCTGGGAAATCCAAGTCGACGGACCACATATCGAAGAATGGCCGCCCAGGGGTCATCGAACGCTCTACGGCGACCTGAAGCCGGAAGATTTAGACTCGGGAACGATCACCCAGCGTCTCCGGTCCTTTGCTCAGATCGCCTACCGACGCCCGCTCGCCAACGGAGAACTAGCTCCAATCGAGAGAATGGTTGTTGCCAAGCTTCAGGAGGGTGTAGAACCTCTTGAGGCGCTCCAATTGGGTCTACAGACTATTCTTGCCTCTCCCGGATTCATTTACTTGGCCGAAGGTGAAGGTAGATTGGACGCCTATTCACTGGCTTCCCGCCTCGCCTACTTTCTCTGGTCATCCACCCCCGATATCGAGCTCTTGAAAGTAGCTCATTCCGGCAAGCTTTCAGATCCCGAGGAGTTGAATCGTCAAGTTGATCGTATGCTGGCTGACTCAAAGTCGGAGCGATTCGTGTCAAACTTCATCCGCTGCTGGCTCGGCCTTGATAGCATCGGGGAAATGCCAGTTTCTGTCGATTTTCGAGAATACTATCGGAACAACCTTGAGACAGCGATGCGGTTGGAGACAGAGTCGTTCTTCCGACATATTCTCGACGAAAACCTTCCACCGTCTGAATTCCTGACCGCTGATTACTCTTTTCTCAATCGCGAGTTGGGGGAGCACTACAAAATCGAAGGCCTTGAAGGCAGCCACATGCGCCAAGTATCCCTAAAAGGTTCCGGCCGTCGTGGATTGACGGGTCAAGGTCTTTTCCTGACCGCTTCAGCCAACGGGGTCGACACCTCTCCAGTGGTTCGCGGAATTTATGTCCTTGAAAAAGTGTTAGGCTATACACCACCCCCACCTCCGCCAGATGTGCCAGAGTTGGATCCTGACATCACCGGAGCAACTTCCCTTCGCGAAGAACTGGCGAAGCATCGCGAAGCAACCAGTTGTGCCGAGTGCCATCGCAAAATCGACCCGCTCGGATTTGCCCTCGAGAACTACGACGCGATCGGCTCTTGGCGCGACGAATACAACCGTGGAAACCCGGTCGACGCTTCAGGTAAGTTACCCAGCGGTGACGAATTTCAGAACCCCTCTGAATTCCGAGACCTGATGATCGAGCGGAGCGACGATTTCACCAAGTGCCTTGCTGAGAAACTACTCACCTACTCGCTAGGACGCGAACTCGATTTTGGTGATCGAGAGGTCGTCGAGCACATGTTGGCCAAATTGGGAGCGGAAGACGGGGGTCTCAAAGACCTCGTCAAAGCCGTCGTTTTGAGCGAGTCATTCGGGAAAAACTAATAACTCAGTTCAGCACAGGCATTACCAGATAGACATGTGCCAACCAGTTACCCTAATTTCTTGGTATGGATTTTCGCACTTCGATCGTCACGGTTGGGCTGTCCTTAGCAACAGTAATTTCAGCCGCTCCCAAACCGAGCGTTCTTATCATCCTCGCCGATGACATGGGGTATTCAGATCTGGGCTGCATGGGTTCAGAAATCCAAACGCCTAACATCGACCGCCTCGCCGAAAACGGTCTCCTATTCACTCAGGCCTACAATACTTCGAAGTGCTTCCCGACTCGAGCCTGCCTGCTAACCGGTGCCTGGTTTCAGGAAACAGATCGAGAGTTCAGCAACACCACCACGCTTGGCGAAGCCCTTCGGCCGGCAGGCTACCGCACCCTATGGTCTGGCAAGCATCACGCCAACTTTGATCCACGGACCCGCGGCTTCGATCGTTTCTATGGATTTCTCGGCGGAGCTATCAACTGCTGGAATCCCGGCAACGCCGCGGCTGCCGGTGCCCCCGAACCGGCACGGATCGAGCATTATCAATGGATTCTCGATGAGGACAAAATCACTGAACCATTCATTCCAGATCGAACTGACTGGTATGCCACTGACGTCTTCACCGATAAAAGTATCGAATGGCTTGAGGAAATCCCTAAAGACGATCAACCCTTCCTACTTTATCTAGCCTACAATGCTCCTCACTGGCCATTACATGCACCAAAGGAAAGTATCGAGAGGTGCCAGGGGCGCTACAACGGTGGCTACGAGATAATTCGTGAAGCACGCTACCAACGGCAGATCGAGTCCGGCTTGTTCGATGCGCAAATCACTCCGCTCTCACCGACTAACTACGGGCAGACCTGGGATTCTCTCTCTCCGGAATTGAAGCAGCGGCGCATCACCCAGATGGAAGTTTACGCGGCCATGGTCGAGCGAATGGATGAGAACATCGGGCGAATCATCAAACTGCTCGATCGACAGGGACGCCTCGAAAACACCATCATCTTCTTTCTCTCGGATAACGGTGCTTGCACGACAGACCCAAGTCACCGTGTTGATAACTATCGAGACGATGTTCCAATCGGTGGAGTCGATAGCTACGAACCCTACCACCAGGGTTGGGCTAACGTTAGCAATACGCCGCTGCGTAATTTCAAAACAAAGAGCCACGAAGGCGGTATCAGCACGCCAATGATCGTGCACTGGCCAAAAGGAATCAAAAAGCCTGGCCGAATTTGTCGCGAACCAGTTCATCTCGTCGATATTGCTCCAACAGTTGCCTCTCTCGCCGGCGCAGAAAATCCCGCCAATGGACAGGGCATTAACATCATCAAAACTTTTCAGAATACTCCCCTGCAACGTGGCGGATACATTTACTGGGAATGGGGTAGCGGAAATGCCATACGACAGGGTGACCTAAAGCTTGTGCGCCATAACAAGGGTGAATGGGAACTCTACGACCTAGCTAACGACCGCAGTGAGTTAAACAATCTGGCCAACCAGATGCCAGAGAAGGTTAAGGAGCTTAGTAGAGCCTGGAATGCGTGGTGGAAAGCTTGCACCGGGAACGACTATCAATAGAACGGGCAAGAGCGGATAAAGTCAATCAGCTAGCTGTTCTTTACCGGTTCGTAAACACCTCACTCATCGCCACATCGATAATCAAGTTGCGGAAACCATGCCCTTCTAGGAGCGCTCGGTTCGCCATCCGCTCCAACTCACCGTGATCACGATACGTCATGGTGCGACCGGCAGCATAAGTGAGTAGCTTTTCCGTTAATCCACGGGCGAAGACGTCCTTACGATCAAGCAACACGGCTTTCAACTCGTTGGGATTGGAAAAGATTTCACCCGACCGCAACTCAGCCAAGCCATCGACAGGGCGCCCGGGGTAAGCGACGGTTCGGCGCTCCACTCGATCCCAGCGTCGGCTGCGAAAGTAGGTTTCACGGTAGCCTCCGACAGGATCAAAGTATTCCAGCGGAAAGCCAAAGGGATCGATTTTGGCGTGGCAATCCGCGCAGGATTCAATCTCGCTGTGCTTAGCAAGACGCTGCTTGATCGTTATCGCGCCACGCACGTCGGGATCAAGTGGTTCCACGTCCGGTGGCGGAGGTGGCGGAGGTGTGCCCATCAAATTTTCAAGCACCCAGACGCCTCGAACTACTGGTGAGGTATCAATTCCGTTTGCACTCAAGGTTAGAATGCTTGCTTGCCCTAGCAATCCGCCCCGAGGACTTTCTGCTGGCAACGCAACCCGCCGTAAGTGAATTCCTTCTACATCCTGCACCTTATAGTGGCGGGCGAGATCCTCGTTCATGAAGGTGTAGTCCGAATCAAGGAAATCCGTCAGTGGTGCATTGGCCTCCATCGCATGCTGCACGAAAGCGAGTGTCTCGGCCTTCATCGAGTCTTCGAGCCCATACAGGTAATATTCCTGGAACTTGAGGGAGTCCGCCGGCATCTCTCCCAGCTTATCTAGACGCAGCCAACTCGTGGCAAAACCTTCTACAAAGTCCCTACTCTTTGGGTCCTCTAGCATCCGCTCGACCTGCTGCTTAATTACTTCGGGTTTCAATAAGCCCCCTGAACGAGCCACCGCGTAAAGCTCCGTATCGGGCGTCGAACTCCACAAGAAATAAGAAAGTCGACTCGCCATCTCCCAGGAAGTCAGTTTCCCATTCTCATCGCCCGTCTCTTTCAAGTATAGGAAGTCCGGAGACACGAGCACTGCTTTGAGTGCTATATAAAATGCTTCTTCACGGGAACGCTTTAAATCCTTCATGGCTTGCTTCGCCAGCCTCACATAAGGCTCGTAATCCGCCGGACCGACGGGCCGGCGAAAGGCTTTACGCGTGAAACGCTTGAGAGCCAGCTCGAGATCCAGATCTCCAATATCGGTCACACCACCAGCAAATTCATGCTGAGCGCGTGAACGGAATGTCTTATGAATGGGTCCCTGCATGACAAAGTCGTGCACTCTGACCAGAGGCCCCTTCCAAACATCTGAGACAATACGCCCGGGAACCGCCGTATCCGGCTTAATGTGCCAAGCGTGGGCCCCTTGTTTGCCACGAAACTCCACATCGGTGTGATACTTTATTAAAATATCGCGCATCCAGTAATCGGAAGGACCGGGACCGTTGTCCCAGTTGAGCATCGGCACCGCACCCTTGTCGAGCCAGACGGTCACTTCAAAGTCTTGCGCTTCGTGATCCTTAAGATCCCACCATCCAACCTTAAAACGGGATTTCACGCCCGCGGCTGCAACGCCTTTCCTGCCGTCTGAAATATAGAGTCCTAACTGCATCGGCGGCGTCAGATCTGTCGGGATCATTGAGGGATCATAGGGATGAGTGAGGCGACGAATCGCTTCCGCATTGATCGTGATGCGATAGTAGCCAGCCTCCTCGATGCCCCGATTCACAAAAGGACGAGGGTAAGTTGCGAGGTCGAACTTCTCGCTGAGCTGCTTCGCACCCGCCCCGATGTCAAGATACTTCCCAGGTGTCGCGAGGCGATACATCCACGGAGTCAGCGCCATTCGCGATTCGTAGCCCCAAGACTCCGGCTCAAACTCGATCTGTCTTGGATTTGGTATCTCGCCAAAGTGAAACGCCATCCGCAGATACTTGTCGGCCGCCTCTAAGTATGCCTCAAGATGAGCATCACTCAGATTGAGTGCTTCACCAATATTGGTAAAGCCGTGGTATTCGTCGTCTGCCGGAAAGCTAGAGGTAAGATCTTTCGTTAGCCCATCCAAACCAAGCAGATCACGCATCGTATTGCGATACTCTGTTCGGTTGAGACGTCTCAGAACAGTCACGTTGGACCGCTTTCCATCTTCAAGGGACAGCAAGGTATCGGTGAGCCAAGCTGTTGTTGCTTTGACCTCTTCGTATTTGGGCTGCTTCACACCCTTCTTCTCCGGCGGCATCTCTCCGAGATTGAGCTGGTCAAGCACATCCCGCAAAACGTAGAGGTTTTCATTATCGGCCACATTGACTTTCCACTGTTCTCCATCGCGCTTGAAAAAATCATGGAGCACATAATCGCCTTTATTATCATTGGGACCGTGACACTTCACGCAGTAGCTCTGGAGGAAAGCATGAACATCGTTGTTGAGGGTGATCCAGTTCACCTCCGATCGAAGCCAACCTCCGGTTGCAATAAACGCTCCGGTAAATACAAAAACTTTCCGAAAAGCAATCACCATCACGTCAGCTCAAGCCCGGTCAGCGTTCCAGTTGAATTGTTGAACTGATCGATCTCCAATCCAAAATTCTGCAGCATGGAAAGATAAAGATTGCAGAGCGAGAGCGAGGTCCTTCCCTCTTTGGCGTAATGCTTATGCTCTCCATGCTTGAAACCACCACCGGCCAACACGACCGGCAGATCGCGCAAACTGTGCGAGTTTCCGTTGCTCATTCCACTTCCGAACAGGGCCATTGTATTGTCGAGTAAGCTCTGGCCGTTAGGCTCCTTCACCTCCTTGAGCTTATCAAGAAAGCGGGAAAATTGTGACGTGTGGAATCGCTCCACCCGTGCAAGCTCATCCATCACTGACTGCACCTGTCCATGATGTGAAAGGGAGTGATACCCACTACTGACGCCGGGAATTCCCCCGCCCTCTTTACCAAGTTCGGTGAAGCTCAGACTAATCACCCGAGTGGAATCAGTTTGCAGCGCAAGCACCATTAGATCGTAGAAAAACGGTGTCTTATCGCGCAGAGTGAGCTCATCGATCCCCGCAGGTAGCGAATAGTTAGTTGTTGGTTTTTCACGATTGAGCCAGCGCTCGCTCTGTTCGATACGCTCTTCCAGTGACCTGACCGACGTATAATATTGATCGAGTTTTTCCTTATCAGAAACCCCCAATCCCCTCTCGAAAGATTTTGATTGATCCCTCACAAGATCAAGAATGGACTGCTTATTTTTAAATTCTTTTTCGGTCCGAGTGAGCGAGTGGGCGTTCTCCTTTCGAAAAAGCATGCCGTAAAGTCGCGCCGCTTCCTCGATCATTGGTATCGCATTGCCATTGCGAGTCCATGAAAGGGTATGCTCCTGACCGGTATCACACCCCAACACAAGGGAAGGGTAACGGGTAGCGGCACCCGAAAACTGGGCGGCTTTCTGATCGACGGAGATATTTGCCTCAGCGAATCCCTTCATTTCGGTCACGGGTATGCCAGAGAGAAAATATTTCGTGCTATTGTGCCCTCCGCCCAGGTTGTGATCGAGACCGGAAAAAACAGTGAAATCGTCACGATGAGATGCCAGCGGTTCCAGCAGGCGCGTCATTTCGTAACCACGACCGACTTTTTTAGGGTGAAAATAGTGAGGCATTAACCCATAAAAGATCCCCGTCGCGGTGAGTCGTTTTGGTGAAGTCACCCCCGAATTAGCCGCATTACTTTCCAGTAATGGAAGGGCCAATAATGAACCGCCGACTCCGTGGAGGAAACGGCGTCGATCTATAGTTTTCGATAATCGACTCATCATTGGACAGTCCCCTTACGACAAAAGGTCGCACTATGGTTGCATAAGTTGAAAATGTGTCCCAGACATCCTCTCTGGCTGGATCCTGTATGGCGTATCAAGCAATCAGTTCCGGAATAATTTTCCCACCGAACTGGGATAACTGCTTGTAACGACCCCCATGAAAGTAGGTCAACTTATTATCGTCTAGCCCGAGCAGATGGAGAATCGTGCAATGCACGTCGCGGATCGGGTGAACCACGTCCACTGCCTCAGCCCCGAGTTCATCGGTCGCCCCAACAATGGATCCTTTGTTCACTCCGCCTCCAGCAAAAAGCATGGTCATCGCATCAACATTGTGACCACGGCCGAGAGAGTATACCCCACCCCGCTTGTTGTTGTCGGGCGTGCGACCAAACTCACCACACCAGATCACAAGCGTATCATCGAGCATGCCCCGACGTTTGAGGTCCCTAATGAGGCCAGCCATACCTTTATCGACACTCCGTATCCGTGAGGAGTGCCCCTTCTCAAGGTAGTCGTGGCTGTCCCATCCACCTGAAAATATCTGGACAAAGCGAACGCCCTTCTCGACCAGGCGGCGCGCCATAAGGCACTGCTTACCAAAAGTTTCAGTGTCTTTATGGTCGAGACCATAGAGTTCTTTGATATGCTCGGGCTCCCTCTCAATGTCAATCACTCCTGGAACTTCCATCTGCATCCGGTAGGCAAGCTCGTAGTTTTCCATCCGGGAAACCAGTGCGTCGTGCTGAGGATGCAGACCGGCATGCCTTTGATTGAGAAACTTGAGTTCGTCGAGTGCTTTTCGCTGGTGCGCGCGGGACTTAAAGTCCTGCGAATTCAAATCGAGAATAGGAGAGCCTTCGGGGCGCAGGCGCGTGCCTTGAAAGTGAGCGGGTAGGAAGCCGCTACTCCAGTTGCGTGAACCCCCCTGCGGCATTGCCAACTCAGTCATAACGACATAGCCGGGCAGATTCTGGTTCACGGAACCGAGTCCGTAATTGACCCATGAACCTACCGCTGGGTCGCCACCAAGACGGCTGCCGGTGTTCATGTGGAAGAGCGCTTCCGGATGGTTAAGTGATTCTGCTTGGCAACCACGATAGTTGCAGAGCTCGTCAGCCACTTCCGGGTCCGCCATGTGAACCCACTGGTCGCTCATCTCGATGCCAGACTCTCCTACCTTGCGGGAACTGAAGGGGCTGCCGACGAAGAATTTAAATCCAGTCTCTAGACCAGCCGCAAGATTAGACTCCTGCTTGTGCATTTCCTGCAGCTTCGGCTTGGGATCAAAGGTGTCCATGTGACCGGGTCCACCTTCCATAAAAAGCATGATCACGTTTTTCGCTTTCGGGTTATGCATCGGTTTCTTCGGCATCAATGGCCCGCCGGACAATCCATTGCCTAGTCCGTCAGAAGCTAACATGTCAGTCATAGCAACACCACCGAGCGTGGCACCAAGACCGTAAAGAAACTCACGACGCGAACCAGCCGTCGAGATGGGGCGTGAACAAATATTGCGATTCATAACGAACGGTGATTCGATTTAGCTGATTAATAAATGTAGGAGAATTCGTTGGTGTTGAAAAGCAAGAGGCATACATCCGCAAGCGCTCTTGTCTCGGCATCGACGTCAGAGGCCTTGAGATCAGCCTGATAATCTTCGAAATTCGGGAGAATTTCTTCATATTCGAAGATCTGACCTGAAAGCTCTTCCACCAAAGAACGGGTGATCTTAGTTGGATATTTCGGAGTTTCAGGAGTCACCTGCTGATGGTAATCCACCATCTCCGAAAGATACCCTGAGAGCTGCTTCATTTCGATAACATCAGCAGAGCGCCCCAAGGCTCTAACAAAGGCTCTATTTATTTGCTCCTTCGGATCACTCGCCTGCTCCTTGATACTCTTGGCAAAGGCTATGGAGCGATCTGTGATGATGTCGCTGTTCAGCAGCGTAAAGGCTTGTGGAGAAACCGCCGCATCATCGCGCATTTCGCAGGCATCATTCGGATTAGGTTGATTAAATAATTCAAGAAATGGATCCGCCATCCCACGAGAGCGGTAGGAGTAGATAGTGCGGCGATTACGCTGTTCAGGAGTTGGGTCCGGTTGATAGGCTGGCGCAAGGGAGAACTGGATCATTCGCGGCTGAAGCGCCACTTCCATATTGATTTCAGGATTGATGGGTAAACCTCCACGAGCATCCTCCAACTCCCCGGTAACGGCGAGGAACGAATCGCGCATTTCTTCAGCTGTAAGACGACGAGTCGGAAAATAAGCTAACAGTTTATTGTCTGGATCTTTTGCTGCGATATATTCGCGTTCTGGATGGTGACTAGCCTGAAGGTAGGTGCCCGATGTCATAATAAGGCGATGGAGTCGCTTCAAGGTCCAACCATTCTCCATAAAATCAGCAGCGAGCCAGTCGAGTAACTCGGGATGAGTCGGCTTCTTGCCGCTTGCACCGAAGTTGTTAGGATTAGCTGCGATGGCCTGACCGAAGTGGTGCTGCCAGATTCGGTTCACAAACGCGCGAGCAGTGAGCGGATTACGCTCGTGAGCAACCCACTTGGCAAAAGCAAGGCGACGGCCTTCAATCTCCTCGGTTATCGCCCATGGATCGTCGTTGCCTGCTCCTTCCACCGACAAACCAAGCGCGCTAAGGACACCGGGAGTGACCGGTTCACCAGGCGCTTCCAGTGCTCCTCCTGTGTAGATAAAGTTCTCCGGACGCCACTTGACGTCCTGCTGCTGGTCCATGGTTAGGCCCCGGCCATTGTTATTCTTCTTTGTACCGCTGTAGACGCTGTTCGCCATCGGCTCAGAGCGCTGAAGACGACGATTCCAGATCCACTCATCCTGTTCGCGCACTTTGAGCTGGCCTTGCTCGGCAATATTCAGACCAACATGCCGCGGAGGTTTAACATCGTCGTCCATGCTCCTTCGTTCGGCGTGATTGACATAGGGAAGATTGTTTTCTTCATACCAATTCTTGGCCGCCGCCTCACGCTTGCTGGTAAGCTTATTCTTCTCCTTGACCGCGTAATTGTGCATGTGCTCGGTAAAGGCTCGCTTCTCCGCAAGGCCCTCAGTGCTTTCATCTTCCAGAAATGGGACGTTGCGCTCCGCCATTTGGGTAGAAGCAAACACCGAATACATGCGGTAATAATCCTTCGTCGGAATCGGATCAAACTTGTGGTCGTGACATTTGACGCAGCGCATCGTCGTGGCGAGAAAAGTTTGACCAACAGAGTTTACAACATCATCTAGGTAAATCTGCCGGGCCTCGGGCTGCTTCACCATCGCATTATCCCAAGCTCCCATGCGAAGAAAGCTAGCGGCAACAATCCATTCTGCTTCTTGTTGATTGTAGTCTCCCTTCAGGCGAGTCGCGTGCACCCTGTCCGCACCCTTCCGCTCAGCCACAGAGATGTCCGCTAACTCATCACCAGCAAGTTGCTCGATGATGAACTCGTTGTAGGGTTTGTCTTCATTAAAGGCCCGAATGACATAATCGCGATAACGCCACGCATTTGAACGCTCGTAATCGTTGGACATCCCGCCTGTATCTGCGTAACGAGCCACGTCGAGCCAATGCTGAGCCCACCGCTCCCCGTAGTTAGGGCTTTCTAGCAGACGGTCTATGAGACTAAGCCAAGCCTGCTCGGGATCGATTTCCCATTCTTTTGTAAAATGCGCCGTCTCGTCAGGAGTCGGCGGCAAACCCGTAAGGTCATAGGTGGCGCGGCGGAGGAGCACCATACCACTCGCTTTTGGAGCTGGATTCACCTCAGCTTTCTTAAGTTTGCGATGGATGAAGGAATCAACCGGATTAGATCCCTCTCCCAAACCGCTTTGTTCACTATGGGGAACTTCTGGCTTTTCCAGGGGCAGAAAAGCCCAAACGTCTTCAGGTTGATAACGGCGATAGGTCCAGTTGTCTCCAAGACCTCCGCTGTTCTCAACAATCATTCCGTCGTCATTGACACTCTCTCTGGCATTTTCCTTGCGGATCGCGAGCATTGTTTCATCAGAAGGCCAAACCGCACCGGCGTTGATCCACTGTTTCACAAAGGCGATTTCCTCCTCGGTGAGTCGGTCATTTTCCTTCGGCGGCATCTCAAAATCAGGATCCTCCCAACCAATCGCCTCTACGAAGAAACTTTTGGACGCGTCGCCCACCACCATGACCTGATCGCCGAAAGTCTCACCACCAGCGAGAAGGCCTTCGCGAGTCAACATGTTATAATCAGCATCAATATCGTCAGCGTCCTCCCCGTGACAGCCGTTGCATTTTTCAGCCAACAGAGGCTGGACCTTGAGCGCAAAGAGCCGATCTGCCTCATTAAACTTTGAAGCCACCTTATCGGCAGCAGTAACTGCAGAAAAACCTAGCGTCAGACCAGTAACGAAAAAAGATTTACTATTTAGAAATCTCATGGGCATGTCAGGGTCTTCCAGTTTCGTAGAGTTCTTTAATTTCCGATGCTGCAAGCGCCTCGGAGAAGATCGCAAATTCGTCAATGGATCCATTTAGGTTACGAACAGCAAACTCAGGGTCATCACGGGACGGAATGCTCCAGTTTCCTATTGAAGCAGCACCGATGCTAACCACAGGCGAACGAAGCGATTCATCTTCGATCCGATCGATTGAAACAGGTTCGCCATTTACATAATGAGTGATGGTCCAGTCATCAGTGTTATATACGGCAGCCAATTGTATCCATTGACCGGCCATCTCCGGGGTCCACACCACCGGCGAAAAAGCGATGTGTTTGTCCTTTTTATCCTGCTTCCTCTCTGCCTCCTGAGCTTTCACGGAAAAGAAAAGGCGGCCGTCGTTCATAATCTGCCAGTGAGGGTCATGAATTTCATGGCCGTCAGTAAGAAAAAGAGAGTTATACCAGCGGTCAAGACTGTTGATGCGCACCCAACAGTAAAAAGTAATCGCCCCATACTCACCCGGGATATTCACCCGAACGCGGCTACCGGTGGAGCCGAAGTCGAGCGCATTAAAATCGTTTCCCCAGCGGCTCGGCGTCCGCTGAGCCGCAACAATGGCACCATCGTGAGCCCCAACGGACTTGTCTTGAAGGATGCGCTGCCAGTGACCGGACTGGTTCATTGGGAAATATGCGAGAACGCGTGAGTCACGCGCTAACTCTTCGCCGTGAACCAACCAACGATCTTCCTTGCTGATGCGCTGATTTGCGAGCTCCTGAACACGATCGCCTAAAAGGGCGAGTGACTTCGGATTGAAAGCACTACGAGCAGAACCTTGACCAATCGTGTGGCGAACAGACTCGCCTCCGACGAGCGTTGCCATGGGCTCAATTGGGGAATACCATTCGACCTCACCGTTGATGACCGAGATTTGAGCATGCTCACGCGTGACGTCGATGGCGAACTCCGTGCCAAGGTCAACTAGTTCTCCGCCGGCTGTATAAATCTTAAAACCCTCGGCTGGCTCTGGAACGCGGGCCTGCACCTTTCCAAGGTCGACCGACATCTCCATAGGCGAGAGTATTTCAAATTCTGCTTCGCCTTCGATAACGACTGTCACACCGCTGAAAAGATCGAGTTGTACCGTTCCCGCAGCGAGGTTCAACTCACCAGCAGGGACGAGGTCACCACGTTGCAGCTGGATACCGTCGTTCCAGATCGCATCGACCGTTTCACCAACGACCGCAAAGCCACGAGCAACGGACTCAACTTTGTCAGCCACAATCTGATCCTTCGATGGCTCCAAAAGCCACCCCACTCCGCCAAGAATCACACCGATAGCTATGGCCGCCGCCGCTCCCCACATGATATTAGTCCCTTTTGGCAGCACTTTAAAGTCGACTACTTTGTGCTCCTTGGCCGCCACCTGCTGATAGGTCTCAGCATCGATCTCCAGGAGCGTTGCCAACTCAAGCCGCTCGTAATAGGCTTCGCGCACCGCTGGGTTGAGGTGCATCTCCGCCTCGAGCCGGACGAAGTCGACATCAGCTATGACGCCATCGAGAAGCTCGTCGATTAATTGATTGTAACCTTCCGGATTCATGATCTGAGAACCTTTCCTTTAGCAAGCTTGGATTCCACGCACTTGAGGAGACGGTTGCGAATCCGGTGGAGGGTCACCTTAAGGCTGCCCACACTTCGATTAATTTGTGATGAGTATTCCGCGAGAGGAGCATTCTCAAAATAGCGGTGGTGGATAAGCTCTCGTTCTGCTGGCTTCAGTTTCTGAAGACAAACGGTTAGAGCTTCTTGTTTGAGGTCCATTTCCACGGGGCGCCGAGGAAGTTCGCTCCCGATAAGATCTTCCATCTCTTCACTAAAAACGATGCGGTCGCGCTGATGCTTCTTTCGGTGATTTAGCACCTCGAAGCGGGCGATACTGAAAATCCACGCCTTGAAATTGGTGCCAAGCTCGAAGGTGTCCCGCTTTCTCCAAATTGTTGCGTTGGCCTGCTGGGCCACATCAGCCACTGCCGAATCACCAGGTAAGAGTGAGGCGACATAATAGCGAAGGGCGGATTGATGCTCCGTCAGTAAGGCCACGAATTCGGTGTCGCTCTGGTCGCTATGATCCATTATAATGGTTTATTGCATACCCAAATGCCACAGCACTTTCAGAGGTTAACAAATAAAGGTAAAAAATGTTAGAATTTGGCGAAGAGGCCAGATTTAGAATGGCTCAAGTCTCTAGTCTGGCGCGAGGCAGCATTTCGTCTCCGCCATTCTTCTCAACCTAAGTAGATGTGACACCTCTACATTCTTTTGCGTTTCAACAAAAAGTCTAGTGCCAAGG
>Ga0160423_10003220_pt1 | contig 13606 bp, 10 predicted proteins | sample CRUFie14St8metaG_FD_108191 | JGI IMG/M metagenome (GOLD analysis project Ga0160423, IMG submission 108191) | Marine microbial communities from the Costa Rica Dome - CRUD Field 142mm St8 metaG | ecosystem: Environmental > Aquatic > Marine > Oceanic > Photic zone | place: Costa Rica: the Eastern...
AACAAGGCTGCGGGTATGACATCCAATGATGCTGTGCAGCAAGCTAAGCGAATCTACGGTGCGCAAAAAGTAGGACATACCGGCAGTTTAGATCCGTTGGCTACCGGTGTGTTGCCCCTGTGCTTTGGAGAGGCGACTAAGTTTTCACAATATTTGTTGGAGTCGGACAAAAAGTACCGGACCCGGATTAGGCTAGGTGTGACTACGGATACTGGTGATGCCGATGGTGCGGTGATTAGCGAGGCGAGCACAGCGGGTATCGGGGCTGCCGAGGTGGAACAGGCCCTTGGAGCGTTTCGCGGCGCGATCAAGCAGTTGCCACCAATGTACTCGGCGCTGAAGCATAATGGGCAGCCTTTGTATAAGCTTGCGCGCCAGGGCATAGAAGTTGAAAGAAAAGTCCGCGATGTGACGGTATTTCGACTTGAAATGACAGACTTTGATGCCGACGAATTTGAGTTGGAGCTGCATTGCAGTAAAGGCACCTATGTTCGCAGCATTGCGGAAGACCTGGGCAATGTATTGGGGTGTGGTGCGCATGTTAAGAGCCTTCATCGGCGTGCGGCTGGACCCTATTGTGAACAAGAGATGGTCGATCTGGAGACCTTGCGCCAGATTGAAGACCAGCAAGGCTTGGATGCCTTGTTGCAACCAATGGCCAGTGCGGTAGCGCAGTGGCCAGCGGTAAAAATGGTTGAATCCACGGCGCACTTTGTTCGCCAGGGTCAACCGGTGCAGGTAGCGCACGCCCCGGTGAACGGATGGGTGCAGCTGTTGGAAATAGCCGAGAATGCGCCAGAACGCTTCCTCGGTGTTGGAGAAATTTTAGCCGACGGACGAGTCGCGCCCCGAAGATTAGTGGTGCACGACTAGGTCGTTAGCTGAAGCGAGGCGTTGGTACTGTAAATATGCGCGGTTCCATCGCCAATTAACTAGCGTATTAAGGAGACTAAAATGGCGTTAAGTGCCAAGAGCAAAGCAGAAATCGTAAAGGAATATCAACTTGAGGACGGAGACACAGGCTCTCCAGAAGTACAGGTTGCTCTATTGACCCACAACATCAACACCTTGCAGGGACATTTCAAGGAGCACCACAAGGATCACCACTCTCGACGTGGTCTGATCAGGATGGTTAATCAGCGTCGAAAGCTGTTGGATTATTTGAAAAACAAAGACGTTGCTCGATACGGCGATTTGATCAAGCGTTTAGGTCTACGCCGTTAATCTTATATTGAGCTAATACAAAATTGACCGCGCATAGGGCGCGGCCTGACTCGGAGAATACAATTTGAATCCCATAACCAAACAATTTCAGTTTGGCGATCAGCAGGTTTCTATCGAAACCAATAAGATTGCTAAACAAGCGACCGGTTCAGTGGTCGTTAGCATCGGCGATACGGTGGTACTCACCACCGTAGTCGGAGCGAAGAGCGCTCGACCAGGACAAGACTTTTTTCCTTTAACGGTAAATTACCAGGAAAAAACCTATGCGGCGGGCAAAATACCAGGAGGCTTCTTCCGCCGTGAAGGTCGGCCCAGCGAAAAAGAGACGCTTACTTCGCGGCTTATTGATCGCCCGATTAGGCCCCTGTTTCCTAAAGGATTTATGAACGAAGTACAGGTGGTTTGTACTGTTGTCTCTACCGACAAGAACCAAGATCCAGATATTGCGGCAATGATTGGCACCTCTGCCGCGTTGGCGATTTCCGGTATTCCATTTGCTGGACCTATCGGTGCAGCGCGCGTGGGCTATGTCGATGGCCAATATGTGCTTAACCCTGGCTACGATGTGCTCGCGACCTCAGATCTTAATATGACGGTTGCCGGTACCTCTGGCGCTGTGCTCATGGTTGAGTCCGAGGCAAAAGAGCTGACCGAAGACCAAATGTTGGGCGCTGTTTTGTTCGCGCATCAAGAGATGCAAGCGATCATTACTGCTGTAGCAGAGCTGGCCAGTGAAGTTGGTAAGCCGGCGTGGGATTGGCAGCCGGAAGCGAAGGACGAAAGTCTATTAGCCCAAGTAGAAAGCGCGGTGAAATCCGAGCTGGGTGATGCCTATCGCATTAGCGATAAGATGGAGCGCCAAGATCGCGTGCGTGGGCTGCTCGACTCCGCCGTCGAACAAATAGCCGGAGGCGACACCGGTGCGCCGAGTGCTGACGATGTTGCTGGGATGTTCGGTAAAGTTGAGAAAGACCTAGTTCGTCAGCGTGTGCTGAATGGTGAGCCGCGAATCGACGGACGCGATTTGCGTACGGTCCGACCCATCGAGGTCGAAGTTGGTGTGCTGCCCAAGGCACATGGATCAGCGCTGTTTACCCGCGGAGAGACCCAGGCCCTCGTGGTAGCGACATTAGGTACGCTGCGCGACGCGGCGTTGATCGACGCGCTGGAAGGCTCTTATAAAGATACCTTTATGCTGCACTACAACTTCCCCCCCTACAGTGTGGGCGAGGCAGGTTTCATGAGCGGGCCGAAGCGCCGCGAAATCGGTCACGGCAAGCTTGCGCGCCGCGGGGTTAGTGCAGCGCTGCCTAATTCTGAAGATTTCCCGTATACCATCCGGGTTGTATCAGAGATAACCGAGTCTAATGGCTCAAGCTCCATGGCCAGTGTTTGTGGAACTTCCCTTGCCCTAATGGACGCGGGTGTACCGGTGAAAGCTCCGGTAGCCGGTGTTGCGATGGGCTTGGTAAAGGAAGGCAATCGCTATGCGGTATTGACCGACATCTTGGGCGACGAAGATCACCTTGGTGACATGGACTTTAAGGTGGCTGGAACCGCCGCAGGTGTTACAGCCTTGCAGATGGACATCAAGATCGACGGCATTACCGAAGAGATTATGGAGGCTGCGTTAGCACAGGCATTTGAAGCGCGCGTGCATATTCTTGATGAGATGAATAAAGTCATCAGCGCCTCACGTGAAGAGCTGTCGGATAATGCGCCAGCTATGGTGACTCTGAACGTTCACCCGGACAAAATCCGCGACATCATCGGCAAGGGTGGTGCGACCATTCGCTCCATCGTTGAGGAGACGGGCGCGGAAGTTGATATAAATGACGACGGTAGCGTGCGCATTTACGCCGAGGACGGTGCTGCTAAAGATGCTGCAGTAAATCGCATTCAAGAAATCACCGCCGAGGCCGAAGTAGGACGCATTTATAAGGGTAAGGTTGAGCGCATTGTCGATTTCGGCGCGTTTGTAAACATCTTGCCTGGTAAAGACGGCCTATTGCACATTTCTCAGATTGCTGAGGAGCGTGTTGAGACTGTGACTGACTATCTTTCAGAAGGGCAGGAAGTGGAGGTTGTGGTCCTAGATGTCGATCAACGTGGGCGTATCAAGTTGTCAATCAAGGAGCTGGGCAATTACCAAGCTCAAGAGGCAGAGGAATAAGCTCTGGGACAACTTATAAAAAAGCCGGCATTTACCGGCTTTTTTTATGCTTGTTTGATGCGGTGAGTGATGAGGTCCGCAACAACACTTGGATCAGCCAAGGTAGACGTATCACCTAGGTTGTCCAGTTCGTCAGCAGCGATTTTGCGCAATATCCGACGCATGATTTTTCCTGAGCGCGTTTTCGGTAAGCCTGGTGCCCACTGGATTGCGTCGGGCTTGGCGATGGGGCCGATTTCTTTTCGCACCATAGCAACAAGCTCTTCGCGTAGGGCCTCAGGTTCCCGCTCGTCACCCTGCATTAGCGTAACGTATGCGTAGATGCCTTCGCCTTTGAGGTCGTGGGGGAAACCAACCACCGCCGCTTCGGCAACGCTTGGGTGCAGTACCAGCGCACTTTCTACTTCAGCAGTGCCGATACGATGCCCTGATACATTCATAACGTCGTCAACACGGCCAGTGATCCAGTAGTAGCCATCTTCATCGCGGCGTGCGCCGTCGCCGGTAAAGTAGTATCCCTTGTAGGTGCTGTAATAAGTGTCGATGACCCTCTGATGATCGCCATATACCGAGCGGATTTGGCCGGGCCATGAACCAGTGATGACAAGATTGCCTGAGGCCGCCTGCTCGGTGATTAGGTTGCCTTCTGCATCCATCAAAGCAGGTTGCACGCCGAAAAAAGGTCGGCTCGCTGATCCGGGTTTGAGTGCGGTCGCGCCAGGCAGTGGCGTAATCATTATTCCGCCTGTTTCAGTTTGCCACCAGGTATCGACAATTGGGCAGCGCCTTTCGCCGACGACACGGTGGTACCAGTCCCAGGCCTCCGGATTAATCGGCTCGCCCACGCTGCCGAGCAAATGCAGAGAAGCTCTGGAACTGCCTGTTACAAACTCGTCGCCCTGTGCCATAAGCTGGCGCAGAGCGGTGGGCGCGGTATAAAAGACGTTCACCTGATGTTTATCGATAACCTGCCAGCACCGCGACGCATCTGGGTAGGTAGGGATGCCCTCAAACATAAGGGTGGTGGCGCCGTTAGCTAAGGGACCATAAACAATATACGAATGGCCGGTAATCCAACCGACATCAGCAGTGCACCAGTAGATATCGCCGTCTTGATAGTCAAAAACGTATTTATGGCTCATTGCGGCATGCAATAAATAGCCAGCGCTGGAATGCTGCACACCTTTGGGTTTTCCAGTAGATCCAGAGGTATAGAGAATGAATAGAGGATCTTCCGCGCCCATGATTTCGGGTTCAGCCGCGGTTGCTTGGTGTGCTGTCAGTTCGTTGTACCAAACGTCCCGGGCCGGATTCCATGGCACTTGATTGCCAGTGCGCTTGACGGTGATAACGCTATGCACATTGGGGCAATTTCTCAGTGCCTCGTCGACATTTTCTTTAAGCGGGACAGTCCGGCCTCCGCGTACGCCCTCGTCAGCCGTGATTACCGTTTGGCAGTCTGAATCGAGTATTCGATCTTGCAGCGATTGCGGCGAGAAACCGCCAAATACAACGCTGTGTATGGCACCAATGCGGGCACAGGCGAGCATTGCGTATGCCGCCTCTGGAATCATAGGCATATAGATACATACGCGATCGCCTTTTTGCACGCCGCGCTCGCGGAGGCCGTTGGCTAGCTGACAAACCTGCTCATAAAGTTGTTGGTAAGTAATGTGCGCATCTTCGTTAAGCTCATCCCCCTCCCAGATAATTGCAGTTTGATCAGCTCGGGCGGGTAAATGCCGATCGATACAATTTACTGATACGTTGAGTTCGCCACCGTTAAACCAGGCGATCCGTCCCTGTTGCATATCGACTTCGGATACTTGATTCCAGGGTTTCGTCCAATCCAGGAAGGTGGTCGCTTGCTCGGACCAGAACGCGTCGGGTTGTTCGATGGATTGCCGGTACATAGTGTCGTACTGAGTAGGGTCGATTAAGCAGCGCGACGCGATATTAGTTGGGATGTCGAATACTTCGCTCATGATGCCTTCCTAAAAAGTCCGTTATGTCTTGGGGCCCTGCAGCTTAGTAATCAGCGCAGCTGTGGCGCTATCATATGCCAGTGTTGAGCTATTTTGCTCACTCAAGCTGCGATAGATTGGCTCCGCGAGCTTTTTCCCAAGCTCTACCCCCCATTGGTCAAAGGAGTTTATGTTCCATAGCGCACCTTGGCAAAACACCTTGTGTTCATAGGTTGCGAGTAATGCGCCGAGTTGGGTGGGCCCGAGCTTGTCAATTAGCACCATTGACAGCGGGTGCTGTCCAGGAACAGCGCGGTGACTGTCCTCCACGGACTCAGGAATCCAGCCGTCGGTCATGGCTTGGGCCTGGGCTAGGGCGTTGGCATTCAGCCAATTGCGGTGATGGGGCAAATTCATCTGATCCTGAGCAACAAGGATGATGTCAGCAGCATAGGCCGATGTCCCTTGGTGCAATAATTGGTGGTAAGCATGCTGGCCATTGGTGCCACAGCCACCCCATAGTATGGGCATAGTCGTATATTCCAGAGCTTCACCGTCGCGGCTGACAGATTTACCGTTACTTTCCATCTCTAATTGTTGCAAGTAGTCAGGCAAAAGTCGGAGGCGTTGGTCGTAGCTCAATATTGCCAAGCTGTGGCAACCCAGAATGTTGTAGTTCCATAGTCCAGCTAGGGCACATATCAGTGGTAAATTTTCCGCCAAAGGGGTTTCAGCGAAGTGCTGGTCTACTAATGCTGCACCATGCAGTAGTTTGTCAAAGTTATCGCTGCCAATAGCGATCGCCGCGGGTAAGCCCATGGCAGACCATAATGAGTAGCGCCCACCAACCCAATCCCGCATGGAAAAAAGATTTTCCTCAGCTAGGCCGAAATCCTTGGCAGCGGCAATATTGTTAGTGATGCCGATAAAGTGCTGGGCGATCGCCGCGGTATTGCATGTCCTCTCTAAAAACCAGTTACGGGCGCTGCGGGCGTTTTCCAGAGTTTCCAAGGTTGAGAAAGATTTTGATGCAACGATAAATAGCGTGGTTGCAGGGTTTAGCGGGCGCAGCGTTGTTACAAGATCGAATCCATCGATGTTCGCGACAAAATGAATGTTTGGGCTTGCCGCAGTGAAGTCGCATAGTGCCTCGGTGATGAGTTCCGGGCCCAGATGCGAGCCGCCAATACCAATGTGCACGACATCCGTGATCGGCTTATCAGTGTAACCGCGCCAATTACCTGAGCGTATTGCTTCCGCGCACTGGTAGAGTTTTTGTCGAGCCGCGTCTATCTCGCGAACCAGTTCTGTAGCCAAGTTCGGAGCGCCGCCACGTAGAGCCATATGTAAAACAGCCCTGTTTTCGCTTACATTGATTGGCTGGCCGGCGAATAGGGCATCTCGCAGTGACGCTACATTAGCTTCCTTGGCCAGTGCTACTAAGTCATTCAGGGTAGACTGATCAAAACGTTGTCGACTGAGATCAAAGTGGCAGCCAGCGAGATCAAATGTCAGATTAGACGAGCGTTGTTGGTCTTTGTTTAGCTCCCCGGTGGAGATCGCAGTCAAGCGCTGGCTATGCGCTTGCAAAGTGGTCCAGATGGTCAAATTTAATTGTCTCGCGGTTTAAAGAAGGGTGGGGTTCGGATTAAAAAATTGCCTGCTGCCTTCCATATGCAGAATCTGCTCAAGCAAGTGATCAAAATGAACATCGTTGTGGGCAAAGTCGATTTCGGCGGCATTAACGATGAGTAATGGTGCGTCGTCGTAATAATGAAAAAACTCGGTATAGCTTTCCGACAGTGAGACTAAATAGTCGGCGGCAATCTGCGACTCGGCTTCGAGGCCGCGTTGTTGGATACGCTGCAGTAGCACATCGGTTGGCGCTTGCAGATAGATTACGAGATCAGGAGTTGGCGGACTAAGGTTCAAGCTGGTCTGAATTTGCTGATAAAGCGCAAACTCCTGAGCATCCAGAGTCAATTTGGCGAAGAGCTCATCTTTCTCCATCAGGAAGTCAGCGACCAAATTTTGATCCAACAATCCCCCTGATGGGATATCGGCCAACTGTCGAGCTCGGTGTAATAAAAAAAACAGCTGGGTGGGCAGAGCTTGGCTTGCACCTTCAGTATAAAAGCGATCCAAGAATGGATTTTCGGCCGCAGGTTCGAGCATCAGCGGATAACCAAGGGTGTCCGCTAAGCGGCGCGCCAGAGTGGTTTTACCGACGCCAATCGGGCCTTCGACGGCAATGAAACTTGGTAAGGCGGCGCGCTGATCGCTGGGACGAAGCGAAACCGCCGCGGGTTCCGTTTGTTCAGGTTTCAAAGTTTCAACGCTTAGAGTCACTGGATACGCAGACTTAATTTGCAGTGTTAACTATGTACAACGGTAAGCGCGGGTTCAACTATTACCTCGTCCTGCGGGCAGTAACTTTGAAACACCTCTATCAACCTGTACTGCGGCGTTTGTTGCGCCGTCGTCGCTTGCGCTGAGGCGTTGGTAATTCCTCGATCATGTCGTGCTGGCCGGCCTCATCCTGTTCCTGAAAACGGCTCCACCACCCTGCGCATTCGCTGAGTGTGGAATCTGATTCCGCGCGTAAGCATAGAAAATCGAATCCAGCGCGGAAGCGCTTATGCTGGACAAGCCGTTGGATCGTCCGTGGATTACGCTTAATAAGTCGTTCTTGGATTATCCATGTTTCTTTGGCGAACGTGCCAAAACGTCTGGGTACAGCGATTGTATGTTGCTGATTACGTAAGGTGGCGAACGCCGGATCGTCGCCTCCTGTGACGGTTTCGGCTGCCCGAGCCGCAAAGTCTTCCCACAACAGCACCGCAATCAAGAAACCTGGGGTCACTGATAGGCCACTTTTGATGCGCTCGTCGGTATTGCGCATCGCGGCGACAACTAAATCGCTGTGCGGATTACAGGTCGGAAAGAGCGCCCGTGCGATACCGGTATGACGGATCTGTTGCCAAATCGCTTCGCCATTACCGCTTAAAAAGAGTTTTATGAATTCGTCAAATAGCCGTGCAGGGGGAATAGCCTGCAAACGTGCGGCGCTGTCCTCGATCAACTCAACGATGTCGTCATCCAAGGTAAAGCTTAGCTTATTGGCAAAGCGCACTGCGCGCAGTATTCGTACTGGGTCTTCTGCGAGTCGAACGGCAGGTTCGCCGATGAGTCTAATTCGTTGGTTGGCGAGGTCTTCTAGCCCATCCACATAATCGATAATTTCCTGACTATTAGGGTCGAAATACAGTGCGTTGACACTGAAGTCGCGGCGAAAGGCATCCTCTTGCAGGGTACCAAAGGCCTCGTCGCGTAGGATCATGCCCTGAGCATCATGCTCGATATTGTCTGAAACAGACTGCCGGAAGGTGGAAACCTCGATTAGATTTCGGCCGTAGCGAACATGCGCGATCGGAAAACGCCGTCCGATTATTCGTGACCGTCGAAAGATGCGTTTTATTTCGTCCAGTGGCGCATCGGTTGCTACGTCGAAGTCTTTGGGTGTTAAGCCGCACAACACATCGCGAATGCAACCGCCAACCAGTAAGGCCGTATACCCATGTGCGTTCAGTTGGTGGATGACATCGAGTGCGTCTTTGTCCAACTGCTCCAAATCTATAGCGTGAGCGGTTGTTCGAACTGCTGTTTTTGAGCTCAGTTGTTGGCTCCAGTGTCTATTCTCGGGCCGCGTTTACGAGTTCGCTTGCGAGGAATATTCAGTCTCTGGCGTCGCTCCCACAAACTCTTACGACTAATACCGAGTTTTTCCGCCAGTTCCGTTTCGGTAAGTTGGTCTTGATTGTCTTGTACGAATCGAACGAAGTAGTCTTCCAAGGATGTTTGGGCTGCATCGGCCTCGCGCTCCTCTTCAGGCTCAGATTGTTTCTGGATCGGCTCAATGGCCAGTAAGCTCGGCGTTATTTCGCTGTCATCATCGGACAAAATTACTGCCCGCTCGATGGCGTTGCTGAGTTCACGAACATTACCTGGCCAATGATAGGCAATCATCGTGTCTTTTGCGGCTTTGCCGAGAGTTAGGCCTTTTTTGTCCAGTCGCAGACAAGCTTGTTTGAGTAACCACTCGCCGATATTGAGGATATCTTCGCTGCGGTTTTGTAGCGGTGACAGCTGAAATGTAAGAACGTTGAGGCGATAAAAGAGATCAGAACGAAAGTCACCAGACTCAGTAAGCGCCTGTAAATCGCGATGCGTGGCTGCGATCAAGCGAACATCAACCGGATTTGATCGCGAACTACCAACCCGACGATTTTCGCCCTGAACCACATGGATGAGTTTTGCCTGCGCGCTGAGGCTGAGTTCTGCAATCTCGTCCAAAAAGAGCGTCCCGCCGTTGGCCGCCTCCACTAACCCATGGCCACCAGATTGTGCGGAACTCAGAGGCTCCATACCAAACAGTTCTGTTTCTATAAGATCCTCGGGTACTGTTGCGCAATTGATGGTGATCATTGGCGCACGGGCTCTTCTACTGGCCGCGTGCAAGGCTCTGGCGACTAGCTCTTTACCCGTGCCGGACTGACCGAGAATCAAAATTGGCGAGTCGCTTGGGCCTACTTTCTCAATGCGTTTGCGCAAAGTTTGGGTATTTTCTGAAGTTCCGATTAACTCCATATCACTGGCGGTAGCGCTCGCTCGATTGGGCCGATAGGCGCATGCCCGCTCTATTGCGGCAAGTAGTTCGTCAGGCTCAATCGGTTGCTCCAGATAGTCCTTCGCCCCAAGTTGAATCGCGTTGACGGCTGCTTCTATAGAGCCTTTGAGAGCAAGCACAATGACTGGTAGTTGCTCGGTAATATTCTCAAAATCATTTGGAATTTCATTGTGGTCGATCAGCAAGCAATCGAACTGGCCCAGCGCAAGGTTGTCGATAGCCTCAGCCGCTTGGACTCTTATGCCATACGTGCTTAGCAACGCCGTGAGTTCATTGCTGCGTGCGCGGTCGTTATCAATGAGTAACAAATCAGTCATAGCAGAATCTTAACAAAGCTATTCGCCGCCGTCGCCGTTGTGCGCGGTATCAGAACGCAGGCGCCGAAGGCCGGTATTTTGGCAATTGGGAAGGAACTTTGCTGAGGTCGAAGTGCTCAACGGCCCAGAATAACAATGTGTCAACAGAATCGACTGCCTGTGGAGCGTGAAAACCCAAGTAACTTAGCGCTGCGCGAAGGTTGGATAGAGCGTCAGCGTCGTTCAGCGGTGGCGCGTGGGTTTGTTTTGATAATTTAGTGCCGTCGGCGAATTCTAGACATGGAATATGTGCGTAGTTAGGCGTTGTCAGGCCGAGTAAGTGCATCAAATAGCGTTGCGGGGCGGTAACCGGTAACAGGTCCTGGCCGCGCAATACCTCGCTGATGGTGTTGCCGTCGTCCACTGCTGTAGCCAAGTTATAAGAGATCAAGCCGTCCCGGCGCTTGACGATGAAATCGCCTAATTGGGCAGCAAAATTCCCATCAACAGGGCCTAAGAATCCGTCGCCATAGCCGTGTTCAGTGTCCGACATCAGTACTCGCACCGCGCGTTCAGGGAGGGGTGATTTGGCTTCTCTGCAAGTGCCTGGGTAGCGATCATGGGCACGCAATTGTTTTCTAGTGCAGCTGCAGTAAAACAGATGCGGCGCCAGCTTTTGCAAAGCGGACTCGTAAGCGGCCGCATGATCGCTTTGAAATATAATCGGATGGTCAGGGTGTAAGCCGTGAGCTGTGAGGCAGCGGATTATGGCGTTTACAGCGTTTGGGTCTTGTCTTGGAGGATCGAGGTCGTCGATGCGCACCAGCCATTCACCGCCGGCCTGCTTTATCGAGCAATAACTGGCCAACGCGGTGACCAGACTCCCCATATGCAGCGGCCCAGTTGGCGACGGGGCAAAGCGTCCCGTAATCAAGCTAGCCTCGCGTGGGTCAGCGCGACATCCCTAACCGTGGAGTTGTCGTTCCTTAATCTCATCGAGTGCTTTGCAATCAACGCATTGTGTCGCAGTAGGTCTAGCCTCAAGACGCCGCAGGCCGATTTCTATGCCGCAGGTCTCACAATAGCCGTAATCGTCCTGGTCTAAACGTTCAATCGTGCTGTCGATTTTTTTGATCAACTTACGCTCGCGGTCGCGGGTCCGTAACTCGATACTAAACTCTTCTTCTTGGGTCGCTCGATCGGCAGGGTCTGGAAAGTTGGCTGCCTCGTCCTGCATATGATTAACGGTTCGGTCTACCTCTTCCATTAAGTCGGTGCGCCAGGCCGAAAGCATAGCTCGAAGGTGGGCGAGCTGCCCCTCACTCATATATTCTTCATTGCGCTTAGGCTTGTAGGGTGTGAAGTTACGGAATGGAGAATCCGCTGCCGCCGCTTTTTTCTTTTTCGCAGTAGCTGTGGTGCGCTTTTTGGTTGCTGTTTTTGCCTTTGCGTCAGCCGCCATAATAGGTCCTCTGTTGGAGATTGCGTAAAGCCCGTAATTGCGAAGGGCGCGTAACCTACCAGAACACAGAACGAATGGCCATAGCCTTTTTGCAATCACTTAGTCGATGCGTATACGGCTTCAAGATGCAATAGTGCACACTGCGCAGCTCTGACATTGATCTCTAATTATGTATTCACTCCGTAGCTCAGAAATAGCCCCGTTTACGGTGATGCAGTTGCTGCATCGGGCTCAAGAATTCGAGGCGCAAGGCATGCGCGTCGTGCATTTTGAGGTCGGTGAGCCGGATTTCACTACCGCGCCTCCAATCATCGAGGCTGGGGTCAATGCCCTGCGCAGTGGTCAGACCAAGTACACGGCGGCGCAAGGTATTCAGCCGCTGCGCGAAAAGATCTCAGGCTACTATCGCGACCAGGGCCTAGATGTACCCATATCGAGGATACATATCACCAGCGGTGCCAGCGGTGGATTAGTTTTGTTGGCTGGGTTGCTTTTAGACCCAGGCGATCGAATGCTGATTACGGACCCCGGGTATCCTTGCAATAAGGTATTTGCGCGCTTGGCCGGTGCGGATACCAAGGCCATAGCGCTGCCAGCGCAGCGGGGCTTTCAAATAGCGCTAGCCGATGTCGAGTCCGCATGGGAAACCCAGGATCGAGGCATCTTGTTGGCTTCGCCGGCTAATCCCACCGGCACCATGTTGGCAGCGAGTACGCTCTCAGAGATTAGCGAATGGGTCGCGGGTCGCGATGGATTTGTAATTCTCGATGAAATATACCAAGGCCTAGTGCATGGCAAAGCACCTTATACCTCGGGGTTGGCCGTATGCGACGACCTGTTCGTGCTTAACAGTTTCTCCAAGTTCTTTGGTATGACTGGTTGGCGTCTTGGTTGGGTGGTGCTGCCAGAGAGCGCCACTGAGCGCTTTACCAAGCTGGCGCAAAATTTAGTCATTTCGCCGAGTTCGATTGCCCAGAACGCCGCGTTAGAAGCCTTTTCCGAAGAGTCCATGAATGTGCATCGGCAGCGTGCTGATGAATTTTCTTTGCGCGCCAAACAGCTCGCCGCCGGTCTGCGAAATCTTGGCTTCGCCATACCAGTTATGCCCGCGGGTGCTTTTTATCTGTACGTGGATGTGGCGCATACCGGAATGCCAAGTGACGAATTTTGTTGGCGGTTAATAGAGGAATATCAGGTGGCGGTGACCCCAGGCAGCGACTTTGGCGAATTCGAAAGTGACCGTTTTGTCAGATTTGCTTACACCACGGATACGGCGTCCATCGATCTTGGCTTGGAGCGCATTGGTCAGGCGCTTACGGCCTGGGGCATAAGTCAATGATCTTGCCCGAATTACAGGCCGGCACCCTAGTGCGCCGATATAAGCGATTTTTGGCTGATATTACTGATGCCCAAGGTAAGCTGCTGACGATCCATTGTCCAAATACCGGTGCAATGACTGGCTGCGTTGATCCTGGCAATAAGGTCTATTACTCGCGGTCAGACAACCCCAAGCGCAAATATCCTCACACTCTCGAGTTTATAGAAAGCCCCCATGGTCTTGTGGGCGTAAATACAGGCCGCGCTAATCGTCTGATTGAAGATGCGTTGCGCAGTGGCGTGATTACCGAACTCGGTCAGTGGCCGGCGGCGCAGATTCAGGCCGAGGCAGCCATTCCGAGCGGTGCAGGCCGCTTTGATTTTCTACTCTCCCAGGGCACGGAACAAATTTTTGTTGAGGTCAAAAGTGTGACGCTACACGTCGAAGCTGGGCTTGGTGCATTTCCCGACGCTGTAAGTACT
>Ga0160423_10003221_pt1 | contig 13606 bp, 15 predicted proteins | sample CRUFie14St8metaG_FD_108191 | JGI IMG/M metagenome (GOLD analysis project Ga0160423, IMG submission 108191) | Marine microbial communities from the Costa Rica Dome - CRUD Field 142mm St8 metaG | ecosystem: Environmental > Aquatic > Marine > Oceanic > Photic zone | place: Costa Rica: the Eastern...
CGCAACCGACGACGCTGAAAGACCAGTCATCGCTCAGGTCTGTTTGAGACGGGGGCGGCATCGGCAAATTATTGCGCACGAATAAGTGAGAGGCCGGTGTAATCGGGCCGAATCCAAACTGACTGCGCCGGGTCTCTAGCGCCCAGGGTAAATCGTTGTGAACGATGAAGGCACTGTCTGCTTTGCTCAGGGGCACAGATCTCGGCGCACTGGAGAAGCTTACGCTTTGGCTTGCCGCTGCAACGCCCGCCGCCACGGATTTTAGGACGAACCGCCTCGATAGTGTCTTTGTCACCTCTGACCACCCCGTATTCTTATTAGCAATGACCTAAGCTTAGTCTCTAACCTCGCTTGATTTCATTACACAAGAGCGCAAAAAGCGACAGATGTGCCGAGACGGGCGTTTTTTTCTTTGCGGCTTGGTAGCGTGAGGTACATTAGCTCGGGCAAGCAGAGATTAGCACGACTGTTATCCTCAGATATCCTCAGACGCTGAGGCGCTGAGGCAACAGGCAGAACACGACTCTAAGGGGCAACAATGAACCGAATCCAAAAGCTTTGCATACTCATCTGCGTGTTTTCCCCCTTTGCCATCTATGGCGGCTACGCCCGCGGCGCCAACATTGAGGACGTCATCCTACTCTGGGGCCTCTTTGTGACAAGCTTTGTCGGTATTTTCCTTTTTCGAGAGAAGCAAATGCCGTGAATCCAAATGAGGCAGCCTTAATGCTTTAGAGCATCTCAGTCCGCAAGAACAGACTCGAGATAAGCAATAACCACTCGCTTCACCTCTCTGGTGTAAGCGGGCGTCAAAGTGCCTTTTTCTATCAACGATTTCCGCCAGACTAAATCAGCAAGCTCGGAGGTCATTTCACAGGCCCTCAAAACCTTCTGGGTTTTCGGCACCAAACCTTGAGCATGAAGTAGCTGGAATAATGACTGCCCGAAATCCCGACTGACCTGATTAACGGAGAGCAGTGAAACGGGCAACAGGGCGAGGATCATTTCGACTCTGTTGCTGAGGTAAAAGTCTCTTACACCGTCAACATAAAGCAGCATCATCTCGCGCCAGTCCGCCGCCCGGGGTGCCTGCGGCAAAGAGGCGACCATCTTTTGTACGCCACGCTGGTAAAGCGCATCCAGAAGCGACTCGATGGAGTCGAAAAAATAGTAAAGCGATACGCGCGGGACTCCAGCTCGCTGTGCGACCGCTTCAAGTGTGATGCCCTGCAGGGAGTTAGCCTCAAGAATCAGTCCCTCAGCTGCCTCGATGATCCGGTTGTAGCGTTCAATGCCTGGCTTTCTTGTCGGTTTACGCGTCGATTTAGTTATCTTCTTTGCCACTCAATGGGTCCCCGTTCATACCGTGCATCGCCTCAGAGTGAGAAGCACAGGTGCTTCATCTCATTGCACATGTCAGCGATGACTCGCTTCGTACTGTAGCTCGCTCCCGGTGAAGCCACCCGTCAAGCCCACCGCACCTGCCGCTTTAATGTGTAACTTAAAAAAAGCCAAGTGCCTAGTCACTAGCTCGCAATCCGGCGAGACTTTGAGATACTGCACGACTTCACCATTAAAATGCCAATAGCGAAACACCCATGCATTGGATGGCACAGCACTGGCTAGCGCTTTTCTTGCTGGCCGGCTACACCGGCGCGCTGTTGTACAACGCCTACCTCGGCAGCCAAGCGAGCCGCGGCATCGCGGGCTATTACGTCGGCAACCGCGAAATGAGTGGCGCCGTGGTGGGTATCTCCTTCTTTGCAACCTTCGCGTCGACCAACACTTATATCGGTCACGCGGGGAAAGCCTACGACTACGGATTCGCCTGGTTCACGCTGGCGATCCTGCTCGTACTGTTCAGCTGGATTTCGTGGCGCTGGATCGGACCACCGCTGCGCCGATTTGCGTCGCAGTGGGATGCGCTGACTCTCCCGGATTTTCTGGGTAGTCGTTACATCACTGATTCGGCGACAACCACCCGGCATCCGCTACTGCAGGCCTCAGGGATTGTGATCGTGTTTGCAAGCCTGCTCTATTTGCTTGCCATCTTTAAGGGTGCGGGCCATCTCTTTCAAATGTTTCTGAGCATTCCCTATGAGGCGGGAGTCGGCGTAACGCTCGTGATCGTCGTGCTCTACACCTCGGTGGGGGGCTTCGTGTCGGTAGTGAGGACCGATGTCCTGCAGGGGGTACTGATGCTCCTCGGCAGTGTGGTGATTTTTTATTTCGTCACCCAGGCGGCCGGTGGCGTCACATCGATAAGCGCCTTGCGGGCCATCCCCGAAAAACAATTTCTCTTTGAGCTCAACGGCGGCATCCCCTTCGCCGTGTTACTGGGGGTTTCACTGTCCGGCTCGCTCAAGCTACTCTCGGATCCGCGTCAACTGTCGCGATTCTATGCGCTCAAGGACGAGGCGGCGGTACGGCGCGGCAAGTGGATCGCAACACTTGGTCTGGCCATCGTGCTGACTTGCCTCTTCCCGGTCGGGATCTATACCCACCTGATCCTGCCAGAAGTGACTGACACTGACCTGATTGTGCCCTCTCTAGTGAGTGATCCATCCGTGTTCCCGCTGTGGGCGAGCGATTTTCTGATTATCGCGATCCTGGCCGCCGCCATGTCATCAATGGATAGCGTGTTACTGGTCGCGGCATCCACACTGTATAGAAATGTGGTGGCGCCCTTCAGCACCTCATCTCGAGAGTTACTGTGGACCCGCGCCGCCGTCGTCGGCTTTTCGCTCGTTGCGGCCGCACTGGCGCTTAACCCACCCGGCGACATCGTCGAAATCACGATCTTCTCAGGCAGCCTTTATGCGGTTTGCTTCTTCCCGGCCGTCGTATTCGGCCTCTATTGGCAGCGGGGCTCTTCTCGCGCCGTGCTCTGGTCCATGGCAGTTGGCATCTCGACGCTGATCATTTGGATCGGGGCAGACCTGCGGCAGAACCTGCACGAGGTCTTCCCGGCTTTGCTGTTATCGACGCTGACCTACTATGGGTTGTCGCGACTGGAGGCCCCGAGGTTCCATAACACTCGCGCCTGACCATTCGGCGGGATTGGCCGTTACTCAAACAGGGGTTTCAGCGCAGGCTTCGTGACCTTCCCCATCGCATTGCGGGGCAGCGATTCAGTGACCACCAGCTTTTTCGGGATCTTGTAGCCCGACAACTTACCCTCGCACCAGGCCTTGAGCGAATCAACTGTCATTTCAGCCCCAGCCGCGAGAGATACCACCGCCGCAACCGCCTCGCCCCAGGTGCGATCCGCAACACCTACCACCGCCACCTCGACGATGTCAGGGTGGGCAAGCAGTTTGTTCTCGATCTCCAGAGCGGAGAGCTTGTAGCCCCCCGATTTGATGATATCGACCGAAGACCGCCCCATGATTCGGAAATAACCATCCTCGATCACGCCGATATCTCCGGTACAAAACCAACCTGCCTCAAAACTGGCAGCGGTCGCTTCGGGATTGTCCCAGTACTCCAAAAATACCGTGGGACTTTGTATCCTGATCTCGCCGGGTATGTGCTCCTCGGTAACGACATCGCCAGCATCGTCGACAAGCTGAACCGACACGTCAGGCAGGGGCTGACCCACGTATCCTGGTCGTCGCTCTCCGCGGTAGGGATTAGACAGCGCCATCCCGATCTCAGTCATACCGTAACGTTCCAGTAATGCCTGACCAGTCAGCTGACGCCACTCTTCAAATACCTCGGTCGGGCAGGCCGCAGAGCCAGAAACATTCAAGCGCATGTTGGCGAAGCCCTCGCAGATAACATCTAACTGCTGGTCATCCAGCGTCTGCAGATAATCGATCAGCTTCACGTAAATGGTAGGCACCGCCATAAACAGGCTATAGGTATCCGCTGCAACATGGGCGCACAGCGCCTCGAGATTGAGCTTGGGCCACACGTGCACCGTGGCGCCCGCCCACAGCGCACAACTGAGCACGTTGATGATTCCGTGTACGTGGTGCAGCGGTAGAAAAAGTGGAATGACATCGTCTGACTGCCAAGCCCAAGCGTCGATCAGCGTCGTGATCTGGGCTGCGATGTTGCCATGGGTGGTCACCGCACCCTTGGGCTTGCTGGTTGTGCCGCTGGTGAACACGATCATGGCTCTGCGATCTAGCGTCAGGTCGGGCAGCAGTGCTGAACCATCCACCTCAAACTCACCGACCTGACCCAGCGGGATCGCCAGCCGGTCGCAAAGCCCTTGAATGCTGTCGCGATGATCAGACGTGGTGATAACCCGCGTGACGCCGGCGCTAATGAGGCAGTGTTCCCACTCCGGTTGGGTGGCCGCAACATTAAGTGGAATCGCAATACCGCCGGCCCGCCAAATACCATGGAGCACGGTGACATAGTCGACGCTGGCTGGAATCAAAAACGCCACCCGCGCTTCCTGCAAATCAGCCTCTCCCGCCAAGAGCCCGGCGGCCAGGCGCAGCACTCGCCGGTCAAGCTCGGCGTAAGTCACCCGCGCGTCGCCCTCAATGAGGGCAATGTTGTCAGGTAAGTCGCGATTCAATGCGTGAGGCATGCAGGGCGGCCAACGATCCAAGTGGGCGACAGTCTACGGCAAAGCATCTCAAAGCGCGCACGCCGTTTACTGCAACACTGCGTCTACGACCGCTTGTCGCACGTATTGCGAGTCGTCCAATTAGCCCGCGATCTGTCCTGCCGGGCGTTACTGCCGTAAGCTGACGGTTCCGAAGGCGGCAAGGTTTGTGGCGATGCAGGTGACGAGATAGGCGAAGACATCATGAAGACCTTCATGCCACGCATGTTGATATGCCTCTGTCTATTTTCGGCTGGCGGCGCCCTGAGCACGGAAGCAGTCATCACCGGAGCCGCCACCGCTCGTGACGGCGTCGCTATTCGCTACGAAGCCATGGGCAGTGGCTCACCGACGCTCCTTTTTATTCACGGCTGGAACTGTGACCGGCGCTATTGGTCTGGTCAGCTCGCGTATTTCGCAGAGAAACACCAGGTTGTTGCGATCGACCTCGCCGGCCACGGCGAATCGGGTTTGCAACGCACTGAGTGGACGATCAGTCAGTTTGGCGCCGATGTTGCCTCGGTGGCCGATCAGCTGGCGCTGGATGACGTTATTTTAGTGGGCCACTCCATGGGGGGGCCGGTCGCCCTCGAAGCGGCGAGACAGCTGGAAGGCCGGGTCAAGACGATCATCGGCGCCGACACGCTTAATGACGTGTCGATCACCTTTCCGGAGGAGCAACTTAACGGCATGCTTGCAGCAATGAAGACGGATTTTCGGGGCACAGTTGAAGGCTTGGTGCGAAGCAGTTTTTTTCTGGCTGATTCCGACCCCGATCTCATTGATCGCATTGCCACCGACATGGGCTCGGCCCCCCCGGAGGCTGGTGTAGGCGCTTTCAAGGCTTACGCTGAATGGTTCAACCACGAGGCGGCCGACGCGCTGGCTGATATCGAGATACCGATCTATCTGATCAACTCAGATTACCGACCGACCAATTTGGAAGCCGGCCGGGCACTGACGGACTCCTTTGATGCCGTGCTGATGCCCGGTGTCGGTCACTTCGTCATGCAGGAGGATCCACAGCAGTTCAACCGTTTGCTGGATCGACTGATCAGCCCTCGGGAATAACAACGCGGATCTGAGGCCTACTCTACTGAGCTTCTGACGATTCTCAGATCGGGGGTAATGACTGAGCCGATCGCAGCGTGAGAGATTTGGGAACGCGGTAGATTCAGACGATTGGCAATCGTCTCTGCCGCAGCAATACCCGTGCAGTGACCGCCCATCATTAATCCCAGCCCGCTGCGCTCTAACCAGTCAGCAGTGCGAGCCAATGTTTGGGCATCAGCCTGCCACAGGTGAAACCCTCCGACGATCGAGTAAATCGGCGCATCCTCTATGGCTTTTTACGACTTTCCCCGTATTTATCAAACCAGAGTGGCCGCAACCCGAGGTCATGAGCCACCCCTGCTCGGTAAGGTAGCCCATAGATTGGTCATCCATGATGATATCGGGCTCAGACTGACCGTTGGAGGTGATGAACAGGCCCTGTGGACCGTTGTAGGTCTCCTCCACTCTTGGTACTGGGCCGGTTAACCAAAGCTTTGGCGCGATCTGTGTCGGGCCCGCGACTTCAATAAAAACAATCCCCTGCGCCTCAGCTGCCTGCTTGAAATCCTGCGCGCGACTAAAGTTACCGGGTCCGACAAAGTCCCCCGCATCCGTTTGTCGTTGATCAAAAAAACCGCTCGCAACATAGACTTTACTCAATGCATTTTCGTTTGCACCTCGAAAATGTTCTCTGAGCAACAATAGCCCGCCCGTGTGGTCACTGTGAAAGTGACTGAGCACGACTTTCTCAACGCGCGAAAGATCCACTCCCAAATGCAAAACATTGTGCAACACAGTGTCTTGCTTGAATCCGGTATCAAACAGCACTGCATCCTGCTGACTTTCAAACAGCGCAGCAAAACTCCACTCACCCAATCCACCGTAGTCGGCAATATTGGTCGCCAACACCGTGATGCGATAGGGGGCACTGTGGGCAATTGAGGAAAAAAGCACTGCCATAAGTAGCAGCCCTAACACTGGTGGCCGACGTCGTTGCATTTACCCTTCTCTCCCTACTCTCTGGCTTGTGGCATTACATGCCTGCGACCCTTGTGCGGCCCGGCCTTGATCAACAGATGACCCGTTCAGTCACCGTCACCTGTCGACGTTTCTCCCAGGCAATCATCATCAATGGCAGTCAACCAATCGACCAACAATGAATTCACCGCCTTCGGCTGTTCCTGATGTAAAAAGTGTCCCGCCTCGGCAATGCGATGAAACCTCATGCCTTCGGGGTAATCCGAGGCCACAGTCAGTCGCTCAAACACGTCGCTGGCAATACACCCGTCGCGCTCGCCAGATAATGCCAGGGTGGGTACAGGCACGGGATAATGTGCGTGGTCTGCGGTGGCTAGCAGAGCGCTCAAAGACAATGCCGCGCGATAGTAGCCCAGGGTCGCAGACAGCACGCCGGGCTGCGACAACGTGTCGATCACGCTCTCCATCACGTCAGGCGCTGGGGACCAACCCGGGCTCCACTTGCGCCACAAGTTACGAATAAAGGCGTAATCACGCCTGCGCACTACCCAGTCAGATACCCATGGCAAATTGAAAAAACCCATGTACCAAGACATTTGTAGCTGACGCGGAATGCGCAATCCATCGCGCGCAAAGCGCCCTGCATGAGGAACCGCCATGGTCGTCAGGCTTTTAAAATGCTGTGGCACCGCGGCGGCCGCGTTGTAGGCTATCGCCGCACCCCAATCATGGCCCACCAAGTGAACAGGGCCCTGATCAAGCTGATCAATCACAGCATAAATATCAGCAGCGATCGCCTCTACCGAGTAATCACCATTCTCTGGAATCGACGCACACTCGTAACCTCGAAGCGTGACTGAGATAGCGCGGAAACCGGCCTCGGCAAGCGCGGGGAGTTGGTGCCGGAATGATCCAGCATTGTCGGGGAATCCATGCAGACAAATGACGACTGGACCTTCGCCCAGCGCTTTTGCGGTAAAGACGAGTGGCCCGTGCTGGAAAGAAAGATGCTCCAGATCCGCCGTTATTGCCATAGTGAATCACCCAGAACCCTCGCAAGTGTTAACCAAGCACGCCATACTTTCAATTTTTCGGAGCCTCGCCATGGACACCATCATCTGGCACAACCCACGCTGCTCGAAATCCAGACAAACGCTGGCTTTGCTTCAGGAACACGGTATCGAGCCCGAGGTACGGCTCTATTTGGAGGTGCCGCCCTCTTCTAAAGAACTGGCCGACGTCATCACCAAACTGGGGATCGGCCCGTGGGCGTTGTTAAGGCGGGGGGAGTCCGTCTTTAAGGAACTCGGGCTCAGCGAAGACAGCGATATCAAAAAAATTATCGGGGCAATGTGCCAACACCCGATTCTCATCGAGCGCCCCATCGTCATCAGAGGCGATGGGGCGGCCCTAGGCAGGCCGCCGGAAACCGTCCTGACACTGCTCGATTAGGCGCCGTCTGAACCGGCGAGGCTTTATCGACTAGAGCGATGCGGCTCAGCGGACCATATCCCCCGATAGCCCCTCGCGACCACACACATCCTGAGCGACTCGCTGCGCAAAGATGAAATCCCCCAGCGCACCCTGCTGGTCATTCAGTGCCTGCTCGCACTGCGCGAGATCACCGTCCGCGCGCGTCATACAGAGATTAAACGTGTCAAAGTAATGCCTCACGGCGCCATACTTACTCTTGGCGCGGTCCCGCGCCGTGTCACAATTTGAGGGCAGGTGATCATCCGCTGAGACGACGCCAGCCATCATCCACCATGAACTGATGAGCACCATCACCGCACTCATTAGCGGCTTGTATCGTTTTTGCATGGCCTTTCGCCCCTCTTTTATGCGGCGCCAGTGTCGCTTAAATCCGGATCCAATGTCAGGTCCTCATCCAACTGGACACCAAAAGTATTCAACATCATCGAAACCTGCGTGTACTGGGCAACGGTCATCACCAAATCCATACGCTGTTTTTCTGAATAGTCGGCCAACGCGGCCCAGGTCGTATCAGAAATAAATGCGTCGCTTGTGAGTTCATCAGTCGCCTGCAACAGCGCCCGATCCGACGCTTGCCACTCAGGCGCCTCAGGGCCTGACTTGATGCGCTCAATTTCTGACTCCGTGAGGCCACAGTCGAGGCCAATCCGAACGTGCTGCGCCCACTCGTAGCCAGATCTCCAGTTGAATCCTGTCCTTAGGATCACCAGCTCACGGTCGCGCGCGCTGAGACTATTGGCATCCGAGAGAATGTAGCCTCCCCAGGCCATAAACCGTTTGAACGCCTTGGGCGCATGAGCCAGCGTGCGGAAGATATTGAGCACCGGTATGGCTTTGAAGCGAGGGCCCAGCAAAGCCAGCAGATCGGGCGCGATGTCTGCTTCAGCCAGAGGGTTGATGCGGGGTGCGGTCAGTCTCATCGGGTAGCCACCTCGTTGATCCGAATACGTGTGCCAATTAACGATAATGGATCTTTTTGTCGTTGACGCAAGCCGGTCATGACTCGATGACCATGGCTACCCCTCAAATCGTCGGCTCGTGATGCGCTATTCACCGTGTTGGGCGATGCGAGGGACTTTGATATGGTGCGTCCGCCATTCACCTTTGAACATCGCGGATAGCCAACCCGCTAGCAGGCGTCACCGGGAGCGTTATGGATCCAGTCAGCCAAGCCGCCATTGGCGCCGCTGCGGCCCAATCGGGTAGCACGGCCAAGACGTTACGACACGGGCTATGGATCGGTGCGTTGGCGGGCATGGCACCTGACCTCGATGTCTTTATACGGTCAAGCGAGGACCCACTCCTTGCTCTGGAGTTTCATCGTCAGTTCACTCACTCGCTGTTTTTTATTCCCGTGGGCGCGTTCATCTGCGCGTCCGTATTTTATCCGCTGATCAAAAAACAGCTGCCTTTCAAGGCGGTGTTTGGCTTCGCCGCGCTTGGATTCGGCACCCACGGTCTACTGGATGCCTGCACGACTTACGGCACGCAATTGCTATGGCCCTTTACCGATGCACGCTTCGCCTGGCACAACGTGTCGGTCATCGATCCCCTGTTTACGCTACCCCTGATTGCGCTGCTTACTGCCTCCGCTGCTCGTCGCGCACCCAAACTGGCGGTGTGCGGCCTCTGCTGGGCGATGTGCTATCTCGGCTTCGGTGTGCTTCAGCACCAGCGGGCACTCTCAGCGGCAAAATCCGTTGTGATGAGCCGGCAACACCAACCTGTCCGCCTGGAAGTCAAACCCGGATTCGCCAATCTTCTAGTCTGGAAGGCGATCTACGAATATGACGGGCGATATTATGTCGATGCCATCCGCGCGGGTATCGCGCCAAGTTATTTCCCAGGCGAGTCGGTATCAAAATTGAATCTGGATCGAGATATGCCCACCCTCAGGCTTGGATCGCAGCAGGCAAAGGACATTGAGCGGTTCCGATGGTTTTCCGACGACTGGCTGGCGCTCGATGACGCTGACCCGAACCTCATTGTCGACATGCGATACTCCCAACTACCCAACGACATCAAAGGGTTGTGGGGAATAAGGATATCTTCTAACCCTCCTGAGGAAGCGCACGTGCAGTGGACAACTCAACGCTCTACTGGCCAGACTGAACTCACATTATTTTGGGAACAATTGCGAGGCATAGGGGACAGGCCACTACCTCAGGCTCCCGCACCCTACGATGATGGAAGTAACAGAACAACTGCTCGGTGAAGCCATTCTTGATGGCAACATCAGATTTGCGATTCAGCCTATCCTGGACGCGCGCACCGGCGAATTAATCGGTGGTGAGGCCCTTTCCAGGTGGTACACAGGTAACGGGCTAATCGCTGTTCCAACGCTGCAGTATCTGCCTCTGCTAAAACGTTTGGAGTGGCGGGAGCCCTTTCACTCGACACTTGCCAGACAGTGGGCAGAGACAGCTGGATTGCTACGCAATATCGGTGAGGCAAAAAGTTACTTTAACTTCGCCATAGATGCTCTTCTCGATGACGACTGTTGGGCGAACATCCAGCAAGAAGCATCCGATAATTCCCTTTTCGACGGGGTTGTGATCGAGCTGTCAGAGGCGAGCCTCTCTGAGGTTGGAGAGCCAGGGCTGGCGCAGGCGTCCGCGCGTCTTAGTCAGTTACAGTCACTGGACCCTAGTGTTTCGTTAGCTCTGGACGATTTTGGAACAGCTCTTAGTAATTTGAATCGATTAAGAGTTTGGGATATCAGTACAATTAAGCTGGACAAGCAACTAGTGTCTGGTTGTGATCAAGACCCCAAAGCTCAGGCCATACTGCGCAACCTCAGACAAATGGCGGAGGATCTTGGGATCGAACTGATAGCAGAGGGTGTAGAGACCGAAACGGAGGAAGAGACATTAATGACTTTGGGCATCTACTCACAGCAGGGTTTCTTGAGAGCTAAACCCATGACGCAGGAAGAATTCATAGCTGACCACTTTTTTCCAAAACCCTCAGGAGGTATGTGATGCGGGGAAGGTTCAATAATATTGTCGAAACCGTGGGCGATACACCCATCGTCAAAATCAATCAGCTCGCTCCGGACCACGTCACCATGTGGGCGAAGATCGAGGCCTTTAATCCTCTGGGTTCGGTCAAGGACAGACTCGCCATGGGCATTATCGAGGCAGCGGAGGCTTCGGGAGAGCTGCAGCCGGGTCAAACGGTGATTGAAGCCACCTCCGGGAACACCGGCATTGGTCTTGCAATGGTCTGTGCAGCAAAGGGGTATCCCTTTGTCTCAGTCATGGTCGAGACCTTCTCTGTAGAACGTCGCAAGTTAATGCGCTTTCTTGGCGCCAAAGTCATCCTGACGCCCAAAGAGGCGAAGGGCATGGGGATGGTCACCAAGTGTCGAGAGCTGGCAGAAGCCAATGGCTGGTTCATGGCGCGCCAGTTTGAGAATCCCGCCAACGCCGACGTGCATGAGCGCACCACCGCGCGCGAGATCATGGACGCCTTCGAGGGCGAGAAGCTTGACTACTTTGTCTCGGGTTATGGCACCGGCGGTACCCTGACCGGCGTGGCGCGAGTACTGCGGGCGGAGCGGCCTGACACTAAAATCATCACTACCGAGCCCGACGGCGCGGCGTTGCTATCTGATGGCCGGGAGCAGGAGCGCCGCGAGGACGGCTCCGCCAGCGGCAGTCACCCTGCCTGGGCGCCGCATATGATTCAGGGCTGGACGCCCGATTTCATCCCGTTGGTGGCACAGGAGTCGATCGATAAGGGCTTTATCGACGAAGTCGTGCCCGTTTCTGCCGAGACCTCTTTCGCAACAGCTCAGGCGCTGGCACAAAAAGAAGGCATCTTCTGCGGGATCTCCTGCGGCGCCACCTTCGCCGCCGCGCTCGATGTGGCACAACGCGCTGAGCCAGGCTCCGTGATCCTGTGCACCCTGCCCGATACCGGGGAGCGTTATCTGTCTACGCCGCTCTTTGGTGACATTGAGGCGGAAATGACGGAAGACGAATGGGCGATGGCCCGTTCTACGCCTAGCGCAGTGTTAGGAGGTTAAGCGTGGCCGCAGAACCGATCAAACTGGACCCGGACCCCCTCGCACCCTATCGCATTTCACCCGGCTTCAAGGTCGATGGCATGCTCTACCTGTCAGGGCACGCAGCGATCAGCGAGTCAGGCGAATTGGTGGGTGTCGGGGATTTCGATGCCCAGGCCCAAGCCACGTTCGAGTCCCTGCAAAGAACCCTGCGGGCAGGCGGCTCCGACCTCTCAAAAGTGATCAAAGTGACGATTTATCTCACCGATATGACGCACTTTGAAAAAATCGTTGCACTACGGGAGCAGTGGTTCACTCCGCCCTACCCCGCCGACACCATTGTCGAGGTGTCGTCGCTGGCCTTGCCCGAACTCATGATCGAAGTTGAGGCCATCGCGACCGAGATGTGATCAGCAGGGTTTAAAAAGCCTTTTGTTAGCCCAGTTGAACCAGATCCCCACTTCAGGCCTGGCGCAGGCCCCTCTCTAGCCCTCTCTATACCACCCACTCCCGATAAGATACTGATCCGACGCTGTGGCGACTCGTATCCATAGGATGCGAGAGAACGGAAGGACAGCGTCATGTTTTATCACGGATTACTCATACGGAAATGGGCTCGAACTGCCACCGCCCTTTTCATGTCAGTGGCAGCCTTGACCGCAAAGGCCATAGAAGAGCCTGCCTATACCATCGAGAGAGCATGGGAGGCCGAGCAAATCGAAATCCGAAGCTATGCACCCCGGGTCATGGCAGTGACCACCATGCAGGGGGATGAGGACGACGGCTTCCGCGTATTGGCAGGCTATATCTTTGGCGGCAACGCCGAGGAGGAAAAGATCGCTATGACGGCGCCCGTTCAACAGAGCATGGAGGGCGAGCCGGAAATGGCTTTTATGATGCCGGCCCAGTATGCGCTTGAGGACCTACCCGAGCCCCAGGATCAGCGCGTCGCCTTCAGACAGGAGCCTGCTTACACCGCCGCCGTGATTCGTTTCAGCGGCTGGGCGTCGGCAGACAAGGCTGACTCACACTGGCAAACCTTGAGGCGCTTCCTGATCGCAGAGGGCATTGATATTACCGGCGAGCCCACACTGAATCAGTACAACCCACCCTGGACACTGCCGTTTATGCGACGCAACGAAATCATCGTCCCTGTCGCTGTGACTGAAGCCACTGTGGACTGATTCGAATCTCGAGAGCCGGCTGAGGGGTTGGCCAGAAAGCACATCGCTTGCCTATACTGAGGTGAGCGAATGAGGAGCAGGCGGCCGTGGCTGAAGAGAATAACGCCAACAAAGTTGACTTGGCGGACCCCGAGCACATCGAGTGCCCCTATAAAATGTATGCCTCGCTTCATGAGGTTGGGGGCGTTGGCGTAGATCCCAATATCGGCACGATCGTGGCCGGCTACGACACCCTCGCGGCACTGGCCAAAAATACCAGCGTGTATTCCTCTGCCATCACAGAGGATGACAGAGGCCCGCGCCACATGGGCATTAACAGCGAGC
>Ga0160423_10003222_pt1 | contig 13605 bp, 9 predicted proteins | sample CRUFie14St8metaG_FD_108191 | JGI IMG/M metagenome (GOLD analysis project Ga0160423, IMG submission 108191) | Marine microbial communities from the Costa Rica Dome - CRUD Field 142mm St8 metaG | ecosystem: Environmental > Aquatic > Marine > Oceanic > Photic zone | place: Costa Rica: the Eastern...
CGAGGGCGAGGAGAACGACCGAGGGCACACGCGCGCGTGTCACCGACGACGAAGATGAAGGTCGAGCAGCGTGCTCCCACGAGCATGGAGGAGAAGAAAGAGTTCGACTCGGTCACTTTCGACCAGATCCAGACCATCTCCGACGTCTCCAAGCTGCGTAGGCTGGAGCAGTACATGAGGGACGAGGGCTTCACGAGCACGGCGGACGCTGCCCGGGTCAGGCTGCACGAGATGGGAAGCAGGACCTTCACGGACGACGAGGAGGTGGCGAAGAGGGAGGCCGAGGTAGAGCTGAGCAAAGCCAGAGAGGAACTCTCCTCGTGGAAGGCGGAGCTCGGGGCGCTCAGGCAGAAAAAGGGAGCGAGGAGGGCGAACCAGGAGGTTCCCACGGTCCGCGACGGCGTTGCGGGCAAGGCCGGGGGCGCCAGTATCACCGAGGTCGTCGAGGAGAGGTTCGATGCTGGAGAGGTGGAGTTCATGGCCGAGAGGGAGAAGGAAAAGGGAAACGAGCTCTTCAAGGCCGGGGAGTACAAGGAGAGTGTCGAGGCCTACGACAAGTCCATTTCTTTGGCACCCAAGGCTGCGACCTTGGCCAACCGCGCCGCTGCGAAGCTGAAGCTGAAGCTCTACGACGGGGCCATCGAGGACTGCACTCTGGCCCTGGCCCAGGACCCAAAGTACGTCAAGGTCCTGATGCGCAGGGCTGTCGCCAGGATGGAGCTCAAGCGCTACGAGGAGGCGTACGAGGACATCGAAGTGGCGCTGGAGGGGGCGCCGGGAAACAAGGAGCTGCAAAAGATGAGAGACAAGGTGCTCAGGAAGATGCCCCAGAGGGTGACTCAAGTCGAAATCGAGGAGGTCTCGGACTCTGACTCTGACTCGGACTTTGGCGAGGAGGCCCCCAGAGAGGAGGACGTCGGCAAGATCGAGGAGATCGTCGACGCAGAGGAGGACGTGGGCCAGTTGGTGGAGATCGCTGAGGAGGCGCCTAGGGCGGAGCCCGCCAAGGAGGTGGGCAGGACTCGGATCCAGATCGAGGTCTGCAGCGACTCCTCGGACGAGGAGACCTCGGGCGACGAGCAGGAGCAGGAGGACGACAGGGAGCAGGAGGACGACAAGGAGCAGGAGGTCGGGGCCGTCCGAGGTCCGAGCGCCACGTCATCACCGTCCCCCGCGCCCCCCTCCGCCGAGGAACTCAAGGCCAAGGGCAACGCCGCGTACAGCTCTGGAGACCTGAGGGCCGCGCTCCACTGGTACACCGAGAGCATCGGGCGCGAGCAGTGCTCCGCCGTGTACTCGAACAGGGCCCAGGTCCACCTGGTGATGAAGAACTTCGAGTCTGCGATCTCGGACTGCGACAGCGCCCTGGCCCTGGACGGCTCCAACATCAAGGCCACCTACAGGCGTGCGAGGGCTCTCAAGGAGGCCGGGCGGATAGTGGAGGCCCTGGCCTGCCTGGAGATCGTCAAGCAGAAAATGCCGAGGAGGGCGGACATCCAGGGGCAGATCGATGAGCTCCGCAGGCTCAAGGCGGAGGCCGAGAAGGAGGCCCGGGTGCCCAGCCCGGAGCCCAAGGCGGCTGCCAAGAAGTCTCCTGCTGCCTCCCCCGCCGTGATCAAGTCGCCTTCTCAGGCCAAGCAGGACCTCCCCATTCCCCAGTCCTCCACGGAGTTCGAGACGAACTTCAGGTTCATGAGGAAGTGCCCCGAGGACCTCGCGCGTTACGTGTACCAGATTCCCGTGGAAAAGTTTGCCACTCTGTTCAAGAAGACATTCACCTCGGAGATTCTGGGCAGCACCATTGAGGGCCTGCTGGCCGGATTCGACCATGGTTCCTTCTCGTTCTGCCACGAGGTGCTGGACTCTTTCACCAGGGCAGATAGGTTTAGCATCACCAGCAAGATGTTGAGCTCGAAGCACAAGGCGTGCCTGCGGGAGCTCTTCGACAGGCTCTCGGAGGCCCCGACGGCGGGGGGCGCCGACCTCGCCTCTCTCAAAAAGGGCTACGGAGTTAAATGACTACGGAGTTAAAAGACCACACGATTTCTCTTCCATGCTTGTTGTGCCTTGTAGCATACAAACTTCACATCCGCCATGGATTCTTCTGCGATCTCAGATTCCAAGAACCCAATTGACAATTGATTGATCTGAGCGAATTGCGAATTGCGATCGGACAGACTCGCGGAGGAGGCGCGAGGGAGCCTCTCGCACGCGAGGATCGCCTTGCCACCCGAGGTCGGGACCCGCCGCTTCAACCCCCCCCTCCCCTCCTGGGCCGCGCCAAGATGGGAGAGGAGAACTGGAGGCTCATGACTTTGTGTCTCCTCACAGCAGTCGTTGCGCTGTTGATGGTGCTGTCGATCCACTTGCACCAGGACGTCAAGTACTGGCAGGTAAGATAGAGCGCGGCAGCCGGGCTCCCTGTCGCCCCCAACGGCGCCCCCTTAATTCTGTTCTGTCCGCGCGGAGCGGAGGCTGACCAAGGCTCGACCTTTCTTACCGCAGCACCTTGAGGAAGTCTCGGAAAAGGAGCGCGCCGCTCGAATAAGCTGGGAGGAGTACAGTGAGAAGGTAAGCGAAGAAACCGGTGACAGTTCCCGCCCGCCCGAGGTTTGCTGACGAGAGCACGTCGCCACGTCCTCCCGCGACCGACGGCGCAGGTGCGGAAGGAGGCCGCCAGCGAGATCAGCGAGGTGACTCGGAGGGCTGGCCAGGGCTCCGCCAGGGACTGTCCACCCTGCAACAATCGAAAATGCCCTCCCCAGGAGAAGTGCCGCACGCCGAGCTGTCCCAAGTGCCCCTCCTGTAAGTCGGAGTGCTCTCCGTGCCCCACCTCGGAGGTCGACCCCAAGACCGGGTTTACCTTCAAGATCTACATCTACGACTTGCCCAAGGAGTTTCACAGCGACTTGAAGCGCGACCAGAAGCGCTGCGTGAGTGACCAGTACGGCACGGAGATTAGGATCCACGAGGAGCTGCTGAAGAGCCCGCTCAGGACACTGGACCCTGACGAGGCCGACTTTTTCTACATCCCGATCTATGGGGAGTGCTACCTGTTCAGGGAGAACCAGAGGAGTGGGAGAGACGCCATGTCCAACACCAACCGCTGGTTCCGCAAGGCCCTCAACATTGTGGTGAAGGAGACGCCGTACTGGAACAGGACCCAAGGCAGGGACCACATCTGGACATTCCCAGGCGCCAGGGGGCCGCACATCTTCAAGGACTGGAAGAGAAACATCAAGAAGAGCATCTTTCTGACTCCGGAGGGGGACCGGTCGCTGAGCGAGCAGTTCAACACGTGGAAGGATATCGTGATCCCGGGGCTTGAGGCGGACGAGGAGTTCTGGAGCGGAAAGCTGAAGAGGGACGACTCCTTCGACAGGGACATCTTCGCCTTCTTCAAGGGGACGATCCACAACAGGGGTGGGAAGTCCTACTCCAAGGGCCTCCGGATCATCCTGGAGAGGCTTTTGAAGAGCGAGAAGGACATCGTTTTCGCGGAGCAGACCCCGGACTGCAACAGGAAGTGCTACAAGCGAATGATGCGGAGGTCAACCTTCTGCTTGTGCCCCCGGGGATGGTCCCCTTGGACGCTCAGGGCTTATCAGGCGATGATGGTCGGGTGCATCCCGGTGGTGATGGCCGACGAGATTGAGTTCCCCTACGAGAACTCTCTGGACTGGAAGAAACTCACCGTGAAGATCGCGGAGAAGGACGTGAATAACACGCTGTCCATCTTGAGAGGGATCCCGCAGGCCACAATCGAGGAGAAGAGGAGGGAGATTGAGAAAGTGTGGCGCATGGTGGCGTGGCAGAAGCCGTCCAAACCAGGGGACGCCTTCCACTCGGTGATGAGGGAGCTCGAGGGGAAGAAGAGGTTCATGAAAGTCTCGTCCTTCACCTTCTGGAACTGAAAAAACGAAAGGCTGTAAAATTACACAAATTGTCCAGAGACCGCCCTCCCAAGGCAGCTTCAAAGGACCCCACCGAGCGCCAGGTTCAGCATGTCCATGCACCTCTTGTCGTTGCTCAGGATCTGGGCCTTGATGTTCATTATTTTCGATTGCATGATTTGGATCTGTTTTCCATGACGGGAAGAAGGGCGGCAAGGAGGGGAGGAGTCAGCCTTCCTGAGAATAGACAGGCAGAGAGTGGAGGTTGGGATCGTTTGCGCCGCTTACCTCCTCGTCCAGATCCTGAATTTTGTGCCTGTAATCGCTGAAGTCGTTTTGCATCTGGTTGGCCTCGTTCAGCTTCTGCCTGTAGATCTTCTGCTCCTGCCCCCAGTACTTGGCCTCCCGAAGCATGCTCTCCACGTCCTCCTGGAGGTTCTCGATCGAGGTGACCAGGGGGTTTGTGGACTGGCACAACTTCTGAATCGCGGACCTAACCTTCTCCATGTCTTCTATCTTCTCCACCGGCTTCGCGCTGGCCTCCGCCGCGACGCTCCTCCTCCTGCCCAATATGATCCCCGTTGGCTTGGCGCCCCCCTCCGCCCCCTGGCCCCTGGCCATCTCGCTGTCCAGGGTCTCGATGTTCTGGGCAGTCTCCACGATGTCCCTGACCAGCTTGCCGCCCTGCTGCGCGTCCATCACGTTGAAGTTGGACGGGCCGACGTCGGCTCCTATGATGATCTCGGTCTCCTCCTCGTCCTCGTCGTCGTCGCTCTCCCCTTCCCTCAGGATACCCTTGGCCGCGGCCTGGGGCTGGGACGCCTTTCCCGCGTCCCCCGTAGTCATTGAGCTCATCACTGTCACCTTGTTGTCGTCCTCAACGTTGGACCTCACCTTGGGCGGGGCCTTCCTTGCGCTCATGGGCCTCTGGAGCGGCCTGGGCGGGATGGGAGGCTCAATGGTGTTGCTGGACTCCTCAAGGGCCGAGGGTTTGAGCTCGGGCTTCTCCTCCTGCTGCGCGACCTCCGGCCGGGGCATGGACCTCCTCTTCTTCTCCTCCTGCTTGGGTGGGGCGGGCTCGGCCTCGGCAGCCGCGGGCTCGACCTCCTCCTCTGCCCCCTCCTGCGACACGAGGGGCTCCATGTTCTCCTTGGAATCCTCGTGCGGACCCGACGACGCGGCCCTGCCCAGGGCCTGCAGGAACTCGTTCGTCAGCTCTGGCTCCAGGCCGGCAACGACCTTGAGGGGCCTCACGGGAACCCGGGTCCCGGTCGCCTCCGCGACGTAGTCTATGATCTTGTTCAAGTAAGCGACCTTGCTCTCCTTGTCCTTGACGTTCTTCGAGTTGCTCTCAGACTCGTCGAACAGGTCCTTCGCGAACCCGGTGTTCCTTATCACTTCGCTTATAACATCGTGCAGGAACCGGAAAGGTGGTTTCTTTAGCAAGTTCTCCGAAAGCTTTGGCTTCCTGACAAGGGGGGCGTCGCTCCCCTGGAGGATGCTTTGGGTCGGAACCCAGAACGCCTCGCCATCGGCCATCTTCGTTCAAAGGTGTCCTACCGCCTCTCCCACACTCCCTCTCGCTGGCGCTTTCTCGGGGGGCCCCGCCTCGCGCTCCCCCCAAACCGCGTTTTTTGAATCATCCTAAAACAAAATTTCCGTGGATTTTTCCGATAGTTTTTTTACATCATTTCGCTGGCATCGTAAAAGTCCGGGTCGTCTTCCACGGCCTCCTTGGCCGAGACCACCTGAGTGAGCGGCAGCAGCCTCTTGTTGGTCTGCTCAATGTACACGTCCATCCTCCTGGAGGTGGCGCCCGCCCACGGGATCCTCCTCTCCCTGTTCTTCTCCCCGATGGTGATGAAGGCGTCTGGATTCAGGCACTGGTGCGTGTCGTAGTCCCTCTTCATCCTCGCCTTGATCTTCAGGTCCCGCCTCCTGAGCACCTCCTTCCTGTCCTTGAGCACCGCGGTGATCTGATCCTGCTGCCTCTCCGTCTCCCGCTTGACCTTATTCATCCGGGACTCGAGCATCGCCTTTGCCCTATCGTGGGCGGCCTTGGACCTCGCGCAATGCACAGCGACCCTCTCCTTGTTGTGCTTTACGTCCTGCTTCCTGCTCATCTTCTGCCGCTGCTGCCTCACCTGAGAGTACAGCATGTTGTTTTTGTTCTGAAACCGCTGGGCGAACATCATGTCCGACCTCACCAGCGAGCTCAGCACGTCGTGGACCATCTTCTGACCCTGAACAGTGTTGATCACGTCCTCCCGGCTCTTGATCCTAGCCTCTGCGACATAGTGCTCGTTGTCCATGTCGATCTTGCGCTGCGTCTCCGCCGTCTTCAGTTTGGACTCCTTGAGCTGCTCCTTTGCGTCGTCGAGGTTCTTTTGCATATCCCTCCGCATGCCTTGCGTCAGGTTGATGTTCTCCAGCTTCCTCTCCTGCCTCAGCCTGCGGATCACCCTCACCGTGTTTTTCGGCTTGTTCCTATTGTACGCCATGGAAGACGTGTTCGAGGACCTCGCAAAGCTGGTGCTGTACGAGGTGTAGTTGGACTTGAACTTTTTCATCCTCTCGAGCTCCTGCTTCCGCATCTGTTGCCGTAGCCTGGTCTCCACCTCCGTCCTGTAATGCTCGTTCTGCTGAAGGCGGTTCTCCACCGAGATTTGCTTCTTCATGTCGAGCTTCTGGACCCTCGTCCTGCGAACCTGAATGACAGGCGACTCGGAGAGCTCCTCTTCCTCGATGGTCTTTGGGGCCCGAGCCTTCTCCGCAGCGTCCTCGAACCTCGCGTGGCTGGGGCTGTAGTAGTGGTACTGCTTCTTCACCAGTGGGGTCGTCACCACGGTCGAGCTCGCCGTCTCGCTGAAAGCCGCGTTCATACGTTGGCTCCGCTCAAGCCGCTGGGCGTCCCAAGGGGTCATCGTCTTCAGCGTGTGATACAGCACCGGCCTTGGAGACGACTTTGGCGTTTCGTACACCATCCCGTCCGACTTGTTGTGACAAAAGCTCTACTATTCTTTGCTCGGGTTGCTTCAAAGAGGATTCTCGAGTCTTGCGGACGCCTGACCCCGGCGCGACCAGCCTTGCCCTTCCATCACCTTCGCGCTCGCCCCGCCCTCTCTCTCTCTGCAGCAGTGCAAGTAGATGCCTTTGACTCTCTTTTTTTCACAACACTGGGAAAAATCCCAACATTTCCCCCCCCAAACTGAGGCATCCATCCCGCGGGATGCATCCCGATAGAGGTGAGGACGAGGGCTAGCCACACATACCAGTAACGCCAGCATGGGCGCGTGTCAGTTGAAGTCGACAGGCGCGGCAGCGAGGGCGGCGGTGCCGGAGGTGAGGCTCCGCCATCACTGCAGAACGACATCGCGCCGCGCGGGACCTAACGCCCACCATCGGTCTTCGAGAGGGTGCCCCGTGACCCGGAAGGCTCCAGGGCCTCGCCGGGTTTGGGTCCGGCCCGCCGCGACGGGCTCGAACGGCAGGGATAGCTCTGGGGCGCGCAGCCTCCTGGTGCTTGAGGGCGATAGTCGGGTCGGGGTTGCGGTGGTCAGGAAGCTGCTGGAGCACGGGGACGAGTTCAGGGTCTCGACGACGGTCGCGCCCGAGGGGGCGAGCGGGACGCACGCAAAGGCGCTCGCTGCGCTCCAGGTGGCCGTCCACGAGCAGAATTACGAGGCCGTCGCGACCGCCAGGCCGGACGTGATCGTGTCGTGCATTGACTCACGGCGGCGGTGCGGAGCGGTGCACGAGCGCAACCAGGTCTTCGTGGACGCCGCGCTGGAGCTCGGCGCCTCAACCTTCGTTTTCATCTCGAGCGTCGGGGCCGGCGACAGCTCGGACGCCCTCCCCGGTCCCGCGAAGGAGACCATGAAGGCCGTGATGTCCGACAAGTACATCGCGGAGCGTTACCTGTCCTCAAAGCAGGGTCTGGACCACCTCGTCTTGCGGTGCCCTCCCCTGAACGACATCGCCTCGGATGGGGAGGTGGGCAGGCCTACACTGACGGAAGACCCCATGGCGTACGGCTGGATCACCCCGGCCGGCGTCGCGGACCTCGTGTACGGGTGCCTCAGCAGCGACAGGCTCGAGATGGGTAGGACGTACTCCGCGGTGGACCAGAACACGATCTTTGTCACCAACCCGTTCCTGAGGCCTTTGGAGGCCCACGAGTGCGTTCCGTTCGAGCCAACGCCGATCTGAGGTTCCTGGCGGAGGAGGGGCGGCGGAGGCGGAGGGGCGGAGGCGCGACTCTTCTCGTAATAATATATCAAAGGCTGCCGGAACCCCGCGCTCCCCTCTCTTCTTACTCACTTGATTGATAGCTTTTGTCCCGGAAAGATGAGGTCGTCCTCGCCTATCTCCTTCGTGTTGAGGGATCTGAGCTTCTCGGTGCTCATGCCGTACCTCCGGGCGATGCTCGACAGCCACTCGTCCTTCTGGACCACGTGGGTCCTCGAGTCGGGCGACCTGACCCTCTCCTTCTCCTTGGCGCCGTCCGAGAGCGAGGTGCTCGTCCCCTTGTCGGCGCTCCCCCTCGGCCTGGGCATAAACCTGATCTTGGCGTCGATCTTCGGGACGTCCAGGTGGCAGTGACCCGTCGCTATCTCGACCTGCCCCCCCGCGCCGGTGATGCCGCCCTCCATGTTCGGCATTGCAATCTCGGCGTTCCAGTGCATGTTGAGGTCCGCCTGAAGGTCCTCGTCGCTGTACAGTGGGTACTGTCGCCATCAAAGGGGCAGCGGGTGCGCGCGAGATCAAAATCCGTCAGCCGAACTGCTGGGGGCGGAACAAGAGAAGCTAGAGGGGAACGGTGGGGGATACGCGTGCGCACCTTGAGCTTCTGCTTGCTACCCCCCTGCAAGAAGTTGGTGCCGACCCTCCAGTGGACCCCGCTCCGCATTGTCCCGATGCAGTGGTCCGCCACCAGCTGCAGGTTCAGGGGGCCGTAGTCGACCTTCCTGGTGTACACCCTGACGTCCCTCTCGAACGGATACAGCTCCACCTTGCTCCACCACCGCTTCTTCCTCCACTGCTCCCCGAAGGGCTTGAGCACGAGCTTCACGGGCCGCTCCTCCGCCGTCGGGGAAACATCCAGGCCGAAATCGTAGGCTCCGCGGCTGGTAACCGATCGGGGGCGGGGCGGGCGGAGTCAGCGGGACGCTCGCGCGCCTGTGCTTGCGACGAGGGCTTCCACGGGCGAGCCGGTGGGTGGTGGTGGTTGGGGGGGGTCGGCGGGAGGCCGAGAGCGGCGCGAGAGAAATATTGTTTCTCGTGGTGTTTCACAAGAACCACACTCACCTCTTCCTGAACTTGATCCAGTACTGAGGGCTGAAGCTGATCGAGTACTTGTCCCCGAGGTCGTCCCCGTCTTCACCGCTCATCGCGTCCCACCCAATCGCGCTGTCTCTCTCTCTCTCTCTCTCAATCCTCCGCCTTTCCTCAAAAGGCAATCCCGGGGGTCAGCCGGTTTCCCGCGAAATTCCGCTTGCGAATCGGGGCCCCGAAAATCAAAAGCCGAGCGCGCGAAACACCCGGGTGGTCAGTCATCGAGGGCGCGCGCCACCATAGCGAAGAAGGGCAAGGGACGCGCGGCATCCGGCGGGAAGGCAGAGGGCAGCTCGAGCGACGCCGGGATGGCAGGGCAGCCCACGATCGCGTCCTTCTTCGCGCCGGCGCCGGGCCGGGACCACAGGAAGGAGGCGCCGACGACGACGCGACCCTCCTCGGGGAACGCCGGGGCAAACAAGGCCAAGCGCGCGGTAGGAATCGGGATCGGCCTCAAGGCCCAGGCCCCTTCCGACGTCAGCGGGAAGAAGAGGAAGGAGGCGCCGAAGCCCAATGCCAAGAGCGCGGCAGGGTCTGCGCGGCCTGCCGAGCTGAAGGGGTTCGAGCTGGCGGCCGAGAAGCCGGCCCCGGAGGTCCCCAAAGCCGCGGAGGTCGTCGTCGTGGAGGAGGTCGCGGAGGACCCCCCCAAGACCGCCGCCTGCAAGGAGCTCGCTGGAAAGAGGATTCGGGTGTGGTGGTCGGCCGAGAAGGAGTGGTTCGCCGGGACCGTAGGCGCGGCGAGCCGGGCGGGTGACAAGGTTCGCGTCGACTACGACGACGGGGACGTGGAGTGGGTGGTGCTGGCGAAGAGGAAGCACGAGTTCGTCGGGGAGGACCCCGCGTTGCAGACCGACGAGGCGCTTGAGGAGGCCAAGGAGAAGACGAAGTCCAGGGCCTCGAAGCGCAGGAGGATGACGCTCATCGCAGAGGACGACGACGATGACGATGGAATGGAGGACAGCCTCTCGGAGGAGGACCTCGGGTCGGACTCCGACTACTGCGGGGACGGGGGGGAGGGGGCCTCAGAGGATGACGACGAAGATGGCGACGACGACGACGAGTCGATGGAAGAGGCGGAGCCTGTTGATGTGGATGGCGCGAGAAAGCAAAAGCGTAGGGCGGCGCCGAAAAAGTCAAACAAGGGTCTCCGGCTGGGTGCTTCGCCGGGCACCCCGAGTCAGCCCATCCTGTCCCAGCAGAGCAACCAAACCTCGGCTGCGGTACCCGCGGCCTCTAGTCCCGCTGCCCACGCCGCCCACGCCCCGAGGAGCCCGCTAACCGGCAGGGAGAAGGCCAGGGCCGCGAAGAAGCTCGCGGCCGCTGCGGACGGAGGAGGCTCTGGCGGCAGAAATTTTGAGGAGCGCGCACACCAGCGCTTCAAGTTCCTGCGGCCAGAGAACATCAAGGACGCCAGCGGAAGGAGAAAGGGCGACCCGCTGTACGACGCCTCCACCCTCCACATCCCTGCCGGCTGGTTCAAGCAGGAGAAGGTGAGCCCTGGGCAGCAGCAGTGGTGGACGTTCAAATCCGAGAACTTTGACTCTGTCTTGCTCTTCAAGATGGGAAAGTTCTACGAGATGTACGAGATGGACGCTCACGTCGGCGTGGAGCATCTGGGGCTCCTTTACATGAAGGGCGACCAGCCTCACTGCGGCTTCCCAGAGAAGGCCTACGCCTCCAACGCGGAGAAGCTGGCCAGGAAGGGTTTCAAGGTCATCGTCGTGGAGCAGACGGAGACCCCAGAGCAGCTGGCGGAGAGGAACCGCAAGAGGAAGAAGGCCGGCATGGGCGTCGACAAGGTGGTCAACAGGGAGAAGGTCGCCGTGCTCTCCCCGGGAACCCTCTTTGACTACGAGATGGTCAGGAACACAAGGGGCTGCTCGTACATCGTGGCCGTCGCGGAGGGCGGGGACTTCCAGATCGGTGTGTCGGCCGTGGACGTGACCACCGGCAAGATGATCCTCGGACAGCTCGCGGACAACGCCTCGAGGTCCAAGCTCACGACTTTTCTGGCCGCCATCAACCCGGTGGAGGTGGTGGTCCCCAAGGGCGGTGGGAGTGAGGAAGACGCCTCTGTCACTGAGGACACGAGGGCAATGCTCCTCAGGGCTCTGCCAGGCGCTAAGCTCACCGAGCTGATCCCCGGGGACCAGTTCTGGGCCGGCGGCCGGGCGCTGGAGGAGGCCTCGGGGTACTTCGAGGGCGGCGCTCTGCCTGAGACCCTCCGGGAGCTGAGAGACAAGGGCGCCGCCATCGCGCTAAGCGCTCTAGGCGGGATCGTCAGCTTCCTGCAGAGGTTCCTGCTAGATAAGGCCGTTCTCCCAGTGTGCCAGTTCGAGGTCCTGCCGGAGGATGGCATCCCGAGGCTTGCAGACGACGAGCAGGGGGCCAGGCTGGATGCGTCCGCGCTCAGCAACCTAGAGATCGTGGAGAACGCGGAGGGGTCCAAGGAGGGAACCTTGCTGTCGCAGCTTGACCACTGCGTGTCCGGGCCGGGCCACCGCCTGCTCAGAGAGTGGCTCCTCCACCCGCTGAGGAAGGTGGAGTCCATCGTGGCGAGGCAGCGTGCGGTGGAGGAGCTCCGGCAGAGCGGCCTGGCGGATGACTTCCACGCTGGGCTCAAGGGGATCCCCGACCTGGAGAGGAGCCTGACGAGGATGGCGGCCAGCAGCGTGGGTAGCGGCAGGGAGAGGGACGGCGTGGTCCTGTACGAGGACTCCTGCGGCCGCAGGCTGAGGGCCTTCCTCGCGACACTTCGCGGGTTCAAGAAGCTACAGATTCTTCTGGTGCGGCTCGAGTCCGAGAGGAGGTGGGAGAGCACGCTCCTGGCCAGGCTCCTGAGTTCGCTGGAATGGGCGGAGCTCGAGTCCCTGGAGACCAAGTTCGACTGGGTCAAGGCGGAGAGAGATGGACAGGTCACGCCGGTGGGCTTTCCCCAGTATGATGATGCCGTGGCGAAGATCGAGGAAGTGGGCGAGGAGGTGCAGGCCTACCTAGACGAGGTGTGGTCCAAAGTCCGGGGAAAGGGCACCTTCACGGGGGAGGAGATGGAAGTGGCGGAGAAGACGGATGTGCCCACGGACTGGGAGCTCACCTCGCAGAGGAAGGGCAAGGGTGCGGTGAGGAGGTACCAGACCAGGGAGCTCAGGGAGATCCTGCAGAGGAGGACGATGGCCGAGGAGCAGAAGGAGAGGGCCCTGAGGGAGTACCTCAGGAGCCTGGTGGCCGGGTTCTGCCGGCACCACGAGAACTTCCAGAGGGCGGTGGAGGTCAGCGCCCAGATTGACGTCCTGTGCTCGCTCAGCATGGTGGGCGACGGGTGGTGCCAGCCCAACTTTGTGGAGGCAGACCGGGGGACGTTCAGGGCGAAGGCCCTGTCCCACCCCAACAGCGGAGCGGACTTCGTGCCGAACGACCTGGACCTTGGCGGGGAAAAGTCCTTCGCGCTGCTCACGGGACCCAACATGGGAGGAAAAAGCACCATCATGCGGCAGGTGTGTCTGGCCACCATTTTGGCCCAGATCGGGGCCCCCGTGCCCGCCAGGAGCTGCGAACTCACCCCCGTGGACGCCATCTTCGTCAGGATGGGCGCCAGGGACTCCATCTTTACTGGGCAGTCGACGTGGAACGTGGAGCTCTCGGACTGCAACAGCATGCTCCAGCAGGCCACCCCGCACAGCTTGGTCGTCTTGGATGAATTTGGCCGGGGGACCGCGACCAGCGATGGGATCGCGCTAGCCGCCGCTGTGATGAGGTGGCTGGTGAACCGGAGGTGCCTCTCCCTCTTCTCCACCCACTACCACCTCCTCGCGCAGGAGGCCGGCGAGGACGTCATGCTGTGGCACATGGCCTGCGAGGTGGACGAAAAGGACGACGTCACCTTCCTGTACAAGATAAGGCAGGGCGTATGTCCGAGCTCCTATGGGGTAAACGTGGCCAGACTGGCGGGGTTACCCGCGGGAGTGCTGAACAGGGCCAGCGAGGTCATCAAGATGAACGAGTGAATTGTTCCATAAATCACTTTCTTTGTGAACGGTCGTTGGTATTCTTTATCTTATACACATACGATGCGACAATGTTCTACCCTTTTCTCGCCCGCAGCACCAAGCAGTCGCGGGTACGGTGGCGAAAGCAAGCGTCTTGGTGACTTCAACACCAACAGGCCATCTGAGCAGATTCCACCAAAAGTTATCCAGTTCTTCGGTTTCGAGTCCGATGACCGCGGTGTCACGCTGTCCGGACGCGGGGCACCCCCGGCCATGCCGCAGCATCTTTCGCGAGCTGCGGATAGTGGAAACGCGCCCGGCGAGCTCGCTTCGACGTAGCATTTTGCTCGTTTTTTTGAATGGGCCGATTTGCGGCGTCCGTGGCGACCGCG
>Ga0160423_10003223_pt1 | contig 13605 bp, 14 predicted proteins | sample CRUFie14St8metaG_FD_108191 | JGI IMG/M metagenome (GOLD analysis project Ga0160423, IMG submission 108191) | Marine microbial communities from the Costa Rica Dome - CRUD Field 142mm St8 metaG | ecosystem: Environmental > Aquatic > Marine > Oceanic > Photic zone | place: Costa Rica: the Eastern...
ATCAATTACAGCATGGGGCCCAAATTGTTTCATGATATACGCAGTAATGGTGTTGATGGAATTGGCTAAACCAAACTTCATGCTAATCATTAATCCTTCGTATTTATCGTCAGAGTTGCTAGGTACCCAATCTTTTTCTAGACCCCATTGCTCTTTTTCAAAAACCACAGGAACATTCGGAATTTGATAACAAGGAGAATAGCCTTCCTGCATAGCGATAGCGTATAAAAATGGTTTGAAGGTAGATCCTACTTGCCTCTTGCCAACCGCCACATGGTCGTACTTAAAATGCTTATAGTTGATCCCCCCAACATAAGCCTTTACGTGCCCGTTTCTTGGGTCCATACTCATCATTCCAGAGTGGATGAAGTATTTGTAATACTTGATCGAATCCATTGGAGACATGATAGTATCTCTTTCTCCATTCCAAGAGAAAATAGTCATTGGCACCTTTTTGCGGAAGGCTTTCTTTATCTCTTTTTTAGATTTTCCAGCCGATTTGAGTCTTCGATATCTTTCTGAGCGCTTCATGGCTTGCTCAATGATCATATCGATTTGCTCCTGCTCAAAATCTTTAGGAAATGGAGCTTTTGAGTAACCTTTCCAATGCTTGTAAAAATCTTTCTGTAGAGAAGGTATATGAGTTCTCATTGCTTCCTCTCCAAAAGTTTGCATACGAGAATTGATTGTTGTATAAACCTTCAATCCGTCAGTATAAAGATTGTATGGTGTGCCGTCTGGCTTAGTATTATTGGCGCACCAATCTTTTAAAAATCCAACCCTTAAATATTCTCTTAAATAGGGGGAAAGCCCCTCGTTATGGCTCGCCTTTTTAAAGTCTAACAAAATGGGTTGCTCTTGTAAAAAATCTAGATTTTCATCTTCTAATAGTAAGCCGTATTTATCCATCTGACTTAACACTACATTTCTTCGTGTTCGTGTTAACGAGTCTCTTCTGTTGGGGTTGTAAAGTGCTGAGTTTTTTAGCATCCCCACAAGCATCGCAGATTCAATGGTGGATAATTCTGCAGGGGTTGTATTGAAATATACTTGAGCAGCCGATTTTATTCCAACTGCGTTGTTTACGAAATCATACTTGTTGAAATACATTGCAATAATCTCGTCTTTGGTGTATTGTTTTTCTAAACGAACAGCTATAATCCATTCTTTGAATTTTTGCATAACACGGTCAAATCCAGAACTTGGTTTGTCGGTAAAAAGCATTTTTGCCAACTGCTGGGTAATTGTACTAGCCCCTCCTGCGTTTTGCCCTAAAAACTGTCCTTTAACCGCTCTTAATAAGGCGCGCACATCAATCCCTGTATGGTTTCTGAAGCGAACATCTTCTGTTGCAATCAAGGCGTTGATTAGGTTTTCTGGAAGATCTTCATATTTAACGTTTGATCTGTTTTCATAAAAATATTTTCCCAAAACCTTTCCGTCTTCCGAAATGATTTCAGTGGCTAAGCTATTCTTTGGATTTTCTAATTGTTCAAACGTAGGAAGTGGACCAAAAAAACCTATTGAAGTCAAGTAAAGAACTGTTGTTAAAGCAATGAATGGGCTCATTAAAATGATCCATAGAAGGGTTATTTTTGCTCTTACCGACTTAAACATTTATTTCTTTTTTTCAATTCGAAAACCAATATTCATGATTTCAGGCAACTGCTCAATACGTGCTTTATCTCCATAGCGCATCGCCTGCTTTATCTCAAAAGTATAGTTTCCTGATCTACTAAATAGTTGTGTTTTTAATGGTATTTGAATGTCAAAAATATCGCCCAATCCACTACCAAACCACCTTCCGTCTTTTGCCGCCAAAACACACTCTAGAGTGTCTATACTTTGAGTGCCTTCCGGATTGGTTGTGTTTACAAATACCCAAAGGTTGGAAAATGGGTAATGAGCACTGTGTCGAATATTTACGATTAAATTCATATCGCTAACAGTGTCTGTAATCTCGACTTGAAATTTAGGATGGTTTTCCACATTCCAAATATGGTTTTCCAATGCTATGTTTTCTTCAAAAACTTTAGCTGAATCACAAGCTGATAAAAACACGAGCAAGATTATTAGCCTAAAATTTTTCATGGTTAGAGATTTTAGTTGCGATTTTTTCGTCTAAAATTGTTAGCTTTTTTGTTTTTTTTTCTTCGCTTAGGTCGGTTGACTTTACTATCAAAACGGTCAATACTATCCTGTCCAACTACATTTTCGTAATCTACTGAAGGGACGTCCTCTATTTTTTCGAGGAAATCTTCCAGCTTGTCAGGTTTTTCTCCAGCTTTGTTAGATTCTATAATTTCATGAACCCTATCTAAAGAAAGTTCGACTATCCCTCCTGCGCTATAATCTTCGTATGCAAACCACATCCTACGTTGAAAAATATCCATTTTGATGAAATGTGCACTTCCTTTTTTAGTGTGGAGTTTTGTTCTGGTATCAGGAAACTCTTTGATTCCCTCCATGTAACCATCTAACTCATAGTTTAAACAACACTTTAACTTGCCACACTGCCCTGCTAACTTTTGAGGGTTGATGGATAATTGTTGATAGCGTGCTGCTGAAGTGTTTACTGATCGAAAATCTGTTAACCAAGAAGAGCAACAAAGCTCTCTTCCACAAGCGCCAATACCTCCCAATCTAGAAGCTTCTTGTCTGGCGCCAATTTGACGCATTTCTACTCGAATTTTAAATTCTCCTGAAAGGCGCTTAATTAACTCTCTAAAATCAACTCTTCCGTTTGCTGTGTAGTAAAATGTGGCCTTCGTTTTATCTCCTTGATATTCCACATCTGAAATTTTCATTTCTAAACCTAAGTGTTCAGCTGTTTTTCTAGCACCGTGCATGGTGGTATGTTCTAAGTCAACAGCTTCTTGCCATATAGATATATCTGTTTCTTTCGCTTTTCGATATATTTTTCTTACTTCAGAAAGCTTTGTGGTTTTAAGCTTCTTTTGCATTTGTACGCGAACCAACTCGCCTACCAAAGAAACCACACCTATATCATGCCCAGGACTCGCCTCTACAGCCACCACATCTCCGGCAGTTAATGGTAAATTGTCTTCATTACGGAAAAACTCCTTTCTACTTCCTTTGAAACGAATCTCTACTCCTTTGAAAGATTCTTGTCCGCTAGGCAGCTCTATATTAGAAAGCCAGTCAAAAACCGACAGTTTATTACACCCTCCGCTTCCACAATTACCATTGTTTCGACACCCTCTGGGTAAGCCGCTTCCACATCCTCCTGATGAACATCCTCCACAACCCATAGTTTTTGTTTATGTTGATTGCAAATTTAAACTTTTAATGCGTAGTAATAGTACTAGCTTTAATGATAGATCTGTGAACAATATTTTGGCGCTTGCATTTCTAACTATATCGAAATGTGCTTTTTCAAGCACATCAATAAGTTTAACAGCGTTGTTTTCATGAATGAAGGGTGAAAATTTTTGTATAAAATCTTGCTCATCTCCTGTTAGCCGTTGCAAATCATTGGAGGCAAAATTACGCACCAAGCTTTCTCTTACCATGTGTAAAGCATATTGTAAAAACGCTTTTTGTTGCTCACGACCAATCTTGCTGATTTCGTCAACCCAAACCGTTATTCCTAAAATATTCGCCTGATAATTTAATCGCATCCATTGTTGAAAACGCTTAATATTTTCCTCTGAAACTTCATCTCCTTCTAATAGTCGAAGCGCTTCGCTTATATTTCCTTCAGACAGCTGTGCTGCTTGATTTTGCGCTTCTACACCTGCTTTTTTATCTGCTAAAAAATCACACATTTCCACATCTGACAAAGCTCCAATTTTAGTGATTTGTACACGGGATATTATTGTTGTAAGCAGTCGCTCTTGCTGTGGAGTTAATAATATAAAAATCGTTTTTTCTGGCGGCTCCTCTAATTGTTTTAAAAGCTTGTTTGCTGTTGCGGTATGCATCTTTTCCGCATGCCATATCAACACAATTTTATAACCCCCTTCATAGGGTTTAAGAGATATTTTTTTAATCACCTCTGTCGCCTCTGTAACGCTGATAAAGCCTTGTTTATTCTCAGTTCCTAAATGCGTATACCATTGGTTTTCTGTGCTGTAAGGGTTTTTTAAAAAAAGCCCTCTGAACTCACTAATGAAATGATCACTTGTTGGGTGTGTTGCCTTTCCTGTTGTCACTGGAAAAACCCAATGCACATCAGGATGAGCCATTTTTTCAAGCTTTAAGCAGGAAGAGCATTTACCGCAAGAGTCTTCTGTTTTGTTTTGGCAAGAAAGATATTGCGCATATGCCCATGCTAAAGCTAATGAGGCGGAGCCATCTTCACCTAAAAACAGCTGCGCATGACTTACTCTGCCAGTGTTTGCCGACTGTATTAGTTTTTTTTTGATCGCTTGATTTCCAGGAATTTCGCTAAATCGCATATCTGATTTTGCTGTTTAGCCAAAGGTAAGGAATTAAATCCTTTTTCATTGAGTTTAGAAACCCTACTTTTGCTGCAAATAGTGAGAAAATGAAAACAATTGATCAGCATTGTTTTAAAGGAGAAAAAGTGCTTATTCGTGTGGACTTTAATGTGCCTGTAAACGCAGAAACGCAAATTACTGACAATACACGTATGCGAGCCGCACTACCAACTATCAATAAGGTTTTAAATGATGCTGGTTCTGTGATTTTGATGTCTCATAGAGGCCGCCCAAAAAACGGTCCAGAAGATAGGTTTTCGTTAATACACCTGGTTGATCACCTTGAAGAATTGCTTGGTAGAAAAGTAGATTTTGTAGCTGACTGTATTGGTAATGATGTGAAAGAAAAGGTGGCTTCTTTAAGTGAGGGGTCTGTGCTTTTGTTAGACAACCTTCGTTTTTATAAAGAAGAAAAGGCTGGGGATTTGGGGTTTGCTAAGCAATTAGCAGAGTTGGCTGATGTGTATATAAATGATGCTTTCGGAACAGCGCATAGGGCGCACGCGTCAACAGCTATTATCGCTCAGTTTTTTCCAAAAAAAAAGTTTTTTGGACACATTATGGCAAATGAAATTCAAAATATTAATAAAATTTTAGAAGGAGCGCAAAAACCATTTACTGCTATTATGGGTGGCGCAAAAGTTTCTAGTAAAATCACTATTATTTCTAAATTGATGGACAAGGTCGATAATCTGATTATTGGTGGGGGCATGGCCTACACTTTCGCTAAGGCAATGGGAGGGGATGTAGGGGGTTCATTGGTGGAAAATGATAAGATGGATTTAGCTTTAGATATTATTAAATCTGCAAAAATAAAAGGTGTGAATTTATGTTTACCTATCGACTCTGTTAATGCTGACGCTTTTGATAATGATGCCAACACAGCGTTATCGAAAGTTGATAGTGTGCAAGATGGGTTTATGGGTTTAGATATTGGTGAGGAAACCGCTAGTCAGTTTGCTGAGGTTATCAAAAACTCAGCCACTATTTTATGGAATGGGCCTATGGGCGTTTTCGAAATGGAAAATTTCTCGAAAGGAACCAAGGTTATTGCAGATGCAATTGTGGATGCCACTGCTAGTGGTGCTTTTTCTTTGATTGGTGGAGGTGATTCTGTTGCTGCAATCAATATGTATGAAATGGCTGATAAGGTTAGTTATGTTTCTACTGGTGGGGGTGCAATGTTAGAGTATTTAGAAGGAAAAACCCTTCCGGGAATTGCGGCTATAATGGAGTAGGGTCTTCTGCTGCTTTCCAAACCTTCTCCGCTTCTTTTAAAAGATTATTTCCATCTTCTTCCGGTAGCAACAAAATCGGGAGCAATTCAGATATTGGTTGGTAGAGAAGTGAGTTTTTCTTTTGCTTATTTGGAATTAGTTCTAGGTGATAATCTAGTGTGTTAAAGACTAGTAGTAAAGCGCTAATAATAAAGGTTGTTTTTAGCACCCCAAAAACTCCACCGAGTAATCTACTAATCATTCCCAAAGCCACCAGTTTTATGATTTTATCCAGCATCAAAGCTAGTAATCTAACCAACAAAACAATCACGATAAAGGTTGTTGCAAAAGTAATGATTGGTAAGAGTGACTCGTCGACAGAAGTGTTTGCTTGAAGTATTGGTTGGAGCTGCTCTGAAAAGCGCACAGCTCCATATGTTCCGAGAATCAAAGCTAATAACGAAGCTAGTTCTTTTATAATTCCTCTTGTTAATCCTTTATGCAAACCCCAAAGTAGTGGGATGGATAAAATAATGTCTAAATAATTCATCGAATTCAAAAATACTATTTTTGTCAAATGGAAAAAACATTAGAGCAGGCTTGGAAAGAAGTGGTTTCAAAACTAGAAAAGCGTTTTGGAGAGGGGTTGGATTTACAAGCTATTCTGTTCTTAATCGGACTACAGGAGTTGGGGATGGGTTATCAAAATCTCAAAAAAGATCAAAAAATTGAAGTAATGCACATCGCTGTATGTGCTTTATTAAGTCAGTGGGGATATTACGAGTTTACAAGACATGATGAGGGTGGGTGGCCCCATTGGAAAGAAACAAGTAAGCTTCCTTCTTTAAGCGCTAAACAGCAGGATAAGTTGATTCGAGAAGCTATTGTGGAGTATTTTGCTTAATAAGTAATCACTTCAACATCCTTGTAAACAACCTCTCCTTGAATAAATCTTATTATTGTTTGTCCTGATAAAACAGTGTCGTTTTCCGAGCTTAATAAAACAGCTGTTACATTCATTATAGACTCCAGTTCTAATATATGCTCTGTCTGTCCTTTGTAGTCTGATGTTTGTATGTCTATGATGTTGGTTTGTGTAACACCAGTACCCATATCTTCTTGCGAAAGCGTAACCTCTACCCCTTCAACGGTGTTTCCGCTCGAATCATATACTGTAATAACGCCTTTTGTTAATGGCTCCTTATAGCAAGAACTTAGTAAAAACACGACCCCTAATAACAGATAGATGCTTCTTTTCATTATTCCTTGATTATTTGTTACTTTGCCCTTCGATAAAGGACTAAACAAAGATAGTAATTCCTATGAGATTTTTATTGAGTGTTTTTGTTGGGCTGTTTTTAAGTCTTTCTGTGTTTTCACAAGAAAGAACAACGATTCTTATTTCCACTTCTTTAGGAGATATGGTAGTGGAGTTATATAACGAAACACCTCAACACAGGGACAACTTCATTAAGTTGGTGAAGAAGCGCTTTTATGATGGGACACTTTTTCATCGAGTAATCCCAAATTTTATGATACAAGGGGGTGATCCTGACTCTAAGGGGGCTGATTCAAATATTCAACTAGGAAATGGCGGTCCAGGATATACCATCTCTGCTGAGTTGGTTGATAATTTGTATCATAAAAAAGGGGTGTTGGCCGCTGCTCGTTTAGGTGATGCGGTTAACCCTAAAAAAGAATCTTCTGGGTCGCAGTTTTACCTGGTACAAGGACAGGTTTTTACAGAGGAAAAACTGTTGTCTTTTGGGCTTCGATCTGGCAAAAAATACACAGAAGAGCAAATTAAATCCTACGGAACTATTGGGGGTACCCCTCATTTAGATGGGGCTTACACTGTTTTTGGAGAAGTAGTGAAGGGTTTGGAGGTTATTGAGTTAATCGCCAATCAAAAAAGGGATAAAAACAATCGTCCTTTAAAGGATGTGGAAATGTCTATTAGCATAATCAAATAAAATGTTAGAAAAGATTCAAGATTTGTTGCGTGAAGTAGAGGATTTTTCGCCTAAAAACACCGAAGAGCTAGAGGTTTTTCGAATTAAGTTTTTAGGTAAAAAAGGGGTGATGAACGACCTCTTTGCAGCTTTTAAAACAATTCCAAGCGAACAGAAAAAAGATTTTGGACAAGCGCTAAATCAGTTAAAGCAAGCCGCTCAAAACAAATTAGACGATTGTAAAGATGCTTTTGAAAACACTGAAGATGATGGCGAAAACATTGATTTAAGCCGACCGGTATCTTTGGATAATTTAGGAAGTAGACACCCTATTTCTTTGGTACGAAATGAGATAGTTGGGGTTTTTAAGCGTATTGGTTTTACCGTTTCTGAGGGTCCAGAAATGGAGGGTGATTGGTATAACTTTACAGCTTTAAACCTTCCAGAAGAACACCCTGCAAGAGACATGCAGGACACTTTCTTTATAGAGAAAGACCCTGATATTTTGCTGCGCACACACACCTCTTCTGTGCAAGTGCGTTACATGGAAAACAATAAGCCACCTATACGAACCATTTCTCCAGGAAGGGTGTATAGAAACGAAGCTATTTCAGCTCGTGCGCACTGTATATTTCATCAGGTAGAGGGTTTATATATAGACAGGGATGTTTCTTTTGCTGACTTGAAACAAACACTGCTTTACTTCGCAAAAGAGATGTTTGGTGAACAAACAGAAATCCGTTTAAGGCCTTCTTATTTCCCTTTTACAGAACCAAGTGCTGAGGTAGATGTTTATTGGGGTTTAGAATCTGAGTCTGACTATAAAATAACTAAAGGAACTGGTTGGTTAGAAATTATGGGTTGTGGTATGGTTGACCCTGCTGTTCTAAAAAATTGTGGAATAAATCCCAAGGAGTACTCTGGTTATGCTTTTGGTATGGGTGTTGAAAGAATTGCAATGTTGCAATACGGGGTAACTGATTTGCGTTTGTTTTTTGAAAATGACGTGCGCTTCTTGAGTCAATTTCAATCAACAATTTAACAAAAAACCCTCTTTCGAGAGCTTTTCTTTTTATTTAAAACTCCAATCGTATTGGTCAAGGTTTTGTACGCAGTGGCGCAATAAATCAATCGATTTACGGATATCGTCTTTATCCGCCATTTCAATTACTTGATGTATGTGGCGTGTTGGAATAGATACCGCTCCCGCGATAGATCCTCCTGGTGTAAATCGCTGAATACCAGAAGTGTCCGTTCCTCCCCCTGTTAAGATTTCTAATTGATATTCGATCTTATGTTTATCTGCTATTTGTTTCATATACTCCACCATTCTGTAATCGCAAATGGTTGAGGAGTCCATTACTTTAATCGCAGCCCCTTTTCCTAGCTCTGTGATTTTTTCATGACCCGCTGCTCCTGGAACATCGAAAGCAATAGTTGTGTCCAATCCAAATCCAAAATCAGGTTGTACCTCTTGTGTGGCTACATTAGCGCCTCTAATTCCCACCTCTTCTTGCACGGTAAACACTCCGTACACATCATATGGTGTGTCTTTCAATTCGCGCAACATTTCAATTAAAATAAATACAGAAACCCGGTTATCTATGGATTTGCAGTTTACACAATTACCCATCTCTATCAATTTGCGCTCTCTTGTAATAGGGTCTCCTACAGAAACGTGTTTTTCCACCTCTTCTTTTGGCATTCCTGTATCAATAAAAAAGTCTTTTGTTTTTGGGGGTTGATTACGCTCTTCTGCAGACATTACATGTATTGGCTTACTACCCATTACGCCTACTACATCCTTTTTTCCATGAATGATAACGCGTTGTGCTGTTAGTGTTTTAGGGTCAAACCCACCAAGTGTGTGAAATCTTAAAAAACCCTTGTCATCAATGTGGGTAACAATAAAACCAATCTCATCCATATGGGCTGCTATCATCACTTTTTTATCCCTCTTTCCTTTTTTTAATGCAGTTATATTTCCCATGTTGTCTATACGAACCTCATCTACTAAAGGTGTTACCTCGCGCAAGACCACTTCTCTTACTCTTTGCTCGTGTCCTGGCGCTCCCGCCACCTCACAAATCTCTGCTAATAATTCTGTGTTTATAGCCATTTTAATCTTTTACTTTACATAACTTAATTTCAACATATTGGTCATTCCTCTTTCTTTAATCGGCATACTTGCCACATTGATAACCAATTGATTGTTTTTTAAAAAACCTTGACTCTTTAATATGTTTTTTGTGTCTTGGATTGTGTCGTCTGTACTACTTTCATTGTCGTAATAAAAACCGGTAACACCCCACACTAAACTAAGGGTGTTCAAGATAGCGTGATTATTAGTAAACGCAAACACTTTACATGGTGGTCTGTGGCTCGAAATTTCAATGGCATTATAGCCTGAATGCGTCATTGTTATAATAGCCTCCGCTCCCACTTGTTCCGCTATTTTACAGGAGTGATAACATATGGCGTCTGAAATATATCTCTGGCCATGTTTTTCTTTTAATTGATATTCTTTTGTTCCTTTAAACTCTTCCTCTACATTTTCCACAATTTTATGCATTGTTTCTACCGCTTGTAAAGGAAACGCTCCAACAGAGGTTTCTCCACTTAGCATAACCGCATCCGCACCATCCATTACGGAGTTTGCTACGTCATTTACTTCCGCTCTTGTGGGGGATATGTTTTCAATCATACTCTCCAGCATTTGTGTAGCAATTATAACTGGTTTGGCTTTTTCTAAGCACGTTTGGGTTATTTTTTTTTGTAAAACAGGAATTGTTTGCATTGGCGCTTCTACCCCTAAGTCCCCGCGCGCAACCATCACCGCATCTGTTGCTTCTAGAATTTCGTCTAGGTGGGTAATGGCTTCCGGTTTCTCTATTTTAGCGATTACTCTTGCGTGGTGGTTTGCTTTTTTTATGTGTTCTTTTAGTTTAATAATGTCATTTGCTGAACGAACAAAAGACAACCCAATCCATTCTATTGGCTGGTTTAAAATAAACTTTAAGTCTGCCAAATCCTTATCTGTTAAACAGGGTTGTGAAATTTTTGTGTTCGGTAAATTCACCCCTTTATTAGAGGAAAGCACCCCCCCATGAAGGACTTTGGCTTTTACAATATCTTGTTTGGTTGTTGAGGTTACTTCAAGGTGAATTTTTCCATCATCAATTTTTACAACCTCTCCAGCCTTTACGTCTTTAGCAAATTTATGGTAGCTAATGTAAACTTTTGTGTTGTTGCTAACACATGGTTTGTTGGTGATAAGTAACTCCGATCCTTCTTCTAAAATTGTTCCCTCCTCTACTTCCCCAACACGAATTTTAGGCCCTTGTAAATCTGCTAAAATTGCGGTGTGCACGTGCAGCTCCCTATTAATTTCTTTAATCGTTTGAATGGTTTTTAAATGGGTGTTGTGGTCTGTGTGTGAGAAATTTAAACGACACACATTTACGCCGGCTTCTATCATGGGTTTTAAAATCTCTTTAGTGGCTGATGCTGGGCCTATTGTAGCAATTATTTTTGTGTTATTTCTCATTAAAATATAAATTGTTCTTTTACTTTTTTTACGTCCTCTTCATAAGCAACCAACACTTGTGGAATTGTTTTGATTTCTTCCATCCATTTGTGTATTCGCTCATTTTCTGGCTCTTCTATTTTCAGCCAATAATCTACTTGTGGTTTTTTATTTACTAAATATCCTGTTGCGCTCCTATTGGTAAATATGTAGGCTGTTGAAAGCTCCATCTGGTATTCGAATTGTGAAAAACAGCAGTCGCTATCATTTAGGAAGAAGTGTTTTTTTTTGATGAAATTGCTTTGTGTGGCTTTGTTTAACAGCCAAACAAACCGATAATCCTTAAGATGACAACTAATGCCAGCTAATGCAAAATCTAATTCTATTTCGAACTTAAGCTGCTGTTTTTTCATCGCTGCTAAGTTAGGTATTTTCTAGAAAAATAGAGTTGAAACTATTCAATGAGTAGTTGTGATTGTGCTCTTTGGGCTGCTTGTTCTTCTGCTCTTTTTATTGATGAGCCCACCCCTTCTGTTAGCTTTGCTTTCTCTAATAAAAGTGCTACTTTATACGATTTTTTGTGGTCTTTTCCTGTTGACTCTACTACTTTAAAAATGACCTTTTTTTTGTTTTTTTGTCCCCACTCCAACACTTTGCTTTTATAACTCACCACCTCTTTTGTTAAGTCTATTAAATTTAAGTGATTTAACAAGAGTTTTTCTTGTATAAAGTCGGCTGCTTGATGGTGACCTTTATCTAAGTAAATTGCTCCAACAAGCGCTTCTAAAGCGTTGCCATAAACAGATCTGTGTGCTGAAGACTTGTGGTGTCTAACAAGTTTGTTTAGGTTGATTTCTAGTGCTAGTTTGTTAAGGGTTTTGCGGCTAACTATTTTCGACCGCATCTGGGTTAAAAAACCCTCGTTTCCCTTTGGAAACTTTTGGTACAAAATCTCACCCACAACAGACCCTAAAACCGCATCACCTAAGAATTCCAAACGTTCATTGTGTAGGCCAGCTTTTTTTTTGTAGGATTTGTGTGTGAGCGCCTGTCTATATAGTTCGGGGTTTTTAGGGTAATAACCTAAAACTTTGTATAGTTTTTTTTCGAAAGATGTTTTTTTGGAGAAATAGTGTAGCAGATTGGAAAACAAAGGCTACGCTTTTTTAACCATTATACAGGCGTTATGTCCACCAAATCCAAAAGTGTTTGAGATAGCTGATTTCACCTCGCGTTTTTGCGCTTTATTAAAGGTATAATTCAAACTGTTATCGATGTTTGGGTCGTCTGTAAAATGATTGATTGTAGGGGGAATCACGTCGTGCTTAACGGCAAGAATTGAAGCAATTGCTTCAACAGCTCCAGCAGCGCCTAATAAGTGTCCCGTCATTGATTTGGTAGAGCTGATGTTAAGGTTTTTAGCGTGCTCTCCAAAAACTCCTTTAATAGCTTTTACCTCAGCAACATCTCCTAGTGGTGTTGATGTTCCGTGCACATTTACATAGTCTACATCTTCTGGCGCCATTTCAGCGTCCTTAATCGCAAATTTCATTACGTTCATAGCCCCTAAACCTTCTGGATGTGGGGCTGTAATGTGGTGCGCATCAGCAGTCATGGCGCCACCAACTACCTCGGCATAAATTTTAGCACCTCTTGCTTTTGCGTGCTCGTAATCTTCTAAAACTAATGCTCCCGCACCCTCTCCTAACACAAAACCTTCACGGTCGTTGTCAAATGGTCGAGATGCTGTTTTGGGGTCGTCGTTTCTAGTAGACAGAGCGTGCATAGCGTTGAAACCGCCAACACCCGCTGCGTTTATAGATGCTTCAGACCCTCCTGTAATGAAGATCTCTGCCTTTCCCCATTTAATGTAGTTGAAAGCGTCAATCATGGCGTGTGTTGATGAGGCGCAAGCAGAAACTGTTGCGTAGTTAGGTCCTCTAAAACCATATTTAATAGAGATGTGTCCAGCGGCAATATCCGCAATCATCTTAGGGATGAAAAATGGATTGAAACGAGGTGTTCCACTGCCTGAGGCATAATCCCCACATTCTTTTAAGAAAGTGTCCAAACCCCCAATACCTGAAGCCCAAATAACACCCGCTCTATCAAGGTTGATGTTTTCTGGGTTAATACCAGAGTCTTGCATTGCTTCTGCTGAAGCAACCATAGCGTAAATGGCATAAGCATCCATTTTGCGCGCTTCTTTTCGGTCTAAAAAGTCGGCTGGATTGAAGTCTTTGACTTCGCAAGCAAACCGCGTCTTAAACAAAGACGCGTCAAAACGAGTGATACGGTCGGCGCCACTAACTCCATTAAGCAAGCTGTTCCAAAAATCTGTAACTGTATTGCCTATTGGAGTTAAGGCGCCTAGCCCCGTAACCACTACTCGTCTTGTTGACATAATGTCTTAATTATGCTTTTTCAATAAAAGCAATCGCATCACC
>Ga0160423_10003224_pt1 | contig 13603 bp, 1 predicted proteins | sample CRUFie14St8metaG_FD_108191 | JGI IMG/M metagenome (GOLD analysis project Ga0160423, IMG submission 108191) | Marine microbial communities from the Costa Rica Dome - CRUD Field 142mm St8 metaG | ecosystem: Environmental > Aquatic > Marine > Oceanic > Photic zone | place: Costa Rica: the Eastern...
CATCGTGGCGACTTGACTTCAATTTTCTTTGAATTGCCTCCCGGTCCGAGGTGTTCCGGTTGGGAAGCGAGAGCACGACGCCAGGGGCGCTGAGGGCTGAGCGCTGAGGTGCTGCTAGGTATCAGCTAGCCGCCGGCGCGGAGGCCTAGCGAGACAGACCAGAGGGTCGACTCCTGAAGCCCCCGAATTCAACGGAGGGTGCTTCCGTTCAATGCAAGAGTGTTGACGCGGTTGGAGGAGAGACCAGTTTGTTTTGTTTTGTGTAAAACCCAAGAGAGAAGAGTCTACAATGCAGCACCGATAAACAAGGTGTTTGCTTGAGTTACCTTGAGGGTTTTTCGTACACAAGAACACAGAACAAGAGCACACAACAATGGGCGACATAGGGTTTGACACGAGACACGCGTTCATCGTGAACAAGCTCTCGGAGTCTTACGGCGAGGACGTCAAGAATGTCGAGGTCGCGTTGTTGAGGAATAAGGCCGAGGTCGACAGCTTCTTTGAGCCAAACGGCCCCCCAAAGCTGATATGGTTCTACCAGTCGCCGCAGGACGACGGCTCTGGGGAGCCCTCTTCGGGGGAGAAGCGCCTCTTCCTCACCACTGGAGACGTGGACGGCTTGGACAACAAGGCAGTGTACTTCATCCGCAACAACGCCAAGGGGGTGGCGGAGAAGTCCGTCGAGCAGGACGTGTCGTGCGGAGAGATCCAGGGCGGCATGCTCGAGACGCTCAGGACCGTCCTCACGGACGTCTTCCTCCCCATCTTCAAGGAGCAGCAGGACTGGGGAAAGAGCGCCGAGTCGGAGACCGCTGAGTTTCTCGACGGTGCCACCAAGTTCGGGAACATGCTGTCCGAGGTCGTGAACAACCTCCAGGGCGGCGTGGAGCTCAAGAAGCCCGAGAAGAGGTACGCGGACCTGGAGCTGAAGCCTAACACCTTCAACAAGCTCGCTCAGGACCCTGAGGCCACCGCTCACTTTGAGGCGATCCTGGAGGACTGGTGCGTCCAGACCGAGAAGCTGCTGGAGGAGGATGACTCGTCGTACAGCCTGGCGGACGAGTCCGGCCCGGACACCGAGATCGAGTTCTGGCGCAACAGGATGGCTAAGCTGAACTCTGTGATGGAGCAGCTCAAGCTGAAGGAATGCAAGATGGTCCTGGGGGTGAGCATGGCGGCGAGGTTCAAGTCAAGCAGGCAGTGGAAGGCCATCGACGTCAAGGTCACGGACGCCACGAACGAGGCTAAGGACAACGTCAAGTACCTTAACACCCTGGAGAAGAGCTTGGAGCCGCTGTACAAGGGAACACCCCACAACATCATCGAGGCGCTGCCCACCCTGATGAACAACATCAAGATGATGCACACGATCGCAAGGTATTACAACACCGTGGAGAGGATGACCAATCTGTTCTGCAAGATCACCAACCAGATGATCACCAACTCCAAGGCCTTCATCTTGTCTCAGGGAAAGATCTGGGACCAGGACAAGGCCAAGCTGATCAAGAACCTCGAGGTCGTTCTCAAGGTTAACGTGTCGTACCAGGAGCAGTACAAGATCACCAGGGACAGGCTCATGTCCCAACCCAGGGGAAAGCAGTTCGACTTCAACGACAGGCAGATCTTCGGAAAGTTCGACCTCTTCTGCAAGAGAATCTCCAAGCTCATCGACCTTTTCACGACCATCGAGCAGTTTTCCACCCTTGCGGAGCATAAGCACATCGACGGCCTGGAGGGCATCATCAGGAGGTTCTCTGAGATCGCCGAGGACTTTAAGAGGCTGCCCTACGATCTGCTGGAGTACACCAGGAACCAGTTCGATAGGGATCTGCTGGAGTTCAACGTGAACATCCATGAGCTGGAGACGGAGCTCCAGGACTTCATCAACATCTCCTTTGACAAGGCCACGTCCACGGAGGCCGCCCTTAACCTTCTTAGACAGTTCCAGTCCATCTTGCAGAGGGAGAGTCTGAGGGCCGACCTGAACGAGAAGTACATGCTGATCTTCCAGAACTACGGCACAGACCTGGACACCATCCAGCAGATCTACGAGAAGCAGAAGACCTCTCCGCCGCTGGTGAGGAACGCACCCCCCGTCGCCGGAAGCATCATGTGGTCCAGGCAGCTCCTGCAGAGGATCGAGGAGCCCATGAAGAACTTCTCGCAGAACAAGGGGATCATGACCAGCAAGGAGAGCAAGCGGATCATCAGGACCTATAACAGGGTCGCGAGGGCTCTCATCGAATTCGAGGCGCTCTGGCATGACGCCTGGAAGGGCTCCATCGAGTACTCCAAGGCTGGCCTGCAGGCCACCCTCCTGGTCAAGCACCCAGAGACGAAGAATCTCCTTGTCAACTTTGACAAGGAGCTCCTCTTGCTGATCCAGGAGACCAAGTACCTGCAGAGGCTCGGGCTCGAGGTCCCCGACAATGCCAGGGTCATCTTGTTCCAGGAGGAGAAGTTCAAGTACTACTACAGCCAGCTGTCTTACACCGTCAAGGAGTACACCAGGGTCATCAGCTTGATCAGAGACGTAACCTACCCACTGCTCAAGCCCCACGTTGATATCTTGGAGAAGAAGATCCAGCCTGGGATGTATGTTTTGACCTGGACCTCGATGAACATCGATGGATACCTGCAGAGGTGCCACAAGGGAATCCAGGACCTTGAGAACTTGGTGAGGAGGGTTAACGACTGCATCGACTCCAGGATCGACGTCTGCCTGAAGGAGGTCAGCAACGCAAGGCTGGTGGACCCCCCCACCGACGACACAGTCACTTTGGACGAGTTCATCGCCATCCAGCAGTCCCACATCAAGGACCAGGCCGACAGGATGACAGTGAACAGCGAGAACGTACAGCACGCTATCGACGACCTCTTTGACCTGGTCTCGGTGGATGAGGGCGAGGGCCTCGACGTTGAGATTGACGCCGAGGACCTCTCCGAGGTCAAGCACTACTACGCCAAGCTCATGTACCAGGCCATCCTGTCCGCCACGCAGAGGTCCTTGAACGTCCTGAAGAAGAGGCTTGCGGCGGGAATGTCCGCTGGATTCCTCTTTGTCGACAGGCCCTTCTTCGACGTGGATGTGGAGCTCACCGTCCCTGTGGTCAGCATGAACCCCTCCCTGGAGGACATCCAGTCCACGGTGAACAACACCGCCAAGCAGATCTTAAGCTGTGGAAAGTCGCTTAAGCTCTGGGGAAACTACCAGCCGGGTTTGACGGGCACCTTCTTCGACCTCATTGCCGCGGACAAGTCCATCGTCAAGTCGTTGCTGCTGCTCACGGGCTGCGTTGAGTGCACCAAGACCTCCGTCTTGGAGTACCTCGAGACATTCGCCATCTACGACTTTTTGTGGAAGCGCGACATGCAGCAGGAGTACCAGGAGTTCATCAAGGGCCGCCCTAACATCGACGCCTTTGAGGCTGAGCTCAAGAAGTACATGTCCATCGAGCAGGAGATCGCCAAGATCGCCCCCGTGCACAACATCGGCTGCCTGTCCATGGAGACCCAGTCCTTGAAGTACTCTCTCAAGGCCGAGGCCGCGGCTTGGAAGGCGCAGTATGCCAAGAACCTGCACTCCCAGGGCCGGGAGGACCTGTACTCGTTCATGGAGTACATCAGGGAGACCACCATGAAGCTGAACAGGAAGATGGAGGACCTTGAGGATGTGAGGTACATCATGACCGTGCTCAGCGAGCTCAGGAGCAAGGAGGCCGAGATCGACTCGGTCATGTCTCCCATCGAGGATATGTACTCGCTGCTGCTGAGGTACGAGGTTCAGGTGCCCAAGGAGGAGACAGATATGCTGAGCGACATGTTCTACGCGTGGAAGAAGCTTAGGAAGCTGCAGTCGGACGTCTCGGAGAAGCTGAACAGGTACCAGGCCAAGTTCAAGAAGGAGCTTGTGAAGGAGGTCAAGCTGTTTGTTGCGGACGCTGTGTCCTTCAGGAACGACTGGGAGACCAACGGCCCCATCACCCCAGGCCTTGACCCCATGGAGGCCCATGACAGGCTCGAGAAGTTCCAGGGGTACTTCTTGCTCCGGAAGCAGAAGTGGGACAAGTACGTGGCTGGCGAGATCCTCTTCGGCCTCCCTGTCACCCAGTATCCTGAGCTCGAGAAGACTGAGAAGGAGATTGGCATGCTCGACAGGCTGTACTCGCTCTACGTCGAGGTGATCAAGACGCTGGACTCTTACTCGGAGTACTTGTGGGTCAGCGTGATCGAGAACATCGAGAAGATGATCTCACAGACCAACGAGTTCAACACGAGGTGCAAGAAGCTCCCCAAGGCCCTCAAGGAATGGCAGGCCTACTCTGACTGCAAGAAGAAGGTGGATGACTTCACCGGGCTGTTGCCCATCTTGGAGCTCCTCACCGGAAAGTCCATCCGGCTCAGGCACTGGCAGGAGCTGATGAGTGTGACTGGCACCAACTTTAGCCTTGCCGAGGACGTCCTTAAGGTCGCCAACCTCTTCAACGACGACGTCTTGGGACACATCGACGAGATTGAGGAGATTGCCTCGGCCGCGAGCAAGGAGGAGCAGATTGAGATCAAGCTCAGCCAGATCTCCGAAGAGTGGTCCGACATGCAGTTCTCCTTTGCCGAGTACAAGAAGAGGGGCCCAGTGATCTTGCAGTCTTCCGACCTGGGCGTCATCATTGAGAAGCTGGAGGACTCACAGATGGCCTTGGCCAGCATGGCGACCAACCGGTACTCACTGCCGTTCAAGGAGGAGGTGCAGAGCTGGATCAGCAAGCTCTCCACTGTCAGCGAGATTGTGGAGCAGTGGACCACCGTCCAGAACATGTGGCAGTACATGGAGGCCGTGTTCAGCGGCGGGGACATCGCCAGGCAGCTCCCACAGGAGACCAAGAGGTTCAACAACATCGACTCTACGTTCATGAAGATCGTGAAGAGCGCGGCGGAGACGCCAAACATCATGCAGACCTGCTGCGGCAACGAGCTGCTCAAGAACTTGCTGCCTCACCTTCTCGACCAGCTCGAGAGGTGCCAGAAGTCCCTCTCCCTGTACCTTGAGTCAAAGAGGGCTATCTTCCCAAGGTTCTACTTTGTGTCCGACCCAACCCTGCTGGAAATTCTGAGTTTGGGGTCCAACCCAACCGCGGTGCAGCCCCACTTCCAGTCTGGACTCTTCGACTCTCTGTCGTCCGTGACTTTCTCTGACCCCACCACCATGACGGAGATGCACTCTGGCGGGGAGAAGGTCACGTTCGAGAAGCCTGTGGTGGTCCAAGGAAACGTCGAGGCGTGGCTCCAGGTCCTGGTGGACGGCATGAAGGAGTCTCTCAGGGCCATCATCCAGCGCGCCTACTCTGAGGTCAACGAGCAGAGGCTGGAGGACTTCATCTTTGGCCACCCCGTGCAGGTCTCGCTGCTTGGAATTCAGTTCCAGTGGACCGCTGACATGCAGACTGGGCTGATGTCCGCCAAGAACGACAAGTCCATCATGTCCAAGACCCTGAAGAAGGTGGACAACTGCCTTAAGGAGATGGTCCTGCTGACCACCAAGGAGATGCCAAAGCTGTCCAGGAAGAACCTGGAGACTTGCATCACGGTGTATGTCCACCAGAGGGACACCTCTGACGATCTCATCAAGAAGAAGATCAAGGAGCCCAGCGACTTTGAGTGGCTCAAGAACGCCAGGTTCATGTGGCGCGAGGACCAGAACTCGGTCTTCACCTCCATCTGCGATGTGGACTTTGAGTACTCGTTCGAGTACCTCGGCGTCAAGGAGAGGCTCGTGATCACCCCTCTGACCGACATCTGCTACGTCACGCTGAGTCAGGCCCTGGGAATGTTCCTCGGAGGTGCGCCTGCCGGCCCTGCAGGGACCGGAAAGACGGAGACCACCAAGGACCTTGGGGCCACCCTCGGCAAGTTTGTGGTCGTTTTCAACTGCTCTGATCAGATGGACTACATGGGACTGGGCAAGATCTACAAGGGTCTCGCCCAGAGTGGCCTGTGGGGCTGCTTTGACGAGTTCAACCGGATCAACCTGGACGTCCTCAGTGTGTGCGCCCAGCAGGTGTACTGCGTGCTCAGCGCCATCAGGGACAGGAAGAAGGAGTTTGTCTTCACTGATGGCAACACGGTGAGCCTGGACCCCAGGGTCGGGTACTTCATCACCATGAACCCAGGTTACGCGGGGAGGCAGGAGCTCCCCGAGAACCTCAAGGCGCTCTTCAGGGGGGTGACCATGATGGTGCCCAACAGGCAGATCATCATGAAGGTCAAGCTCGCATCTTGCGGGTTCTTGGAGAATGACATGCTCGCCAAGAAATTCTTCGTGCTCTACGGCCTGTGCGAGCAGCAGCTCTCCAAGCAGGCCTTCTACGACTTTGGCCTGAGGAACATTCTCTCGGTGCTGAGGACCGCGGGAGCGTCCAAGAGGGCTAACCCCGACAAGTCGGAGACCTTCTTGATGATGAGGACGCTTAGGGACATGAACATGTCCAAGTTCGTCGCCGAGGATGTCCCCCTCTTCCTCTCCCTTTTGGACGACCTCTTCATCGGCCTCAAGGCGCCCAGGGCCGAGTTCCCTGACGTCCACAAGGCTCTGTGCGAGGTTGCGGAGAGGAAGGGCTTGCAGAAGCACGGCCCCTGGCTCAACAAGTGCATCCAGCTGTACGAGACCAACTTGGTGAGGCACGGGATCATGCTCGTGGGCCCAGCGGGAGCTGGAAAGACCACCATCACCGAGTGCCTCACTGAGGCGCTGTCGATGCTCCACGGAAAGTACGTTATCTGGAGGATGAACCCAAAGGCGATCACCGCGCCTCAGATGTTCGGAAGGCTGGACACCTCGTCCGGGGACTGGACGGATGGAGTCTTCGCCGTGCTCTGGAGGAGGGCCTCCAAGAGCAAGGGCCAGAACACGTGGATCGTGTTGGACGGACCAGTGGACGCCATCTGGATCGAGAACCTGAACACGGTGCTCGACGACAACAAGGTCCTGACCCTGGCCAACGGCGACAGGATCAAGATGACCGACACCATGAAGGCCGTCTTCGAGCCGGAGAACCTGAACAACGCGTCCCCGGCCACCGTGAGCCGCGCTGGAATCATCTATGTCTCCGACACGGAGCTTGGGTGGGAGCCGGTGGTGGAGTCCTGGCTCGCCCAGAGGCGCAAGGCCGAGGTGGAGGCGATCAGGCCGTGCTTCACCAAGTACGTCTCGCAGACTTTCGAGTACCTCAGGCTCAACGCCAAGCAGGTGATGCACAATGAGAACATCTGCCAGCTGCAGACCTTGCTGGACCTCCTTGCCGCTTCCTTGAAGAAGGCCGAGGCGGAGAACGAGATTTTGTCCGAGGGCCACTACGAGAGGGTATTCTTGTACTGCATGGCCTGGTCCCTCGGAGGCCTGCTTGACGAGAAGCAGAGGCTCGGGCTGGACACCATGCTGCGCACACTGAGTGACAACCTGCCACAGAAGGGCGACGATGACGAGACGCTGTACGAGTACTATGTCAACGAGGAGAACACGGAGTGGTCTCACTGGGAGAGGGTTTTGCCCGATTGGACCTACCCCGCTGAGCAGGAGAACCCCAAGTGGGGGTCCCTGGTCATCCCAACCCTGGACTCGATCCGCTTTGAGACGCTCCTGGACCTCAACTACGCGCTGAACAAGCCCACCTTGCTGGTTGGCCTCCCTGGTACCGCCAAGACGGTGACTGTGAACCAGTTCATGGCCAAGTTCCCCGTGGACGAGGTCAAGAACAAGACTATCACCATGAGTAGCTTGACCACGCCCTCCATCTTCCAGTTCTTTATTGAGGGCTGCATGGAGAAGAGGCAGGGCAAGATCTACGGCCCTCCGGGCGGTAAGAAGATGATCGTCTTCGTGGACGACATCTCCATGCCGAACATCAACGAGTGGGGAGACCAGATCACCAACGAGATTGTCAGGCAGTTGCTGGAGCAGAAGGCCATGTACAACATCGAGAAGCCGATTGGAGACATGAAGTACTATGTGGACTCTCACTTTTTGGGAGCGATGAACCAGCCAGGGGGTGGAAAGAATGACATTCCAAACAGGCTGAAGAGGCATTTCTGCATCTTCAACGTCCCAGAGCCATCCACGGCGGCGATCAACAACATCTTTGGAAACATCGTTGGAGGAAGGTTCTCGGCGGACCACTTTGCCGCGGAGGTCGTGGAGGGCAGCAAGAAGCTCGTCCCCATGACCATCTCCCTGTGGAACGACGTCAAGGCCAAGATGCTGCCGACCCCGGCCAAGTTCCACTACTTGTTCAACATGCGCGAGCTCTCAAAGGTCTTCCAGGGTATGGTCTTTGCCAACCGTGACAGGTTCAATGTGGCTTCTGCGTCTTCGGAGACCCTCAAGCCTAGTGGTGGCAAGGTCACCGACAGCCTCGGCTACCTGCTGGCACTGTGGTCCCACGAGTCCAAGAGAGTCTTCTCGGACAAGCTCGTGGACCAGTCAGAGAAGGACTTTGTGGACGACTGCATCAACTCGCTGCTCAAGGACAACTTTGCGGGCACGATGCCACAGCTTGAGGAGCCACTGTACTTCGTGGACTTTCTCAGGGAGCCAATCATCGACGATGAGACTGGGGACGTGATCGACGAGTTCCCCTCCAACTACGAGTCCATCCCGGGCGGGTTGGAGGAGATGAGGGAGAGGGGCTACGCACTCCAGGCCAAGAAGAACGATGCAACCAAGGGAGCCAAGGTCGACCTCGTGCTCTTCGAGGACGCCCTGCTCCACCTGATGAGGGTGGCCAGAATTCTCGCCACCGATGGAGGCAGCGCCCTCCTCGTCGGCATTGGAGGGTCCGGAAAGCAGTCCCTGACCCGCCTCGCAGCCTTTGCCACCGGCGCTCACACCTTCCAGGTGACGCTGACGAAAACGTACAACCTGACCAACTTTTTGGAGGACATCAAGGAGCTCTACAGGATTGCCGGGCTCAAGGGCAAGAAGGTGTGCTTCATCTTCACTGACGCAGACATCAAGGATGAGTCCTTTTTGGAGTACATCAACCAGATGCTGATGACAGGGGAGATTTCTGGGCTCTTCCCCAAGGACGAGATTGATGCCATTCTCGGGGACATCCGCCCCGTGATGAAGAAGGAGGCCCCCAGCATCGTGGACACCCAGGAGAACCTTTCCAAGTTCTTCTTCGACAGGGTCCGCGCCAACCTGCACACCTGCCTGTGCTTCTCCCCCGTTGGGCCCAAGTTCTCGCAGAGGGCGCAGCAGTTCCCCGGGCTGATCAACGGCTGCACCATTGACTGGTTCTTGCCGTGGCCCGTGGAGGCGCTGACCGCAGTGTCCGAGAAGTTCCTCAAGGACTTCAACATCGAGTGCACGGACGAGGTCAAGGAAAAGGTCATCAAACTGATGGGCAATATCCACACCTCGGTCAGCGACTCTTGCGAGACCTACTACAACAAGTTCCGCAAGAGGCGCTATGTGACACCAAAGTCTTACCTCAGCTTTTTGTCCGGATACAAGCAGCTGTACACCAGCAAGCACAGCGAGGTCATGGAGCTCGCCAACAAGGTGAACGGTGGGCTTGAGAAGCTGGACGAGGCCAAGAAGGACATCTCCAAGATGAGGAACGAGATTATCGTGAAGAACCAGGAGCTGGAGGTCGCGCAGAAGGAGTCGGTGAGGCTGCTGAGCGAGATCTCCGAGTCCACTGCGATTGCCGAGAAGGAGAAGAAGAAGGTGCAACAGATCATGGACTCGGTGTCGAAGAAGGCCGCCGAGATCAACGTGGTGAAGACAGAGGCGGAGAGGGATCTCGCCGCCGCCAAGCCTGCGCTGGACGCCGCGCTCGACGCGCTTAACTCGATCTCCCCCAAGGACATCGGAGCCCTCAAGGCGCTGAAGAAGCCCCCTGATATCGTCAAGAGGATCTTCGACTGCGTCATCGTGCTCAGGAGGTTCCCCCTCAAGCCTGTGGCCTGGGTGGACGGAAAGAATGGCAAGATCATTGACGGGTCGTACGAGACCTCGCTCAAGATGATGTCCGACCTCGGATTCCTCTCGGCGCTGATGAACTTCCCAAAGGAGTTCATGACCGACGAGGACGTCGAGCTTCTGCAGCCGTACACCTCGGCGCCAGACTTCAACTATGACGCGGCCAAGAAGGCCAGTGGTAACGTTGCCGGGCTTTGCTCTTGGGCTCAGGCCATGGTGACCTACCACTACGTGGCCAAGGTGGTCACGCCAAAGATTGACGCGCTCAGGAGCGCTGAGGCCGAGCTCAAGATCGCCAACAAGGAGAAGGCCGTCGCGGAGGAGAATGCCAGGGTCGTCCAGGAGAAGTTGGACGCCATGCAGAAGACTTTTGATGAGGCCATGGCCAACAAGCAGAGGCTCACCGACGAGGCAACCTCGTACCAGAGGAAGATGGACGCCGCCAACGCCCTGCTGGGCGCGCTGAGTGGGGAGGAGGCCCGTTGGACCGAGCAGAGCAAGGAGTTTGCCTCGCAGACCTCCAAGCTAGTGGGAGACTCGGCCATCGCATCTGCCTTTTTGTCCTACCTCGGACCCTTCAACAAGGAGTACCGTGAGATGCTCCTCAAGGACGTCTTTGAGAAGGATTGCGTGGAGTCACAGATTCCCGTCACCGAGTCGATGTCCATCACCGATTTCCTCACTGATGAGTCTGAGATCGGAGAGTGGAACCTCCAGGGCCTCCCTGTGGACGACTTGAGCATCCAGAACGCGCTCATCGTCACCAGGGCCACCAGATACCCCCTGCTCATCGACCCACAGGGCCAAGGAAAGTCCTGGCTGACCAACAGGAACATCAAGAACCAGCTGAAGATCACGTCGCTGACGCACAAGGGCTTCAGGCTGTACCTTGAGGAGTGCCTGAGCTTTGGCAAGCCCCTGCTGATTGAGAATGTCGAGGACGAGCTTGACCCTGTATTGGACCCAATCCTGTAGAAGCAGTTTGTCAAGACGGGCAAGTCCATGAAGGTTGTGCTGCCTGACAAGGAGGTGGACTACACGGACACCTTCCAGATCATGTTCACCACAAGGCTGCCAAATGTCCAGTACTCCCCTGAGCTCTCTGCCAAGGTTTCCCTCATTGACTTTACTGTCACGGAGACCGGCCTGGAGGACCAGCTCTTGGGAACTCTGGTGCAGAAGGAGAAGGGCTCTCTGCAGGAGCAGAGGCAAAAGCTGATGGAGGATGTCAACTTCTACAAGAAGAAGATCAAGCAGCTCGAGTCGGAGCTCCTGTACAGGCTTAGCAACTCCACCGGAAACCTCCTGGACGACACAGAGCTCGTCAAGGTCCTTGCCAACACCAAGGCCACCTCTGGAGAGGTCGCAGAGAAGCTCACCGACGCCAACGAGACCAACCAGAGGATCACCGAGGCGTGCGAGGAGTACAGGGCTGTGGCTCACAGGGCCACGATCATCTACTTTTTGATCTCTGAATTCTCGGTGGTCAACGTCATGTACCAGATCTCGTTGGCCCAGTTCAAGGAGCTCTACCTCAAGGCAATTGACCTGTCCGAGAAGGCCGCGCTCACCAAGAAGCGTATCGACAACATCATCACTTACATGACTTACATGATGTACAGATACGTGCAGCGCGGACTCTTTGAGAAGCACAAGCTCACCTTCTCGCTGATGATGACCAACAAGATTCTCATCTCGGAGGGCTCTGTGACCGCCCTTGGCTTGGACATCTTCCTCAAGGGAGGCGGCTCCCTGGATATTGCCTCGGTGAAGAAGAAGCCCAAGGACTGGATCCCGGACAACGCCTGGCTCAACGTGGTGGCCTTGTCGTCGCTTGAGGCCTTCAAAGACCTCCCCGACTCTATCGCGAAGAACGACAACCTGTGGCACCAGTGGTACGACATGGAGGCCCCTGAGACTGCCAAGGTCCCCGACAACCTCGAGGACTCGATCAACAAGTTCGAGAAGATGTGCCTGATCAAGGCGCTTAGGGAGGACCGCACCCTGCAGACTGGAAAGGAGTACATCAAGGAGGCCCTCGGTTCTAGGTTCATCGAGTCCATCCCTCTGGATCTCCACGAGGCGTGGGAGGAGTCCAGCCCCAGGTGCCCTATGATCTTCCTGCTGAGCAGGGGAAGCGACCCCACCGGAATCATTGACGAGCTCGCCAAGAAGATGAAGGTGATGACCCTTGGAGTCTCGATGGGACAGGGACAGGAGGTGATTGCGAGAAAGTACATCGCCACCGCGGCGCAGGAGGGGCACTGGGTGATCTTGCAGAACACCCACCTCGGATTGTCCTATTTGCACGAGGTCGAGACGCTGCTGCTTAACAAGGAGCAGCAATTCCACGAGAACTTCAGACTTTACATCACCGCGGAGCCCCACCCCCAGTTCCCTCTCGGGTTGCTGCAGATGGGAATCAAGATCACCAACGAGGCGCCGGTCGGCCTGAAGGCAGGCCTGAGGAACTCGTACTCATGGATCACCCAGGACCTCCTGGACGCCAACACCAGGGTGGAGTGGAGGCAGCTCCTAGGAATCTTGTGCTTCTTGCACTCTGTCGTGCAGGAGAGGAGGAAGTTTGGCCCCATCGGGTGGAACATTCCTTACGAGTTCAACCAGGCGGACATTTCTGCCTGCACACTCTTCCTGCAGAACCACGTGACGGAGATGGACGTCAAGAAGACCGGGCCCAACTGGGCCACTATCAGGTACATGATCTCCACCATCCAGTACGGCGGCAAGATCACAGACAACTTCGACCAGCTGCTGATGGACACCTACGCGGACAAGTACTTTGCCTCGGCGAGCATGGACCCCAACATGGAGTTCTTCCCAGGGTACAAGATCTCCTCCTCGCAGGACATCCAGATGGTGAGGCAGGGCATCGAGCAGCTGCCGTCCACGGACTCCCCAGAGATCTTTGGGCTGCACTCGAACGCCGACCTCTCCTTCAGGGTCCTTCAGGTCAACGAGATTGTCGCCACGATTTTGAACACCATGCCAAAGTCGGGCGGCTCCTCTGGCGGGCTCACAAGGGAGGAGCAGGTGGACAAGATCGCCGAGGACCTTATTGCTAAGGTGCCCGCCTTTTTCAAGGGAACGGACACCAAGGACAAGCTGAAGAAGCTCGGGCCAACTCAGCCCCTGATCATCTGCCTCAGGCAGGAAATTGACTGCTTGAACACCACCATCACGCTGACCTCCAAGACCTTGAAGAACCTGAGGCTTGCCATCGCGGGAACCATCGCGCTCTCGGGCAACCTCATCTTCGCCCTGGACGATCTCTTCAACGCCAAGGTCCCAGACTTTTGGCTGAAGAAGTCGTGGGAGGCGCTGAGCTTGGGTTCCTGGTTCACTGGGCTGCTCCAGAGGCACGACCAGCTCTTCAAGTGGCTCAACAATGGTAGGCCTAAGGCCTACTGGCTCTCCGGGTTCTTCAACCCCCAGGGATTCCTTACCGCCATGAAGCAGGAGGTGGGGAGGAAGCACTCGAGTGAGAACTGGGCTTTGGACGACGTTGTGGCCACCTCTGAGGTGACCCACCCTCCAAAGGAATTTGAGGCTCTCAGGGAGGGCCCTTCCGAGGGAGTCTACGTGTACGGCCTCTTCCTGGACGGC
>Ga0160423_10003225_pt1 | contig 13603 bp, 12 predicted proteins | sample CRUFie14St8metaG_FD_108191 | JGI IMG/M metagenome (GOLD analysis project Ga0160423, IMG submission 108191) | Marine microbial communities from the Costa Rica Dome - CRUD Field 142mm St8 metaG | ecosystem: Environmental > Aquatic > Marine > Oceanic > Photic zone | place: Costa Rica: the Eastern...
GAGAGATATCATCGAATCGGTTTTTGGCGGCGCTCAGCGGGCACCGAGTAACTGCAACACCCAGCCGTGGTTCGTGCACGTGGTCACCGGCGAGACGCTGGAGCGGCTGAGGGCAGAGCTGCCCGCTAAATTTGCAGCGGGCGAGATCGCGCTGGACTTCCCCTACGATGGTCAATACGAAGGGGTCTACAAGGATCGCCAGTACGCCTCGGCGACCGCGCTCTACGACGCACTCGGAATCGCGCGCGAGCAGAAGGCCGAGCGCAACGCTTGGTTTATGCGCAACTTCAGTTTTTTTGATGCGCCCGCGGTGGCTTTCTTCACACTGCCGACGGGGTTTGGCCTGCGCGAGGCTTGTGATCTGGGCATGTTCGCGCAAACCGTGATGCTCGGGCTGACAGCGCATGGCCTCGGATCCTGCCCGCAGACCGCGTTAGCCTTCCTCGCTAATGTGATTCGACCCACGCTGGGTCTGGGTGACAATGAGCAGCTGATGTTTGGTATGAGCTTTGGCTACCCCACCGACACGGCAGTGAATGAGGTACAGACGGAACGGGCGGCATTAGAGGACGTGGTGACCTTCCACTCCTGATAGCGCTTGTTGACTGATGGCTCCTATCGGCTGAAGGCTCTTGTCAGCTGAAGGTTGTCGTTAGCGCCCTGGTGCTGCGAGGAAGTCGGTGATGTTCAAGTTGAAGCCCGAGAGCGCGTTGAAATGCAGCGGCGCTGACATCAGTTGTAAGTCACTGAGCCCGAGGTGCCTCAGAATTTGGGCGCCGGTGCCAATCAGGCGGTAATTCTGAGGCGGTGCGGGTCGCTGCTCAGCGTGCAGCAGTTGATCCAAGTCTTCGAGGATAGTGGCCGGCGTTTCAGCACCCCCCAGCAGCACCACCACACCTTTGCCGGCGTTTGCAATGTGATTCATTGCAGCCCGATAAGACCACCCTGGGGCGCTGGAGGCGTCCAGCTGAGTTCCGAGCAGGTCGCGCAGGGTGTTCACCGGCTGCACTCGCACCGGTATCGCGCCTGGCTGGCTGAGGTCACCAAGGCTTAGTGCAAAGTGCAGCGTATCGTCGATCAGATCTCGAAAGGTGTGCAGCGTAAAGGGCCCCCACTCGGTATGAATGGGCTCGGCGCTGTAGAGCTCAATCGATTGCTCATGCAGTGATCGGTACTCGATCAGATCGGCGATGGTGCCCATGTTGAGGCCATGCTCTTTGGCAAAAATCTCGAGCTCGGGCCGCCGTGCCATGGTGCCGTCGGGGTTCATGATTTCTACAATAACTGCTGCTGGTGATAGGCCCGCCATCCGCGCCAAATCGACGCCGGCTTCGGTATGACCTGCGCGTTTCAGTACGCCGCCGGGTTTCGCTACCAGCGGGAAGATATGCCCCGGCTGACGAATGTCTTTGGGCGTCGCGTTGTCCGCCACGGCTTGCAGGATCGTATGCGCGCGCTGTGCGGCGCTGACGCCAGGACCGATCTGCTCGGTGGCGTCGATCGACACGGTGAAATTAGTCTCATGCTGGGAGCGGTTATCGCGAACCATTAAAGGCAGGTTTAGCTGCCGTGCCCGCTCCGGCGTGATCGGCATGCAGATCAAGCCGCAGGCTTCGCTGGCAAAGAAATTGATGATCTCCGGCGTGGCTTTCTCGGCGGCGATGATCAAGTCGCCTTCATTCTCGCGGTCCTCATCATCCATCAGGATGACCATGCGGCCGGCGCTGATGTCATCGAGCAATGTAGGAATGTCAGAGAGCATGGTCAGGAAGTCGGTTAAGCAACAAGTTCAATCGCAACTGCGGTGGCTTCACCGCCACCGATACACAGGGCGGCGACGCCGCGCTGTTTGCCGTAATGTTCCAGCGCATGCATGAGCGTGACGATGATCCTTGAGCCAGTCGATCCGATCGGGTGGCCTTGCGCACAAGCGCCGCCGTGGACGTTGACGCAGGCGGGATCGAGCTCCAGCGCGCGCGTTGTCAGCATAGTGACCATAGCGAATGCCTCATTGATCTCCCATAAATCAACCTCAGAGTCTGACCAGCCTGCCTTGGCTAGCACCTGTTCTGCGGCGCCGATAGGCGCCAGTGTAAAATCCTCAGGCGCCAGACTGTTTCGAGCGTGAGCCACGATGCGAGCACGCGGCTTGAGCCCATGGCTTGCGACAGCGTCCTCGCTGGCCAGCAGCAGGGCACTGGCTCCATCAGAGATAGAGCTGGAATTGGCAGGGGTAATGGTGCCGTCCTCGGCAAACGCAGGCCGCAGTAGCGGAATTTTGTCGAGGTTAGCCTTGTGAGGCTGCTCATCTACCGTCACGGTGTGCTCACCGCGTCGCGTGTGAATGGTGACAGGCGCGATTTCTTTTGCGTTGAGACCCTCATCGATAGCGCGCTTCGCTCGGGTGAGACTTTCGATGGCAAAGGCATCCATATCCCCGCGCGTTAGTCCATGCACATCAGCGGTTTTTTGCGCGAAGGTGCCCATGGCAGCCCCGGTGTAGGCGTCCTCAAGGCCATCGATAAACATGTGATCAAACAGTTTGGTATGCCCGAGTCGCTGGCCTTTTCGCCCGGTCATCAGAATCTGTGGCGCGTTCGACATGCTCTCAAGGCCACCACTTACGACCAGCTGGTTGGTCCCGGCGGTGATGCTGTCGATGCCAAAAATGGTGGCCTGCATGCCGCTGCCGCAGGCCTTGTTGATTGTGACCGCGCCCGTAGTGCTTGGGATGCCGGCCCCGAGCATGGCTTGCCGCGCGGGGCACTGCTTGAGGCCCGCCGGCAACACGCAGCCCATGAATACCTCATCGACTGCTTCGGGCGCCACGCCAGCGCGCTCTAGCGTGGCGGCAATCGCGGTGGTGCCCAACTCGTTAGCTGTGGCATCAGCGAGGTCGCCCAACAATCCGCCCATTGGCGTGCGGGCACCATCGACAATCAATACATCGGACATGGCGTAATTCTCAACAGGCATGAGGGCGGGCATTTAGCCCGAACTGTGGGCACCCTGCAAGTTCAAAGGGGGCGGGCGTTTGCTACGAACGACTTGTCGCGGACTGCGGTGCGAAATGCCGAGGGCGTCAGCCCGGTTTGCTCGCGGAACATGCGGCTGAAATGTGAGGCGTCATTGAGGCCCACAGCCACTCCCACTTCAGTGATCGACAGATTGGTGCGGCGCAGCAGCGCCTGCGCCTCGTCAAGCCTGCGTTGTTGCAGGTACTGGCCAATGGAGACGCCGGTGGCGGATTTGAAGCGTCTGATTAATGTGCGTGCACTAACGCCCAGCTGCGAAGCCAACGCACTCACAGTCGGAGCGGTGCGCAGATCTCGATTCAGTTCCGTCTGAACGTCGGCAATCAGTTCATCGTGGTGCAGGTCCTTTGGCGAGCCGACGGGGGAAGGGGAGAAGCGCTGGCGAATTTCTGGTGAAAACTGGTTCTCGATGTGACGCGCCACCCTGGGAGAGAAAAGTTCACCGCAGAGATACACCATTAGGTCAGCGACTGAGTTCACGCTGCTCACACAGAACACGTTGTCAGACTGGGTGATCAGTTGACGGCGCTCCAACTGCACTCGGGGGTAACGAAGCGCAAAGGTGTCGAACCACTGCCAGTGCGTGGTCATCGTCCTGCCTGTCATGCGGCCGGTCTCCGCTAGCAGAAAGCTGCCGGAGCCTACGCTGATCGTCAGGCCGCCTGCGCTGACATGTTGATCAATCAAGGCGATTTGCTCAGGGTGCCTGCGGAGCACTCGCTGCGGCTGGCGCCAGATGGCGGGCACAATCAACAAGTTAGCCTGACTGAGCTCACTGAGCGGTGTGGTCGCCAGCGTAAGTCCACTCTGAATTGTTAGCGAACCGCCTGCCTGACTGAAGCAATCAATACTGAGGCGTTGCCGACCGGCACGACCGAGTGCTTGCGCCGCGCCGGTCAGGATCTCAAGAGGCAGCGTGAGCGACGAGGCCAACATGCCCTCGTGGGTCAGTGCCGCAATACGAAAAAGTGGCGCATTATTTGGCGTTATATTCATATTATCTGGCGTTATACGCATAGAAATTAGCGCTGTCGAGCGTAAACTGCCTCGCAATCGTGGGTTGGCCACGAGCCCGTCGCCCCCAGCAAGGTGGAGAACCAATGCTCAGATTGCCCGTTATGGTCGCCGCAGGTGGTATCAACAGCGCTGGCCGCACGTCGCGGCGTCACGCCTACCGGCGGATGATATGGGATCACCTGCCTGCCGCTGATCGGGCCGCGACCGAGTCTGCCCTGTCACAGATGATGGGATCGGCCGATACCGACACGCTGCTTAAGCACACGTTGGTGCGCGAAATTGAAAAAGATTGGTTTGATCACCGGGCTGTGCCCTGGCATCGGCGAGCGCAGGTCAGCGCCGATCAGGTGCAGGGGCTATTCGACTACAACCCTGGTGGCATCGGCGACGGTGAAGTTGTCGGTGGGCAGGCGTCACCTCTGGACGACAAACGGATTCGAGTGGCGCTTGAGCCTGACTCTGACGTGCTGCTGCCCAGCACCCGCCAATTCGATGTGAGCAGTGCGGGCCAGTTGCCAACCGGCTTCAACCCGGGGGATCTCTACCCCTCGCGTAATCATCCCCGTGCCGTGCAGATGACCGTGTTTGCCATATCGGACGCGCTCGCGGATCTTGGGATGAATTGGGCGACACTGGCCGACAAAGTGCCCGCGGATGCTATTAGTGTGTATATCTCCAGTGCCATGGGTCAGCTCGACGATGCAGGATCGGGTGGCATGTTGCGGGCACGTCTGCAGGGGCGCCGGGTCAGTTCCAAGCAGTGCCCCTTCGGGTTTGCCGAGATGCCGGGCGATTTTGTCAGCGCGTATGTGTTGGGCAGCATGAGCACGACCGGACCCGCGCTCGGCGCTTGCGCCACTTTCCTCTACAACCTGCGCTTGGGCATCGCCGATATTCGCGCGGGGCGCTCACGTATCGCTGTGGTGGGCGCGGCCGAGGCGCCGGTGAATGTCGAAGTGATGGACGGTTATGTTGCCATGGGTGCGCTGGCCACCGATAAGGGACTTCGGCAGCTTGATGATCTTGCTGAGGGCCAGCAGGTGGATAACCGCAGAGCTTGTCGCCCCTTTGGCGAGAACTGCGGCTTTACCATGGCGGAATCGGCGCAGGTAGTGATCCTCATGGATGATGCGCTAGCGCTCGAACTGGGCGCTCCTATCCTTGCCGGCGCACCGTTTGTGAGTGTGCGTGCTGATGGCGCCAAGAAATCGATATCCGGCCCGGGAGCGGGCAACTATCTGACTGTGGCAGAGGCCATGGCTACTCTGCGCAATATCCTGGGTGACGAGCGTCTCAAACATCATGGCATGGTGCAGGCGCACGGCACGGGCACACCCCAGAATCGTGTCACGGAATCAACCTTGCTCAACAAGGTCGCCGAGGCGTTTGGCGTCTCGGAGTGGCCGGTTGCGGCGATTAAAAGTTACATCGGTCACTCATTGGGCGCGGCGGCGGGGGATCAGCTCACCGCAACGCTCGGTATTTGGCAACACGGGTTGATTCCCCGCATCCACACGGTGGATGCGCTGGCCGATGATGTGGTGACTGACCGACTCAACTTTGCGCTCACCGAGCAAGACAGCGCGGACCGGGAATACGCGCTGATCAACAGCAAGGGGTTTGGTGGTAACAACGCGACGGCTGCCCTGTTAAGCCCCGATATCACCGAACAGGTGCTGGCGCGGGCACACGGTCAGGACGAGATCGCCGCTTGGCGGGATCGTCGCGAAGCGGTGGAATTAGCGCAGGCGTCGACAGAAGCCGAGCGGATCGCCGGTAACTGGGCGCCCAATTATCATTTTGACGAGGGTGTCCTCGCCGATACCGATGTCACCGTAACAGCCGAGTCGATCGCCTTCGCCGGTCAGACCATTGCACTCAATGGGGAAGTGCCAGAGGGTTGGCAAGTCGACTGAAGCCAGACATTTGCTACGCTAGCCCCGGCGTAATGAAGGCCTCGCTGATGTGAAAGCCTCGTTGCTATGAAAGCGCCGCTTCCGTGAGAGCGCCGCTGCTATTTGAGAGAAGTACTGATATGTCTACCCTCGACACCCTGCTCAATCGCAACTCCCACCCGCGCCTGACTGAACCGGGTCCCGATGCCGAACAGTTGCAGACGATTCTGCAGGCCGCTTTGCGGGCGCCGGACCACGGGCGGTTGCGACCGTGGCGTTATGTGGTGATCAGCGGGGATCGCCGAGAAGCATTGGGTGAGTGCTTTCACCAGAGCCTTAAACTGAAAGGAGTGACTGATGACGCGCAGTTAACCAAGGCTCTCAATGCGCCATTGCGCGCGCCATTGGTGTTGGCCGGGCTACTGCACGCTGTGGATCATGAGAAAATTTCCCGCGATGAGCAGAGTCACGCGGTCGCGGCATCACTCCATGCGGCGCAGCTAGCAGCGGACGCCCTCGGTTTTGGATGTGTTTGGCGCACCGGTGGATATGCCACAGACCCGCATATCGTTGAGGCATTAGGCGGTGCAACGGGTGATCAGGTGATTGGGTTCCTCTATATCGGCACCCGCGACGGCCCAAGTAAGCTGCTCTCCGAAGAGCCGCTTGAATCCCTGGTCAGCTACTTTTAAATTGCGCCCACGTTTAAAGGGCGTGCTGGCACTATGTTGAGAAAACCTTGGCTGCACTTTTTGCTGCTGGGACTGCTGTTATTCGTCGGTGGTCAGTGGCTTTTCCCCGAACCCAGGCCGGTGCTGGGTCCCCCAAACCCGGAGCGGCTCAGCGCCATGGTGGAGAACTACACCCGTTTTGCTCCCGATGGTGTAAGTCCGGCACTGTTTGAGCGATTTATCGACACCGAGCTCCGTGACGAACTGCTGTTCCGGGAAGCGCTCATTCGTGATCTTCAGTACCGCGACGCCGCGGTGGAGCAGCGCATTATTCGCAACATGCGCTTTCTCGATGCAAATACCACCGCCACCGACCGCGAACTGGTAGAGCAAGGGTATGCGCTGCGGCTCCACCTTACTGATGAGGTCATTCGACGACGGCTGGTGCAAATTATGGAACGGCTCATCATGGCCACCCGACTTAACCCCGTACCAAGTAATGAGGCGGTGGCAGCGCGCTATGAGCAAGAGCTCGACAGCTGGCGCGAACCCGCGCGCTATACCTTCAGTCACGTGTTCCTCTCGACCGAGCGAGTGGCAGAGATGCCAGCATTGACGGCGCAGATTAACGCCGAGAAGTTAAGTCCCGATGCGGCGCGGTTGCTCGGCGCGCCGTTTTTGTCAGGTTATACGTTTCGGCGTCAAAGCCCTGAACAGATGACCCGAGTATTCGGCGCCGAGTTCGCCGAGCAAGTGAGCGCCGCTGAGGTGCAGGCCGGATCATGGATTGGACCGGTGTCGTCGGTCTTTGGGCAGCACTATGTCTACATCGAGGCATTTGAACCATCGCGCACGCTGGCGCTCGAGGAGGTCAGTCTGCGCATCGAGCGGGATCTGGTCCGCGAGGGAGAAGAGCGGGCTGTGGTTGATTGGGTAGAGGAGGCGATGGCCGGCTATGAGGTGCGGCGCTCATGAGAGTGTGGCTCATAGTGTGTAGCCTGCTGTTTGCGACCGACGCCGCGGCGCACCGGTTCGCGCCCTCCTTGCTCGAAGTGACGCAGCTCTCCACCACAACCTTTAATGCCACCTGGAAGACGCCACAACAAAAAGTCTCGGCAACGCCGATTGAGCCGCGTTTCCCCGCTTCCTGTGAGGTCACCTCAGCCTCACCCTGGATTCAGCAAGGCACAGGAGAGCTTAAGCAGATCCAGCTGGCGTGCCCGACCGGCTTGGTCGGTCAGACCCTATCGATCTCTGGGTTGGGGCAGAACCAATCTTCTGCACTGCTGCGCATCACGTTGGCCGACAATATTTTTCATCAGGCGGTTTTTACCGCTGTAGAGCCTAACTTTGTTGTGCCCGAGGAAGGCTCTGCCGGCACGGTGGCGCTCGACTACACATGGCTGGGCGCCGAGCATATCTGGGCAGGGCCCGACCACCTCCTGTTTGTGATGGGGCTGTTGCTGCTGGTGGGCTGGAATCGGCGCCTCGTTTATACCGTCACCGCGTTTACCCTTGGGCACAGCGTGACCCTTGCCATGGTCACGCTCGGGTTCTTCGACTACCCGGTGTCATTGGTGGAGTTCATGATCGCCCTGTCGATTTATGTCTTGGCGGTGGAGCTGGTGCGCGGGTCGGCGGGCGCCTTGTGGCAGCAACCCTGGTGGTTAGCGGGTGGCTTTGGGTTGTTGCACGGCATGGGCTTTGCCGGAGCGCTCGCAGAAACCGGTCTGCCCCAATCAAATGTGCCGGTCGCGCTATTGTTCTTCAATGTGGGGATCGAGCTGGGCCAGCTTGCCTTCATTGCGCTCTTGGTGCTGCTGGCGGGCCTAGGGGGTCGCCTGATCGGCGAGCGGGTTGGTGCGCTCAGACCGTTGCCGGTTTATGTGCTCGGCGGTCTATCGGCAATGTGGTGTATTGAGCGCGGGCTGGAGGTGCTGGCCTGATCATGGGTTGCCAGGCCATTTTTTCATCGAAATGATGGGATGGAAGGCTATGGCAATGCCTTCGTCGATGTGATTTTCGTTTTCCAGCACGTCTCGACGACGCACAAAGGCGGTGCCGCTGCGGGTATCTACCGCATCGGTGACATCCATACCGCCCTCACCTGAGAAGACGCGCTCGAGATCCATATTGAACCATGCGATTCGCATGGTCGCGGCCGCGACGGGTCGAGACCAGTCAAACTCGGCGGTGACGCCACTCCCTGCCCCCTGGACGGCGGGCTTGCGGGTAACACCGTCAAATCGCGTCACGCGGTTGAGCCCTTGCTCATAGTAGACATCCTTTTCAACAATGTCGGTGAAAACAATACTGCCGATATCGGTTTGATCGCGCAGCTGGTCGCGCACCGCCTGTACGATCTGGATGAACGATTTTTGATTGACCCGGCCGGTGGTGGGGTCAACAGGGTCACCATAGATCAGTACGGCGTTGTTCCAACGCTGGGAGAACTCGCGCTGGGGACGAACTTCATAGCCTGCGTCCTCAAGATATTCCTGTACCCTCGCATCGACAAAGCTCTCCCGCTTTTTCAGATAGTTGCGCGATGGCCCGCCGAGGTTCACGCCGGCGATCACCACAACGTTGTTGTCGAGTTGATCAAACAGGCGCTCCTCGAAGACATTGGTCGGTGTGGTGGGGTTGTAGCCCCCGCCTACGGTTGCGGAGCCGCACGCGACCAGCCCCGTCAGCATCAGCGCGGCGATTAAAAAGTGCCACAAAGAGCGCTTCGGGCCTGCAATCTGAGGTAAGAGGACGAGGAGAGGGATGCAGTTCAGCATGCTGTCATTCCTGATGAGCGAAGCGCGTATGCTATCAAAGGAGCAGAGCAGATGAACAATGTCCTTTATACCCGCAGCTCGGGGCAGGGCCCTGATCTGGTGTTACTGCACGGGCTATTTGGTCAAGGCACCAACTTACGCAGCGTGGCCCGTGCTTTGGAGGCGGACTTTCGGGTGCACTCTCTGGATTTGCCCGATCACGGCCGCTCCCCCTGGCTCGCCGAGGCATCTCTGGCGACCTATGCCGCGGCCGTGCGCGACTGGATGCGTCAACAAAAGCTAGTAGCGGCACACATTCTGGGCCACTCGCTGGGCGGCAAGGTAGCGATGGAGTTGGCGCTAACTGAGCCTGCGCGGGTAGGGAAGTTGGTGGTAGCCGATATGGCACCGGTCACTTATGCCGAGCATCACCAGGTGATCTTAGACGCCTTGCGGCAGGTTTCAGCCCAAGGGTGTCAAACAAGAACGGAAGCTGAGGCGTTGCTAGGCAAGGTGATTGATGATCCAGGCGTGGTGGGTTACCTGCTGATGAGCCTCGAGCGGGGCGCTGAGAGCGGGGTCTACCAGTGGCGCTTCAACCTGGCAGGCTTGGCCCAGGCTTATGGCCGACTGCGTGAGGCACCTACCGAGGCGGCACCGTTTCAGGGCCACACGCTGTTCCTGAAGGGCAGCGAGTCCGCTTATATACAGGCCTCGCATCAGCCCGAGATCCACCGGCGCTTTCCCTTCAGTCAGCTGATAACGGTGAATCAGGCGGGACACTGGCTTCATATCGATCAGCCGGAGCGGTTCAACGGTGCTGTGCGGGCCTTTCTGCTGGCAAAGGCTGACTAAACAGGCGCCCCAGCAAAGCGCTTGAGAGATTTGGGCTTGGTTATCGGTCAGAAAATGGTTACGCCGCGTTTCTGGCAGACCAAAAGTGTCCACAGATTCTGTGGATAACTCTTGGGATAATTTGTTTAATCACGCTGTCAGCCCCGAAAAGCCGTCTGAGCCAGCGAATTGGTTAATTTTTAACCATCCCGATATAAAAACCTAAAAACAATAAGTTACGGAGCATCTGTGAGTGGGATTATGCGTTGTGTCATATAAATCCTATAAAAATGTCATTGGCGGGAAGCGTGTGTATAACCGTGCGCAGGTGGGTACTACAGAACTGTGACAACACGCAACCCCCTATCAGTACTTTTTTCGGTCCAAGGACAAAAAAATTTCAGTCGCCGCGGTAGCGACACCCTGCGTCACAGGTTTCACGGACCTCCACTTCAAAGAGTTCGGGTAACGCGGGCTTCAGTCGGGTCCAAATCCAGCGACACAGATTTTCGCTGGTGGGGTTCTCAAGCCCTTCGATATCGTTGAGATAGTAGTGGTCAAGTCGCTGCAGTAGGGGGTCGAACGCTTGGCTGATCACATCGAAATCCATGATCCAGCCGGTCTCGGGATCGACCTCGCCTTCGATGGTGATGCGGACGTGATAGGAGTGGCCGTGCAAACGCGCACATTTATGCCCCTCCGGGACCTTGGGGAGAAGATGCGCCGCTTCAAAGCGAAAATCTGCGTAGAGCTCCATCGCGGAATCTCGAGGTGAGGTGAAAAATTTCGCGGCGATTCTACACGTTTTGAACGGTGCTGAGATGCCTGAGAACGACCCGTAAAGGGCCAGAAAGCGCATTGACAGTGGGGGCGCGATCCCTATAATGCCGGGCTCTGGTTTGGGGTGATTAGCTCAGCTGGGAGAGCATCTGCCTTACAAGCAGAGGGTCGGCGGTTCGATCCCGTCATCACCCACCACCCTCTCTGTTGGAGACGGGTCCAAGCCACAACCGATGCAGCCTCTGCATTGTCTACCTGGAGCGGTAGTTCAGTTGGTTAGAATACCGGCCTGTCACGCCGGGGGTCGCGGGTTCGAGTCCCGTCCGCTCCGCCATTTTTCCTCACTAGAATCAGCAACTTAGAATCAGACCGCCCTGATTACACCAAAATCACACCAAATCCGCTGGATTTTTACCTCAAATTTGGTTGAGCAGATTCACCTGATCTCGATCCTTCACGCCTGAGATCCAGTCGGCATAGGTGTTCAGAAACATCTCTGTGGTGTGACCGAGCTGCTTGGCCGCAAATGCTGGCTCGACCCCGGCCATCAGCCTCGCGGTGTATTTGTCGATATTCTCAACTAGCTCGTTCGGAACTCTTAAAGACTAGGCGCCGGTCGTTGACCCGTTTCTGGGCCTATCTCTGTTCGGACGATCTAAGACATCACTCATAGAATTCGCCATGTGTGATTAAGCGGCAAGTTCTAGGAGTTTTTGAGAGACAGATGCCCAATCTCGTCTGAAGTTGATCGTCTTTACTCGCTCAATTTGCTGTTGTCGTCTAAGTTTCGCAAGCAGTTGGAAGGTTAACAGCCGTCGAAATAGTGAAAGCTATGGACGCAAAAATTTAGGGGATTGAGGTCCTATTGATGTTTGCACCGCCAGCATTGCGTTACCCGCCCACTACTAAGCTTGCTTGAGATTACCTCGGTCAACTGCGAGCATGTCACAGGTTCTAACATGTAACTTGTAGACAGGAGAGCCCGGATGACTGCACCGACATACAAGCCACTGCGAATAGTTCTTATTGTTTTTTCTGGGCTAACAATGGCTTTGGCGGCAGTTGCCTCGAACGAGGCGAATAAGACTTCTGATAGTGAGGACTTAATTAATGGGTCGATCGATGAGCGAAAAAGAGGTCACTGGAGGCCACCATTGGCTCAGCATACTGAATCTATAGGTGCTACAGATTTCGAAACTATGCTGTCAGCGGCAAAAAGGTGGGGGGAATTTGGGCCGGAAGACCAGTTAGGCGCAATAAACCTCATAACCCCTGAGACGCGAACCGCTGCCGCTGCGCTTGTTAAGACCGGACGGACAGTCACTCTCGCAAATCCGATGGATAAGGTGAAGGCGAGTGAGTTCGTAACACCACTTGAACACCAAGTATTCGTTTTCCCACCGTTAATGGGTCCAAATTCTCTAGAAATAGCCGCAGGGGATATTTTCACTATCAACTATCACGGAGGACTTCATAGCCACATGGATGGTGTCGCGCACTTTGGCTGGGGAGGAAAACTTTACAACGGCTACGATTTTGCCCCCTCCAGTAAGCGCGGCTTTTTGAACGTCGGCGTGGAGAATATTGCTCAGAAAGGAATTTTTACCCGAGGCGTCCTAATAGATCTGCCACGTATGTATGAGGTAGACAGTATAGATCCCGGCACCTTGATCACATTGGAGCACATCGAAGCTTGGGAGAGCCTGACCGGGGAGCGCATCCAATCAGGTGACGTATTACTGCTTCGTTTTGGGCGTTGGTCCGTCGCCAAAAAAGATGAGGATTTTAATCCCCTGGAAAAAACTGCGGGACTTCATGCGTCTGTTGGAGCGTGGCTCAAAGAACGAGGCGTCGCAGCAATTGCCTCGGATGCAATTAGTGACCGAATGCCTCCTTATGTGGAGGGTGTCTTTAACCCCGTGCACGTCATAGCCAATTACGCTCTGGGCATGCCCATTTTCGATCATCTCCAACTCGACGAACTTGCAAGAGTTTCCCGCGAATTAAACCAGGAGACCTTTTTATTTATTGCGGCACCGCTGAATATCGAGGGAGCCACAGGATCACCTGTGACCCCTATTGCTGTTTTTTGATTAGTTGCTCCGCTCCCTAGGTTCGGGGGGCAGTATGTCGCCAACCATCGCGCTGGCGAACATCAATGGTGGTCAATCGCAATTATCTCCGACCCCATTCCCACGGCGGCCTCGGATCTTCGTCTTCCCACAAACCCTTCGGTGCCTGCCGAGCTTTGATTTGACAGTCATCGAGTATCTGACCATCTGGCGCATAACGCTCATACCACCGCGCATACCCCGCACACACCATTGAGGCGTTGATGTCATAGCCATCCTTCGAGTGATATAGCTGGCCTACGAGACGGCCATAGCTATCCTCATCGACCTCAACTAGATAGACACTACGAGCGACCATGTATTCGAGGGCGGCGGTAGCGATTGGGCCGTAGGGCTGATCCCGTTCGGGTGCGCCTATGCCATGTAATGTAAACGGACGCGTGTGCGATCCATGAGTACGATTGTGTCGCTGTCAGTCACTCGGTCTACTTTGACCCAGCGGGCTTCTGAGGGGACGCCAGAGGGCCGCTCATCCGC
>Ga0160423_10003226_pt1 | contig 13603 bp, 16 predicted proteins | sample CRUFie14St8metaG_FD_108191 | JGI IMG/M metagenome (GOLD analysis project Ga0160423, IMG submission 108191) | Marine microbial communities from the Costa Rica Dome - CRUD Field 142mm St8 metaG | ecosystem: Environmental > Aquatic > Marine > Oceanic > Photic zone | place: Costa Rica: the Eastern...
ACCACGGGGACCGCCTGGACAGCGGCAGCAGTAACTGAGACTGCCACCGCACTTGTCACAGTAGATGTGATTATCTTTCCAAAAGGGATGCTCACGGGGATTATCCTCAATCAATTACAGTAACCTCTGAGACAAATTGTCCCGTTGCCGTAGTACCGGCTCCACCAGCTGTCACGGTGAGTGCTCCAGCAGTGGTGACAGTTCCAGCAAGGTCTCCAGCACTACCTGCAGTGTAAGAAGTAACTGAAGAAAAGTTAGGAACATGTCCTACAGTAGGTGCAGAAGTTGGGATAACATCAGCTTGAGTAAACGACTGACTATAACTAAATGCATTACCATTTGTATGTTGTGTCGCTGCAATGGTGCCTGGATTCAAAATACCACTGGTGATTGTGCCGGTAGAGATTGTTCCGGCAGTATTACCATCGGTAGTATTTACACCACTACCTGCAATAGCGTAAGTATTTCCTACGCGAGATGCAGTGGATCGAGCAGCATCTACAGTAAGTTGCACACTAGAAGCGTGCTTAGTAACAAGTCCGCCCGCATTTGCTGCTGTAGCGGTCATCAGTAGCATTACGATTGGTAAAAATCTTTTCATTTTTCCATCGATAAGGAGTCTTACTTATATGTAGGTCTGGAAAACCTTACACATATGTTCGGTACGCCTCATCTTAAAGATTTTTTTATTTGATTAAATAAAACTGTTGGAGGTTTGGTTCGTCACCGAACCCCTTCAACGCCAAAGGTTGCCTTCGGGGACCACACAATAAAACTCGCTTACAAAAGGAGCATACAAATGACAGGACTTAGAAAGTTCGGCACGAAAGATCTTGGTGCCATCGTAGACGCTGCAGAAAGGTACAGTGTTGGACTAGATGATGTTTTTTATAGACTACATTCCTATGGAAAGGGATCTGTTAATGACGCATACCCTCCATATAATCTTGTACAAGAATCAAATGTTAAGTGGAGGATCGAAGTAGCACTTGCTGGTTGGTCTAAGGATGAGTTTGAAGTATCTACAGAATCAAATGTCCTTCTGATCAGATCGATTACACCAAAAAATAAAGGTGAAGAGGAATACATGCATAGAGGTATTTCTAGTCGCACCTTTGCAAGAGGATTTAATTTATCAGACGATGTTGAAATAGGCACAGTCACTTTCAATAATGGATTGCTTGTGGTAGAATTGAGGAGAATCATTCCTGACCACCAGAAACTAAAGGTTTATGAAATCCAAGATTCTGCATTACCTGAAGGTGATGCTGATGCATCCAGTAACACACTTTAATATCTTATCTGTAGGAATGTTCATCATGATCGGACTGCTGCATAACCATGCTCACTACACTATGGAATTGGATGCCGATTCATATGTGAGAACATGGTGTAAAAAGAATTCCGATAAATGTGCTAAGTTCATTGACGACGACTATTAGTATGATATATAATGATGCTTGTGTCAAACTTAACCAATGAATGTAACTATTAAACAACCTGACGGCACTGCCACAACTTTTGAATGTCCAGAGGATGAATATATCTTAGATGCTGCTGAAGAAGCAGGTATTGATATGCCATATTCTTGTCGTGCTGGTGCATGTTCTACATGTGCTGGTAAAATTGAAAGTGGTACAGTTAACCAGGAAGATCAATCCTTTCTTGATGATGATCAAATTGCAGCAGGATTTTTACTTACCTGTGTGTCGTACCCTACATCTGATGTTGTAATCTTTTCAGAACAGGAGGAGTGTCTATACTGACATATATAATATGCAACTGAAGAGACCACCCTGCCGGGGGTCTCTTTTTGTTTGGAGTTACTATGAATGTTTATGTAAACTTAAAACCGAATAACTACAATGGCGATACAGATTTGCTAACTGTTGAAGTACCCGCATCATATACAGATGAACTTCTAAAATATGTTAGACCTATCGCAGAACAAAAGAATATTGAAGAATTAAAAATCCTTAAAGATATTATTAAGGAATCAGTAAACGAAATTGAACGGAGGAATTATGAGCGTAAGAATCGTAAGAATGCAAAACGGTGAAGATGTCATTTGTGATCTTTATGAAGTGACAACACCGGAAAAAAAGGATGAAGTATTTGCTTTGCAACTAAGAAATCCTTATCTGATTTATATGGTTAATGGAATGAATGCTGATACTGACGGCAAAGTCCATAAAATCACAGAACCCGAAATCGCATTAGAACCTTGGATGCCCTTGTCATCAAAAGACAGCGTAATGATTAAGATGGATGAGGTTGTTACTGCATACGAAACTTACGATGCAGTTTTAGAAAAGTACAATGAATTATTGGAGATTACAAATGGAGGAAGAGGCACAACTGCAGGGTCAGATCAAATTGATCCTACTCAAAGAGAGACCCGAGTTCCTACTAGGGAAAGTGACACAACTAGACGAGGAGCCCAGCTTGCTAATTGAGAACTGCTATGCAGTAACAGGGGATGAGATGATTCAAGTCTTCCCACCATACACACCACAGCGAGATTTGTTCTTGACTTCTGAATCGATTTTTACTATACTGGACCCAAGTCCCAAACTAGTTGAAATCTACGAGAAAGCATGAGCGTCTTCTACACCAATATTCAACTTGCTGGTGACACTATTTTATATCGAGGTATCAAAGACGGAGAACCTGTGCAGTTTCGCTGCAATTTTTCTCCGACTTTGTATGTTCTTTCAAATAAAAACGAAGAGTTTAAAACACTGGATGGTAGAAATGCCGCTCCTATGAAATTTGAAAGTGCAAGAAAGGCAAGAGATTTTATTCAGCAATATGATGGTGTAGAAGGATTTGAAGTTCATGGATATGAAAGGTATGTATATCAATGGATTCGTCAGGAGTTTCCTGGTGAAGTAAATTATGATATGAATCAAATGAAAATCTATGCATTGGACATTGAGGTCCAGTGTGAGAATGGATTCCCTAATGTTGATGAGGCAGCAGAGGAAATGTTGTCTATCACCATTAAGGATATGGTGACTAAAAAGTATTATAGTTGGGCAACCAGAGAGTTTGATGCACCTGCAGGTGTGGAAACTTTTATCTTCTGGACCGAGAATGAAATGCTGAACCATTTTATTGGATGGTGGGCGCAAAATACTCCAGACATCCTTACTGGGTGGAATGTTAATCTATATGATGTTCCATATATTGCTCGACGGATTAGTCGCGTTCTTGGTGATAAATGGATGAAAAGTTTGTCCCCGTGGAACCGTGCAAATGAGAGGGAAGTCTATGTCCAAGGTCGGAAAAATTATGCTTACGATATCTCTGGTATCAATATTCTTGACTATCTCGATCTTTATAAAAAATTTACATACTCAAGTCAAGAGTCTTACCGACTTGACCATATCGCTTTCGTCGAACTTGGTCAGAGAAAAGTTGATCACTCTGAATACGAAAACTTTAAAGATTTCTACACCAGAGATTGGCAGAAGTTTATGGAATACAACATCCAAGACGTTGAACTGATTGACAGATTGGAAGATAAGATGAAGTTGCTTGAATTGGCAATCACTATGTCTTATGATGCAAAGGTTAATTTTGAAGATGTGTATAGTCAGGTCCGTATGTGGGACACAATGATCTATAACTATCTCAGTGATCGCAATATTGTTGTTCCTCAGAAAAAACGAGAGGAGAAAGATGAGAAATATGCGGGGGCGTATGTTAAGGAACCGATTCCGGGAAAGTATGATTGGGTGGTTTCTTTTGACCTTAACAGTCTTTATCCCCATCTTATTATGCAGTACAATATTTCACCAGAAACACTGGTCGAAACCAAACACCCATCGTCTACTGTTACTGGAATCCTTGATGAAACGCTAGATATTGATGGAGAGTATTGTGTATGCGCTAACGGTGCTCAGTATCGTAAAGACATTCATGGTTTTTTACCAGAAATGATGCAGAGAATCTACGATGAACGAACGATTTATAAGAAGAAAATGCTTAAGTCTAAGCAAGCTCTTGAACATGCCACCACATCTACAGAAACCGTGGCACTACAAAAAGATATATCAAAGTTCAACAACATTCAAATGGCACGAAAAATCCAACTTAACAGTGCCTATGGTGCCATCGGAAATCAATACTTCCGATATTACAATCTGGCAAATGCTGAGGCGATTACTCTCTCGGGTCAAGTCTCAATTCGATGGATCGAAGGAAAAGTAAATCAGTACCTAAACAAACTACTTAAAACAGAGGATCACGATTATGTTATTGCTTCCGATACTGACAGTATCTATATCTGTCTCGATCTACTTGTTCGCACAATATTTGATGGTAAAGATGTTTCTAAAGAGAGGATCGTTAACTTCCTTGACGATGCTTGCAAGAAACGAATCGAACCTTTCATCGACAAATCATATAAAGAACTAGCAGATTATGTAAATGCCTATGAACAAAAGATGTTCATGAAGCGTGAGAACATTGCAGAAAAAGGCATCTGGACTGCTAAGAAACGGTATATGCTTAATGTCTGGGATAGTGAGGGTGTTCGTTATGAAAAACCCAAACTTAAAATGATGGGTATTGAAGCGGTTAAATCTTCTACACCCGCAGCATGTCGCACATCAATTAAGGAATGTATTGAAGTTATTCTCACCAAAGATGAAGATGATGCACAAAAATATATTGCTAATTTTAGATCAAAATTTAATGAATTGCCAATCGAAGATATTTCATTCCCGAGGGGGTGTAATAATCTAAATAAGTGGTCGAACCCTCAATCGATATACAGTAAAGGCACTCCCATTCATGTGCGGGGTGCATTGTTATATAACTTCCATAACAAGAAGAATAAACTTACACATAAGTATCCTTTGATTCAAGAGGGGGAAAAGGTCAAGTTTGTATATTTGAAAACCCCTAACAAAATTAACGAGAATGTAATCAGTTATCTGGGTACATTCCCGAAGGAGTTTGGACTTGACAAACAAGTGGACTATGACTTACAATTCTCAAAGTCGTTCCTTGATCCCATCAAAGTTATAATGGATACAATTGGTTGGCAGGCAGAAAAAGTACCATCACTGGAGTTTCTATTTGGATGAATACCACTACAAAATATATTGTAACCTATCAAAATGCTTTTGGATTCTCACCTAGAGAAGAAAAAGTATTTAACGATCATAAAGAAGCCGAATGGTTTGAACGCGCCATGAAGCGTTCCAATTACATCACATCATTATTGGAGGTCAAGGAGTGAATTTTTTAAAGGACGTAGCAAAAGAAATTGGTAATGAGTATGCAGGACTTGTTAGTGATGGTATCTCAGCAGGAGATACTTCTGACTTCATTGATACTGGTAGTTACATTTTCAATGCTTTGGTTAGCGGTTCAATCTACGGTGGAGTCCCCTCAAACAAGATCACTGCTATCGCTGGTGAGTCTTCTACTGGCAAGACTTTCTTTTGTCTTGGGATTGTGCAGCATTTCCTTGACAGCAATCCCGATGCTGGGGTAATTTACTTTGAATCTGAGTCTGCTATTTCAAAGCAGATGATTGAAGATCGTGGTATCGCATCTGATCGTATGATGATTGTACCCGTTGCTACTATCGAACAGTTCCGAACTCAGTCTTGTCGTATCCTTGACAAGTATATGGAGCAGAATGAGGCAGATCGTAAACCGTTAATGTTTGTCTTGGACTCTCTGGGTATGCTTTCAACTGAAAAAGAGATTGCTGATGTTGCTGCTGATAAGCAGGTTCGTGACATGACTAAGAGTCAACTTATCAAGGGTGCCTTCCGTGTGTTGACATTAAAACTTGGTAAAGCAAATGTTCCAATGCTGGTTACAAATCATACATATGATGTAATCGGTGCTTATATGCCGACCAAAGAAATGGGAGGAGGAAGTGGACTCAAATACGCTTCATCAACAATTATATATCTATCAAAGAAGAAGGAAAAGGACGGTACAGAGGTTGTTGGCAATATTATCAAATGCAAAGCACACAAATCCCGACTGACAAAGGAGAACTCACAAGTTGAAACTCGTCTTTATTACGACCGTGGACTTGACCGCTATTACGGACTATTGGAACTGGGTGAGAAATACGGAGTATTCACCAAGCGGGGGAACCGGATCGTTGTTGGTGAATCTGCTATTTACCCTAAGTCTATTCTCGCTGATCCGGAAAAGTATTTCACCCCCGAAGTGATGCAAGCACTAGATGAAGCAGCAGCACAGGAATTTCGTTATGGCAATTAATCTTGAGGATTATGTTAAAGTATATGATAACATTCTTAGTGAATCTGTATGTGAAAGTATACTCTCGTGTCTTAATAGGTCCAACACAGAGTATATTGATAGAGGGCAGCGACCTTCATTCACGAACCTAAATATATCCATACAATATGCTCAAAAAAATCCTCTATGGATTTCTTTGTATGAAACTATTATAAAGTCTTTTTCATCTGCTGCTAAAAAATATACAGATGATCTTGACCTTGGACCTGATTTTCCTGAGGAATATTCTTTTGAGCAGATTTGTATTAAGACCTACGCTAATAATGATTACGACCAATTTAAAGATCATGTAGATGTCGGAAATCATAATACAGCTAAGAGATTTTTAGCTTTATTTTTATATCTTAATAATGTGGAAAAGGGTGGGCAGATATCTTTTCCAAAACTAAACTACCAAATTACTCCAAAATGTGGTAGACTACTAGTGTTCCCGCCAACTTGGCAGTATCGGTACGCTATACTCCCTCCAGTATCCGAACCAAAAACTATCATTGGATCTTACTTACACTACTTATGAGTTTAGAACTTACTATTCTTAGTAATCTTATTTACAGTGAGAAGTACACGAGGAAAGTTCTGCCTTTCCTTAAGATGGATTACTTTACAGAAAGATCGAATAAAATTATTTTTCTTGAAATCCATGAATATGTGAGTCAATATGATACCTTGCCATCTCTCAATGCAGTTAGCATAGAATGTCAGGAACGAACTGATCTTAACGAAGACCAATTTAAAGAAATACTTGAGGTTTTAAGTGTCCTTTCCGATGATCCCGCAGACCACGATTGGCTCGTTGATACTACAGAGAAGTGGTGTCAGGAGCGTGCGATTTACTTATCTCTTATGGAGTCTGTCAAAATTGCTGACGGACAAGACACCAAGAAAGATAAAGGTGCTATTCCTCAAATTCTTTCGGAAGCGTTGGGTGTCTCGTTCGATCAACATGTAGGTCACGATTATGTCCTAGATGCAGAACAAAGGTATGAATTCTATCACCGCAAAGAATCAAAGATCCCATTCGATTTGGAATTCTTCAATAAAATTACGAAGGGTGGTCTTTCTAACAAAACTCTTAACATCGCACTCGCTGGTACTGGCGTGGGCAAGTCTCTGTTTATGTGTCACATGGCTGCCGCAACGCTCCTTAGCGGCAAGAACGTGTTATACATCACGATGGAGATGGCGGAAGAAAAAATCGCTGAACGTATTGATGCAAACCTTCTTAACATTCCGATCCAGAAACTGACTGATTTGCCAAAGGTTATGTTTGATAAAAAGATCAGATCATTGAGTAAAAAAACTCAGGGTAAACTTATAATTAAAGAATACCCCACGGCATCTGCACATGTCGGTCATTTTAAATCTCTTGTTAGTGATCTTGCTCTTAAGCGGGGCATTAAACCCGATATTATCTTTGTGGACTACCTTAATATTTGCGCTTCCCAGAGATATAAGGGGTCTATTGTTAACTCATATACCTATGTCAAAGCGATTGCAGAGGAACTTAGGGGATTTGCCTGTGAGTGTAATGTTCCTGTTGTCTCTGCCACGCAGACCACTCGTGCAGGTTATGGTAGCACTGATGTTGACCTTACTGATACTTCTGAATCCTTTGGTCTTCCTGCTACTGCTGATCTTATGTTTGCCCTTATTTCTACCGAGGAGTTAGAGGGTATGAATCAAATTATGGTAAAGCAACTTAAGAACCGTTACAATGATCTTACATCAAATAAAAGGTTCTGCTTAGGTATTGACAGAGCGAAGATGAAGCTGTATGATGTGGAAGATTCTGCTCAAGAAAACCTAATCGATTCTGGTCAGGCAAATCAAGGGCAGCAAATCGATCTCGTTAAAAAATTCACAGCAAACAAAACATTTCAAGACCTAAAGTATGATTGATCCTAAAAAATATGTTGAATTCGTCAATGCGGTTACATCAACGCCGTCCAAAGAGCATGAAGCATTCATTTATCGTCTTCAGGAACTTGAGGGTCAGGGATTTTCTTCCGAGCGACTGCTTACTGCATCTGTAGGCATGTGTGCTGAGGCAGGTGAGTTTACTGAGGTAGTCAAAAAAATTGTCTTCCAAGGCAAACCTGTCACCGAAGAAAACATGTTTCACCTGAAGCGTGAACTGGGTGACATTATGTGGTATGTTGCTCAAGCATGTATGGGTCTAGACATCAGTCTCGATGAAGTGCTTGCTATGAATGTTGAGAAACTCTCTGCCCGTTATCCTGATGGTGCTTTTGATGTTCACTTCTCCGAAAATCGTAAGGAAGGTGATGTATGAAGTTTACTCAAGAAGATCTTTGGGAAACCATTCAAACACTTGGATGGGATACCAAAGATGATATCCACATCGAAATTGGTGGCACCTCTGTCTATGAGATTGAAGGTGCAGGCACCAAGTGGGCACCTGTCAAAGGCACCCGTAAATACAATAAAGATGCATTTATTGTAATCAAAAACAAATCTAGAAATCCATTTATTCCATCTAATCCAAATCATGACAGCAGTACCCAAGGTAACAGTTCAGGAACTTGAAGACAAGTATCCTACTTTCAGCACTGAGTTTGCCAAGAATTGGCGCTTCATTGTTAAGAAGGCACTTGCCGATCAAGTTCGACGCAATCCCAACAGCAACTCTCTTCGTGGACTGAAAGATGTCGCGAAGAACCATTTCACTCTACTCCTTGAAGACAAGGAATGGAATAAAGTGGTGAACATGTTGTCTCAAAGATTCATCAAGAGTAAGCACTCTCCCGAGTGGGACCAGTTTCGTGAGATGCTCCCTAACATCTTTCCCGAGAAGTCTGTTGGCCAACTCAGTTGGTTTGAAGATGCAGAGGGTATTCCCAATTCTGTATCTACTGTTCAGGAATCTCCATCTAAAAAAGATGATGGGTGTGCTGTAATCATCATTCAGCACGGCAATTTCAAGAGTCAATATACGAATGTTCCTTCTGAAGTCGCTCTCATGATCAACGCTGAACTTTCTAAGTCTCTTGCCTAAATAACTCAAAAGGTTAATTAAGGTATGGCATACGAACCTTCTGAAGGTCTATATGCAGGAGCAGCATTCTTGCCTACAGGCGAACTCATGAATGCAAAAACAGATCCAGCAGTTTTTGATGCTTTATATTCAAAAGTTTTACAAAACTTACAGGGTAATCAAGTATTAGATGCTGCTGGAAATGCTACTAAAAATGGCATGATTGCTGCCATTCAAATACCCAATGATGCAGCAAAGAAAAAAGTTTATGCTGATATGGCAGCTGCTATATCAGCAGTATTAGGAACTAGGAAGGAAGTTAATCCTGGTGTTCCGGCAAGAGTATATTTAACTGGTAATAAATGGCATAAGGATGTAGAAAAATTTAAGATTAACGCATATGGCATGGCGGATTACAACTCCTCTGATGTCATTTTGTTTTATCCACCCAAAACATATGTTGGTATTTCTTTGAAAAAGAAACCAGCAGCAACAGCAGCAAGTCCAACTCTTATTAACAATGCTTTCTCAAAATTTATTGAAGGACCAAAACTAACAAGTGTTAGACAACAATTAAACGATCATCGAATTAAATTTTTTGCAGGTGTAATTAAACAGGCATGTCAAAAAGGTGGTCCCCTTGAGAACATTGGTGTCGCAAAAAAAGATATTGCAAAATTAAATCCTAGTAATATGCAAGATGCAAAGATATTATGGGATATGAAAGTTGCTAGACAGAAAGGTAATAGAGTCGAACAGATTGCACTGATCAATCTTAAAGGGGAAAATGAACTGTCTAGAGATGGTCTTATTAGATCGGGTAGCTCCCCTTCCCAAAAGAGTTTTAGAAATTATGTTAATGATCAGTTAAAGAGTACGGGTGGTCGATTAAATCCTTTGTATTCTGGATTTCTTGAAATCATGAATAAACCGGCTGTTAGTAACACTCTTGCTGACGCTTTGTTAACTAGGGTTCTTAAGGTAAATCTTTTAGATGAACTTTCTACATGGAAAGAAGCTGACTTTGGATTTTATTTAACGGAAGGTGTTGGTACTGTTGATAATAATTTAAAACCCAGTGTCGGTAATGCCAATATGGTTAACATTCATAGTGTTATGATTGCCATGGCAAAACTATCAAAACAACCTGCGAGAATGGAATTGGATAAACAGAAAACTTTTGCTAGAGATGCAGCTAAAGTTTTCTTTACATTATACAAAGGAAAAATACCAGTTCTTGAAATTGAGTTAAGATATAAAGGATCATTTACCGCTATGCCTCAGTTCTTTGCTGGCATCACACCAGAATTTAAAAAGATCCTTAGGTCCGGTATTTAAACTGGCACAATCCTATGTGCGACTCGACTCTGACATGCTATAATACTGGTATAGACACGAGGGACATGCCTAACAAACACCTTGAGCATCCAGAAGATTCTATCTTCGATGGTCGTCGGGCAGCACTTGCTGCTGTCAAAGAGATGCTTTTGTGTCGCAATGTCAGTGTCAAATGGGACGGTGCTCCCGCAATTGTTTTTGGTACTAATCCTGAAAATGGCAAATTTTTCGTGGGAACAAAGTCAGTCTTTAACAAAGTCAAAGTCAAGATCAACTACACCCAAGAAGATATCGATCAAAACCATACTGGTAGGGTCGCTGATATCCTTCGTCTCTGTCTTCATCATCTTCCCCGTATTGATGATATTGTTCAAGCTGACTTTATTGGTGTTGGTGGCGGCAGGACATATACTCCCAACACTATTAGTTATCGGTTTGATTCTCCTATTACTAGGGATATTCTTGTAGCCCCTCATACTTCTTATACGGAAGTATCACCCACAGCAGAAGCAACTATTGGAGTTCGACTTGAGTCTGCATTAGGTACAGAATTTATTGACACTACTGATGCTCATGTTGGTAGATGGTTTGCACCCAAATTAATTGCGGAGATTCTCGCATTGATTCCTCAATGTAAGGTATCCAAAGATAAGTCTACTCGTATGCATTTGAGGTCGCATGTCAATAAGTTCATCCGTTCAGGGAATCTTCCGAGTCCTGAAGTAATGTATAATACTGTTAGTGCTAAATATAAGGAAGAGGTTAATGTTCAGACCTTTATGGTGTGGCATAAAATCTTCCAACTGAAACAGCGTCTACTAGATGCGATTGTCACAAATGGGAATGTTGAATGTTTCATTGATGGGAAACCATCTTCACACGAAGGCTTTGTAATAATCTCGAACAATCCATATAAAATCGTAGATCGACTGACTTTTAGTAAAGCAAACTTTAATCTTAGTAAGAATTGGTAGAATGAAAAAGTTCAGTGCTTTCCTAACTGAAGCGGCCAGATCACGCGCAGCCCAAGAGGCAGAAAAATTAAGACTGACACATGTAGGGTACGGTAGATACGCCAACGAACGAGGCGAAGTTACCCATATGTCTCAGGACGGAAAACTTGTACAATTAGATCCTAAAACCCAAGCAGTTGCCGATCAAGAAAATGGAGCAGAAGAAACTGGAGATGGCACGGGTGCGGTCGATCAAGGCACGATTGCTATTACATTTGGAAGATTTAATCCACCTACTATCGGACATGAAGCTCTCATAAAACGAGTCGCCAGAGAGGCAAAAAATGGAGAGTATAGAATATACCCAAGCAGGTCGCAGGATCCTAAAAAGAACCCCCTCGATCCAGGTACTAAAATTAAATTTATGCGGAAGGCATATCCGGATCATGCCAATGCAATTATTGCGAATGATAATATGCGTAGTATTTTTGATGTTCTCGCCGCTCTCGATAGTGAGGGATATAGCAGTGTTACTTTGGTTGTGGGAGGCGACCGGGTTAGTGAGTTTAACTCGTTAGCAAATAAGTATAATGGTAAACTGTATAACTTTGAAAAAATTAATGTAGTATCTGCAGGCAATAGAGATCCAGACTCCGAAGGTGTTGAGGGTATGTCTGCATCTAAACTTAGACAGGCAGCAGCGGATGATGACTATGATACTTTTGTCGCTGGTATGCCTAAAGGATTAAGTAGAAAAGATAAGCAAGAACTTTATAATACTCTTAGGGGTTCTATGCAAGTAGAAGACTTCAGTGATTTTGCTGAAGTTTCATATGACTTACATGAGATTGCTCCTAAACTAGATCCTCAGGGTTTAAGAGAAGCATATTTTGATAACAAATTATTTGATATTGGGTCAATAGTTGAGAATGTAAACACTGGAGTTGTTGGTAAAGTTGTTAGTCGTGGTAGTAACTATGTCATCTATGTTGATGAAAATGATAATATCTTTAGATCTTGGTTAAAAGATTTACAAGAAATCAATGATATTAAATTTTTCAATTATACACCTGCTGGTGAAATGGGAACTGATAAACTTGCAAACTATATGAAAAAAATAACTCCAGGTGAATTCATAAAGAAGATAAATAAAAAGGATAAGACCGCTGAGTAAAATGTACGATCCTAAACCAATTGACATGTCTGAGGCACTCAGACAAGTGTATGAGGGTAAAAAACTAGATCCTGTTGGGCAGGAAGATAAGGATATTGATAATGATGGAGATCATGATAAATCCGATAAGTATCTTCTGAATCGCCGCAAGGTTCGTGGTAAAGCTATCAAGACTCGTAATGAGGAAATTGAGGCTGTAGAAGAGATGCAGGTTAGGACATCGAGCCGCGCTAAGTTTGATAGTGCTAGCGGCAAGAATACTGCTATTCAGCGTGGTGGAGAGACTGCTGCTATTGAAAAGAAAAGTCAGCAGCAGCGCGTTGATGCTAATGCTGCAGGTGCTCGTGGTCCTGAATTTCAAGGTGCTGCTAAATTTCAACAGATGAAGCGCACAATGCCTGCTCGACTCAAAGAACAACTGGATCAATTTGTTGATTCTCTTGACAATGAAGAACTTGATTTTGTTCTTGCTCAAATTGAAGAAGAAAAAAAAGGTATGCATCGTGATGCTGAAACTGGTGAGGTTGTAGACAAACCAGAAATTGGTAGAATTTATTACCCTAACATGCCCAAGCGGAAGACTTCTGTAGCAATCCGCAAAGAAAAAGAACAAGAAGAAAAGAAAAAAAAGGAACAGCAAGAACAATTCCGAATTGATAGAGTAGTTGCTGAACTCTACAAAGGTAAGCACGGTCAGTCTGAAAAAGAATATCAGGACGGTAGATCTGATGCTGGTAAGATGGTTTCTGGTGACTCTAAGATGAGTGGTGCTAAGTACACTCATGGTAGAAGAGTTGATGATGGTGGTGCTGGTCCTCAAGAAGCAGGTGGTTCTAAGAAACCAAA
>Ga0160423_10003227_pt1 | contig 13602 bp, 9 predicted proteins | sample CRUFie14St8metaG_FD_108191 | JGI IMG/M metagenome (GOLD analysis project Ga0160423, IMG submission 108191) | Marine microbial communities from the Costa Rica Dome - CRUD Field 142mm St8 metaG | ecosystem: Environmental > Aquatic > Marine > Oceanic > Photic zone | place: Costa Rica: the Eastern...
AAGTTACTCGTCTTTCCCCAGAGCGATTGCTCACCAATGTGGAAACCGTGATCGGAGGTAAAGACGACGATGGTATCATCGGCATGACCACCTGCCTCCAGTGCATCGAGGATCTTTCCGATCTGAGCGTCCATAAAGGTAATTGACGCATAGTAACCATGGCGGAAGTGACGGATCTCTTTCTCGGTGAAAGGTCGGTCCTGCGGTGTGGTGCCGTAGCTCCTGATTTCGCGAGATTCATGCATGGCGATGTCGGGAGCTCCTGCCGGCTTGGCTGCCGGAGACGGCATCGGTATCTTCATCGGATCGACGAGATCCCAGTATTTCTTTGGAGCCACGAACGGGAGATGAGGGCGCCAGAATCCAACAGCAAGAAAGAAGGGCTGTCCGTCGATCGGATGCTCGCGAAGCATCGCGGCGGAAAGGTTCGCGATTTGGCCGTCGCGGTAAAGCGTGTCCGGTCCGTTGGGGGCTTCGGTTGTTGGTGCCTTTTCGATGTTTAATTCCCGCAGTGCTTCGGGAGTGTTGGTGAATACGGTGTCTGCGGCATGGGTGCCTTTGAATAGCACTTCATCGATTGACCAGGAGCGACGGTCTTGTGTTTCTCCCATATTGTGGAACACCTTGCCGATGTTCTGACAGAAGTAGCCGTGATTCTTGAAGTGCTCCGGAAAGGTGATGAGCGTCGATCCTCCCGGTGCGACATCTCGGAATCCCTTGCGAAGATCGTCGACTTTTACGGTGGTAGGGCGCAGACCGGTGAGGAATGATGAGCGGGAGGGATTGCAGACGGCCTGCTGGCAGTATGCTTTGTTGAAAACAAGGCCCCTCGCGGCAAGGCGGTTGAGATTGGGTGTAACAGCCGCTTCGTCGCCGTAGGGACCGATCGCACAATTGAGATCGTCAGCGACGATGAAGAGAACATTCGGTTTTTCGCCAGCGAAGGAAAAAAAGTTCGCAGCGACGATGTAAAAACAAAGTAGTAGTTTTGTCATTTGGTATTGTCATTAACGTCATCGTTCCACTCACTCCAAGCGTTCGAGAGTTCTGTCACAAGTTTCTTATGGTCCTTCGCCAGGTTGGTCGTCTCCCCGGGATCATTTTCTAGATGAAAGAGTTGTGGCTCCTTCCCGATAATACAAAGTTTCCAAGGACCATGGCGCACGGCACGGGCATTACGTGTGCGCCAGAAGAGGGGGCGTGGAGCAAGATCGTTTCCTTCTAAGAGGAAGGATGACAAATCGGCGCCGTCGGAGTTAGGTGCGTCGCTTCCTGCCAAGGCCAGCATCGTTGGCATCCAGTCGTTGCTGTGAGTCAGGGCGGCGGTGGTTCCCGCTTCGATGCGGCCTGGCCATGAGATGATGAGTGGCACGCGATGTCCTCCTTCATAGACTTCTGTTTTCTGACCCCGGAACCCTCCATTGCTCGAAATGTTTTGAAATGCTTCCCGATAGTTGAGGTATCCGCCGTTGTCCGAGGTGACAATCAGGAGGGTCTGTTCCGTGAGCCCTAGGTTATCAAGAGTTTCCATGACGCGGCCAACGCTGTCGTCAAAAGCTTCCAACATCGCTTCGACATGGGGTGCGACATTCGTCGAGTCCGGGATGGTTCCGAACTTGTCACGAGTGTAGTCGGTTCCGGCGACACGGTGAGGGGGATCGTCACGACCTTGCCACGGAAAATGGATGGCGAGGTGAGGAAGATAAAGAAAAAAGGGAGAGTCGCGATTGGCTTTGATGAAGTCCAAGGCATGCTCCGTGAGGAGGTCTGTGGTGTAGCCAGATTCCGGAACTAATGTTTCACCGTCATACCAGTCCGGGTAGCCTGAGCGGTTGATCCGAGTGTGGAAGTCTCCATCGCCACCGAGAAGGCCGCGAAAGGTTTCAAAGCCCTGACGGGTTGGAAGCAGTGGGGCGGAGTAGCCGAGGTGCCATTTGCCGAAGCACCCTGTTGCGTAACCAACTTCGCTTAAGCATTCGGCGAGGGTTACAGCTGCAAGGGGAAGGCCCACTTTGCGATCGTCCCGAGCAGAGAGTGCGCCGTCAAATTCAGGACCGAAACGCTGCGGATAAAGGCCGGTCAGGATGGAAGCACGCGTCGGACTGCACATTGCGCCAGCCGAGTGATAGTCGGTGAAACGCAATCCCTTTAAAGCGAGAGCATCAACGTGCGGTGTCTCGTTAGTCTTACTACCATAGCAGCCGAAGTCGCCATACCCGATATCGTCGCCAACAATGAAGACAATGTTTGGTGGTCCGGCAATTGAGCATGTTGTTCCCACGAGCAGGAGGCTGGAGAATAATCCTCTCATTAAGCGTGCCTTTGACATACTTACTCAGAATCGAGATTGAGTGTTTTTCCAACCACCAGTTTAAAAGGATCGACAACCACGTGTTTCACCTTTTGACGATTCCACGTGTAAGTCATATGAATGAGCCCGTCGCTGGTCTGTATCATGGCCGGATAGGAAAATTCGCCAGTGTCTTCTTTCTCGATCGTGGCGACCTCCTTCCATTCTGCCCCGTCTTCGCTGATGGCAAGGTTGAGAACGTTGCGTCTTCCCCAACCGTCACTCCGATCAGGGCGCCCGCCAGTATGGTTATAGAGCAAGAGGTGTCGACCGTCTTTTAGGGTGACTGCTTCAATGCCGGAATTATTGTTCGGTAGTTCGATTAGTTTGAGCTCGCTCCAAGTGCGTCCACCATCCTTTGAAATACTCTCTGCGATCTGTTCGTGTTTCGAGCGCATGAGGGCCCGAAGCGAACCATCACTCTGAGTCAAAAGGGTTGGTTGGATGACCTGATAGGGTTGATTCTTGGGTTCGATGCGCTTCCACGAGGTTCCGAGTTCCGGTCGTGAATGATCCGTCAGGATCTCGAAGTGGAAACGCCAGTCGTGATCATGCTCGGTAGACGAGGGGCACAGCAAGTCTCCGTTTCCAAGAAAGAGAGGTTTGCAGCGAACTGGTCCATCAATGGTGGAAGGAAGTCTTCTGCGATCACGGAAAGAACGACCGTAGTCATAGCTGAGTATAACCTCACCCCACCACGTGCGGGGAGTCGGTCCCACTTTGAAGAAAAGCATCGTCGGAGCATCTCCGGGCGGCTGAACGAGAACCGGATTCCAACAAGGGTGACGGAGATCCTCGTGCTGAATCCCGTTGGCCCATTCTTTGGGAGACGACCAACCTGAGCCGTCGTTGTAGCTGGACCAAATACCGACGTCAGGATGTTTCTCTTTGGTGCCCCCAAACCAGGCCGAAACGAGTCCGCGTGGCGTTTCGACAATGGTCGACGCGTGGCATTGTGGGAAGGAAGCTTCTTCGTAAATAAAGCTTTCACTGACCAAGCCTGAAAATCGAGGCTCAGCAGCATCAGTAGGCTTTCGCGCCCTGATCTGATCTGGCGAGTATTTGATGCAGTCATCGTGTTTGATGTAGTAAATGCGGCCGTTCTCTGCGCCAACGACAAGGTCAGGTTTGCCATCCTGATCAAAATCGCACGCTGTTGGGCTCGAGGTGTGTCCGGCAACGTTTCGCCTCGCGAGGTTGCCGACTTCCTTCAGTACGACTTTGCCGTTACGCTCTTCACAGTTTCGATACCAAGATGCATTCTCAGAGTTCACAAGGATATCGAGCCGTCCATCACTATCCCAGTCGACGACATCAAGCTTGTAGCGTCCGCTGCGTCCGGCGGATCTTGGGTTCAAACGGATGGGCTGATTGTCCTCATCAATAAAGATTCGGACGTCGTCAGATGCTCGACTTTGGCAGGTCAGGTAGCCTTCCTGATCAAGAATTACCAGATCGAGCTGCCCGTCGCCGTCGAAGTCGGTTGCAAGCGGGGTCGTTCGCCATTGGGTCTGAAGGTTTTCGGCCTTGGCCTCCCACCAATACCACTTTGGGGGCGATTCCTCTGTCCAAAAGGTCAGGGGCTCCTCGATCAAACCATTTTTGGTGTTTCGCAGTAACTGGATGCGTGGCCAGATGGAGTTGTAGAGGATGTCATCACACCCATCGCCGTCCCAGTCTGCAACGGAAAGAGTGGTGTAGCCCCACTTTGCTTCGGCCGGTCCCTGGATTGAGCCGCTGGGGCCGGCGAGGACACGGAATACTTTTCCATCGGCCTCGATCAACTCAGGAGCGCTCCACTTGGTGCCGTTTCCATCGAGATTGCTGAAAACAGCGATATTGCCCGCGGTATTGCCAACAACGAGGTCTTCGTCTCCGTCCCTGTCCCAGTCGTGAGCGTAAGGGGTGGCAAGAGCACCAAATTTTAGGGTTTCAGCCTCTTGTTGGAAGTATGCTGGCTGCTTGAAAACCGGAGCTCCGTTGCTGATCTTGCCGGTATGTTCCACCAATGCCACTCGCCCGTCTTCGTCTCCGACGATGAGATCCTGATCCCCGTCACCATCCCAGTCAATCGCGGTCGGAACGATCATTTGCAGGTGCATCACGAGGGGTGAGTTGTCTTCTCCATTCAGCTTAAATCCGGTGGCATAGGAGGGCTTTTCACGCGAGCCGATATTTTCGAAGTAGGTGAACCCATCAAGAAACTCCCCGCAGAGAAGGTCAAGATCCCCATCCCCATCAAAGTCGGCGAAGTTCGGGCTTGGCCAACCGTAAACGTCGACTGGTGATCCTCCTGCTAAAACTTTCGTGGGTTCGTCGGAGTAGGTTCCGTCGACATTCTCAATCAGGTAAACCCAGCCGTGCAGCGGGCCGTTTCGCCAACGCCCTTCGGAATCATAGGCCTGATCCCAGACGTAGTCAGACCAGTCGCCGATGCCAACAATAAGATCCTGATCGCCGTCGCCCTCCCAATCGACGTAGCGCCACATGCGAGCGCGAGTGTTACCGGGATGAAAACGGGCATTATTGTAGATTTTCTTACCTTCCTTACCGGCGCCGGTCTCACGGAAGTTGGGATATTCGTAGTTCTCTCTTAGCAAGCGCGGCCGTCCATCAACGAAACTGACCTGCACGTTGTGTCCGGTTGGGCCTAGATAGACTGCAGGCTTGAAGACGGGCATTTTCTCGCCGGGATCCTGTGAGGGATTCTCGAAGTAGTAGAGGCCGTTCGTCGGTTTGTCAGGGCCTGAGACGACGAGGTCAATGTCGCCATCGCCGTCAAAGTCCATCGGCAGTGGCCAGGCCCATAGACCAACGCCCAGATCAACAACGAGTCCCGGATTGTTGTATTCAAGAGGTTGGAGTTTCCAGTCATCGGCGGCACCAGCCCGGGGAATCAGCCCGGTGGCAGTCAGGGCCAGGAAGTAAATAAAGCGGTTCATGGTTCGGGGGATCAGGAAAAAAGATTACTCAGTCCACCAGCGGTCATCGATATCAACGTCTGATTCGTTGAGGGTAAGGTTAAGGCTGTTGCGAATGTGACTGCGCATGGCGTCGTGTGTACCTTCGCGATCACCTGCCTCAATCGCCTCTGCGATGGCTTCGTGTTCGGCGACGGTTGCCTCGAGGATCGTCAGGCTGAATTCATGGCGATCCGCCTGGAAGATTCGGGTCAGGATATGAGAATCCCCGACGACCTTCAGCATACGGCGGTTCCGGGTTGCTTCGATCAGGATCATGTGAAACGCGAGATCGAGGTTGCGAAACTTCTGGGCGAGTCGGCAATTGGCCTGCTCACGACCGGAGTTTCTGACCTCCTTGATCAATGCGAGGCACTCGGAAAGGTTGTCCCGGATTTCAGCTTTCTGCCGTGTGCTAATCCGCTCGGCAGCTTGTCCAGCAGCGCAGGCTTCAAGCGCCTCGCGCAATTCGTAAAGCTCGGTAGCCTCTTCACGATTCAACTCGCGGACTACAGCGCCGAGTTGAGGAACCAGCTCAACAAAGCCCTCACTGGCGAGTTGTCCCACGGCCTCGCGCACCGGGGTGGCACTGACTCCGATTTCCTTTCCAATGCTGCCGTAGGATAGGCGGGAGCCGGGGGCAACGGAGCCGTTGAGTAGCTCGCGGCGGATGTGCTGGTAGGCCCGCTGGGAGTGATTCGAGGACATGAGGTTGAAAGAATATAGAGCTCTATGGAATAATATGGAGATGGAATATTTTGTGAATAAATTGAAATTACGCGTTCGCGTGGAGCGTAGCTTTCCGATATGAAACGATGGATTCTTGTCTCGATGGTAGGTCTGGCGCTGGGAGCGGTGGCCGAAGAGGAGTCGACACCGACGTTTTTTGCGGGTGGTGACACAGAGATCGATGGGCAGGCGAGGGATCGAGTAGAGCAGGCCATTGGAAAGTGGACTTCTCTGGAAGCATGGGGTGATGAAGATCCTACAGGTGAACCCTATTTTTGGGACTTCGACGCGGTAGGAAAGGAGGTCTTTATTCGAATCATCAAAGGAGGAGGCGGCAATCAGGATGGACTCTTGCAGGTCTGGTTGCGGAGGGAAGGGGAGAAACGGTTTGAACTCTACAAATCATACCGCGTTGCCAGGTTCAGCGGACGATTGGGCCCCAAGAAGGCACAGGGCGACTTTCAGGCTCCGGAAGGGTTTTATTATGTTTCTCGTAACCGCATGAATCCGAGGAGCAATTTTCATTTGTCGATGAATTTGGGGTATCCGAATGAGTTTGATCGCTATCACGGCTATACTGGCGATTACCTCATGATTCATGGGAGCAGCGTGTCTATTGGTTGTTATGCCATGACTGATGCTTCGATCGAACAGATTTATACACTTGTGGATGCCGCCTTAGCTAACGGACAACGTATCGTTAGAGTGCATTGTTTTCCTTTTGAAATGACGAAGGAGAATCTTGAGGCTTGGGAGGGTAGTGAGCATGAGTCCTTCTGGAAGAATTTGAAAGAGGGATGGGACTGGTTTGAAGAGCGAAGGATCCCACCTAATGTCGGCGTTAGCGAGGGGGAGTATAGTTTTTCAGAGCTTTGACTGAGTAAATAGCAATAACGCTAGTTGATGCGTTGAGGCGGTAATCTCGTCCGCTGCTCCTTGAGGTGAAGGAAACTTAAGTGGTTGCCCCGTTGACCCACTGGTGCCAGACGAAAGAATGGCCTTCCAAATCTGGGAGAGGGTTGGATAAAGGACAGAGTTCGAAGCCTTCCGCGCTGTAGTAGCAGATTACAGGGCACCCACGTCCCAAAGCCCGTCTTCACCGCTGTCAGAGGGATCGTAGGTTGATCCGCCTAGTTCTAAGACTGGAGGCATGAGAGAAATATTAATGGTGAGATCCTCATCATCGAGTGACTTCGCCGATGGTAACGAACCCGGGTTACCAGGCAGATAGGGAATGATGTCACTGGAAGAAAGTGAGGATGGGGAGGCTGTAGGATGGTCCGCCATGAAGGACTTCTGGGCGATATAAACTGCCTTGAGTTGCTCGGCTGCGGTTCGCGCTTTTCGCCAATTAGTGATCGAAGAGGCGGAATAGGTGACTATCGAAGCGAGCACCAGCATTATCGCGATTACGAGTGTAACTTCAATGAGTGAAAGGCCGCGCCTTTGGGAGTGCTTAGCAACTGTGTGAAACGCTTTCAAAGTGAGTATGTCTAACGAACGACTTTACGGCAGCTTGCTTTTGTCGATTATCTTCGGCCTCTCCCGCTTTTCGATCGGATCAGGATCGACCGAAAGTGTTTTCCAGAGGTAGACTGGAAGACCAGACACGGCAATGGAAATTAATGCTATCAACAGGATGAGCCACGCAACCTGCATGGTAAAGCTCTTATTAGGGTTATTGAAGAGCTTGTTTGGGATGCCTTGTTTGTCGGTGATTCGCGAAGTGAAAGTAATGTTCTCCGCTTCAAGGTTCGTCGTTAATTCGTTGAGTGCCTTTTCGTTTGAAGGTGTCACCCGGTAGAGGTAGCGAGCGCCACTGCCTTCGGGACTTTCTTCTACTGAGATACCTCGAGGAAGGTTTTTGGGAAGAGTGTTACAATAGACATGGGAAACATGTAAAAACTTACGGGCAAGATAGCGATCGAAAGAGGTCTGTTGCATTGGTTGGAAAGTCTAAAATTCCATTCCGGGTCAGCTAGTTAGAGGCCTTGTCCGTTCATCATCTTTGGTCCCATTAGGAAAATTGGAAGGAAAGCACCGATAAAGACCATCGTGATGAGTAAAGCAGCAGAGAAGAGGACGATGATGTTAACCACCTGGGAAAACTCGAAGACGACCTGTTCGACCTCTTCCTCATACATGGTCGTGAGCAGACTGAGTTGTTCACTTAGCGAAGAGGAGCGTTCACCAATCGAGATAAGGTGAGACACTTGAGGGTCACATGAGGTAAATTTGCGGATCGCTTCGGAAAAGGGAAGACCAGTCTCAAGGTAGCGTTTACCTGCCGTGATAAGTTCATCGTGCATTGGGGTCCCCTTGAGCGACTTTGCAGAGATTTCAACGGCTTTTGAAAGGTTGATTCCGTTGGAGTGCAGCATGTCCATGGAACCTAAGAAAAGGAGTTGGCGCATTCCCATGATAAGCTTTCTGAGAAGTCTCCAGCGCGCCATCATAAAAAAGACGACACTGGTGCGAACCTTTTCGACAAAGAGGAACGAGAACACACCTCCCAAAAGTGAACCAACGACAAGCACCCATATTTTCTTGGTGACGTGACTGAGTTTGAAGAGTATCCCAGAAAGAGTATCGGGTTCCTGCCCTACCTCTTTGATCATTTTTTCAATCTGGGGGATAATGTTCAACTGGGCTGCGATAAACAGCATAATGAGAGCGAAGATAACAATCGAGGGTAGCAGCGTGGCCTTTCGCATCTTGGCCTTAAATTCGGCTTCTTTTTTTAGGCGCTTGGCAATTGAATCAAATGCCTTGTCTAGGTGACCTGCGTCTGTTCCTGCTCGGATCAATGAAACAAACTTGTCGTCGAAACGATTAGTTTTATCAAAAGCTGCATAGGCAGTCATCCCGTTCTCGATATGGTCCCTTACCTCGCCGAGGGTGGAGCAGACGAGAGGTGATGGATGACCGCTGGAGTAATACCGAAGAGCATCAGCGGTATTAATGTTAGCCTTCAACATCGAGGCCATACCTCGGCACAGCTTGATGAGTTCCTTCAGCGGAAATTTTTTATTCTTCCCATCTTTACTGAAGAGAGGCGACTTGCCGGAACCATGATGCCCATTTTTGACCGGCGCTTTCTGTTCGGCGACGCGCGCCGCAAGCGCTGCCTGAGCAGCCGAATGTGGTGCGGCGTTTTCAGAGTCTTTCATAGGAAGAGGTGATTATTCCGTAGCGGACATGTCGATAATCTTGCGAAGCGCTTCGAGGTCCGAGCGGCCTTCCTTAACAATTTGGAGTCCGCTTTTTCTTAACGATGGAAGGATGCCTTCCTTGCGAACAGCAATCTCAAGTTCGTAGGGGCTGATAGCCCCTTTGGATAACTGATCGGACCACTCCGGAGTAATTGGGATTATTTCGAGGAGTGCGGAACGCCCTAGATAACCCCGTCCGCCGCATTCGCCGCAACCATCATTATTTCGCTGGTAAATAGGAGTTTCGCGCCAGTCGTCATCAAGGTTAAACTTTCGGATTTCACGTTCGGTAAGGCCTGTTTTTTTAATTTTGCAGTAGGGACAAAGCAGTTTAATTAGACGTTGCGCACAGGCGGCCTTTAGGGTCTGGGCAACCTTCCAGCGCTCGATTCCCAATTGTTCGAACCGCTCGATGATTTGGGAAGCGCGTGGGCAGTGAATCGTCGTGAGCACCTTGTGACCGGTGATAGCCGCCTCGATCGCTAGTTCTGCTGAATCTAAGTCCCGAACCTCACCCATCAAAATGATATCCGGGTCACTACGCATAAAGCTGGCGATCATCGGATTGAACTCATTTGGCTTGATGTCGCAGTGAAGGACCCCTTGAATCTCGTCTTCCACAGGATTTTCCAGCGTCAGGATATTGTCCTCGGGCCGGTTTAACTCGCGGAGCATGGCATTCAGGGTGGTCGATTTTCCTGAACCGGTAGGACCTGACATAACAATAATGCCAGCAGGGATCGCCATTACCTTTTCGAGTTCGAATAGGGTTGCTGAATCAAAGGCAAGTGAACCGACCCCAAGCTTCGCTTCGAAATGGCTCTTATCGAGAATACGCATGGTAACATGGTATCCTCGGTAGGTTCGGTGCCGTTCGAATCGCATGTCGATTGAACGACGGAGATAATTCACGGTGAATCGTCCCGAGATGCCTGGGCGCTTGGCGCGCTCTTCTGGGGGAAGCCCCATTAAATTAAGTAGGAATGCATCAATGCGGTCTTTCAACTTAATGGGAATTTCATATTTTTCGCCCATGTCACCGTCAATTCGGTAGCTGTAGTGAACGCGTTCTTTGTCACATTTTATGTGAATATCAGAAGCGCGGTCCTTAACTCCGTCTGAGACGATTTTAGCTACGAGTTGGGCAAGCGGCTCATCGTGTTTCTCGGTAACGTTAAAATCGGCGATTTCATCATCACTGTCCTCAACTTCTATGGCGTCGAGTTCAGACTGAGAAGGGCCTGTGGTTCTGGAAACGGTCTCGATTACCTGACTGATTTCCGCTACTGGCGCGAGGATCTTGGTGACCTCAAGATCCGGAAACTGCTGAGAAAAAGTATCTTCGCCGGTTGGATCCCACGGGTTGGCAACCGCTATGTAAATCTGTTCGGTGTCTCTATAAAGAGGGACAAACATTCCGCGGTTCAGCAGAGATGGATCGCTATCTTCAAGCAGATTGCGATCAACGAAGTCCTTAATTTTAAGAAAGACGGGTAGGGAGGTGATTGTGCCAATGGCCGCGAGGATGCGATTGGCTGTGCAAGTTCGTGGGATGTCCTCTCGTGATCTTTCTGCGAGAGAAGGGTCACATTCGATTAACTGGTCGACAACTGCGTCAGTAATCGTCTCATTGAGAGTGATGCCGATGTTTAGATTCATGCGCCGAAGTGCCTTTCGCACGTGTATTTCCAGGCGTTTAGGTCGGTTGTAGTGATGAAGCTAAACGGTTTACGGCCGTTTTCGGTTTCAATCTCGTTGGTGATGAGTTGCGCGGCTGCTTCTGCTGTGAAGGGATTTATCGAGGTGACGGTAATGAAGTCCCTGCCGCTGACTTGAATGATGGGGCAACTGAGAAGCCGGCATATCTCGGAGACGGCAGGGAATTCGTTGTAGAATTCAATCGGTGTTTCGTTCTGGTGGGCGAAGGCAAGATGAGAGATCTTAGTCTTTGAGTAGAGCAGTAACGCTCGAGTCAGTTCGAGCGCGGTATCCCGGGACTCGATAGTGCTCTTATTCCATTCATCAACGACGAGAAAGGCGAGGGCATCCTGAAATGGTTCTCCATTTTCTGTCTGCTTGATTTTTTCCAGGTAATTCTCCGAAATACTTGAGGCCTCCTCAGAGGCCAACTTTCCTATCTTACTGAGCGCCTGAAAAGTGTATTCGCCGCATTGGGTCATCTGCGTTCGAAGTAAGTCTTGAGCTGGCATGGGACTGGGGCCTCGATTTGATGAAATGCGGTTCTCCAAATTCTCCGCTAAAGGTTCAGCTTTATCTGGTGACCCTGTTCCTGCAGTGCTCGTGGCGGCGAAAGCTTGGCTCATCTTTCAGCGGTTCCTATTTTTGCGGAAAATGCCGAAGATCCCGGTTCTCTTTTCCTCCGTGTCGACGGAGCGAACCGAGACACTAGGTTTGCCGTGAAAGCGCGGTTCCGCAACCTGCTCGTTTGTTTTCCCATGGTTAGCAACCGCTTCTGGTCTGTTGAAAGGGTGTTCGGGATGAAGGAGATTAGACGGTGGGTCGGGGTGAGTGCGCTTAAAAAGATTATTCTTCGTATTTTGATAATCACTCCGGTGATTGCTTCCAGGGTTGAGGCGGTCCGGATAGTCGTGGTTGATCGGAAGAACATGCGAGTCATGAGCCTCATAAGACATTGAGTCGTTCTGAGTTCCGATATTTGGCTGGTAGAGCTTAGGAGTCACGATAAACACGAGGCTGGTGTGCTCCTTAGCTCGGTCAGAGGATTTAAAGAGAATATTCACCGCTGGGATGTCGCCAAGAAGAGGAACTTTGTTCGAGTCGTCGCGTTCTATTTCTTCATAAAAACCGCCAATCAAGAGAGAGTGCCCATTTGGGACGCGAGCTGTAGTTGTGACGGTCGACTCATTGACGCGAGGGTATGAATTCCCATTGGCTCCCTGAATAAAATCGACGATCTGGGCCGAGCGGGGTCGCAGGGACATGCGAATTGTTCCGTCGGGAAGAATTGTCGGAGTGACAGCAACCGAGACTCCTACTTCTCGGGTAGTGGAGGGGTCTCCGACAGGGTCGCTCGTGTCGATGGTATATCGCACTTCTTCGGTGATGTTCTGACCTGCTGTTGTTTCACTAACGGTTGCCGTGATAATCGGGATTCGGTCAATGATAGAGATTAGCCCCTGCTCGTTATCTTCGGTGATGAGTGTGGGGCTTGACTCCTGCTGGGCGAGGTCTCCCGCGTTGAGGGCGCGCACTACGGCTTGAAGTTGAGCAGGTGTTAGGACAAGGCCGCCATCCCCGGCGGAACCCCCACCAGTAGAGGTGGCACCCGTAGTATTAGAAACAATGTCGAGTGACTGTCCAGCTGCCCCGGTGGTAAGAACACTCGAAGCTTCATAGAGTTCCGGCAGATTAAACAGAGAGTTGAGGCTCGCTGAAGCGCCAAAACTGAGGCCCGTCCCACCGAGGACTGCAGACCAGTCAACCCCGATCTGGTTTCGAGAGCCGCTGGTGACGCGAAGAATGCGGGTCTCGATAGCAACTTGTTGCCTTGGTTGATCAATCTCATCAATGAAGAGGGCCAGAGCGTCGAGACGGCGCGAGTTGTCCATAACAATGAGCGTATTAGTCTTGCTCTCATACTCGATGATCCCAGCTCCAGGAGTGAGGAAAGGCTGGAGAATCATCTTGATCTGTTCGATGTCAGAAGGGCGCAGATACTTAAGTTGGTAGCGAAAAGGCTCGGTAGGTAACTGCGTGAGCTGAGCGGAATTAAAAGCGTAAACCGTGTTTCCCTTGGTGTGAATTGTCACACCATACATCAGGGCGAGCTCTTCCATCTGTTTGATGGGATCGTCATCCATGAGTTGGCCCGTTACGATGAAGGAAGGCCCCTCTAGTTCTGAATTGTGGAAATATTGGTAATTGCCAAGCTGGCTCAGGTGCTGAAATACATCATTGAGCTTGGCTTCGCGAAGCCAAAATCCAGTAGACGTTTCTTCGATGACAGAAGCTAGCATTTCCCCTTCAATAGCCGCCTCATTCGGCGCAGTCGCTGATTCAGTCTCCGAATTACCAGTCGCTGCGCCAATTGCTTCGCTGATCCTACTTCGTAGGTTGACGTCGTTTTCGGTCATATTCCCATTACTAGAGGCGGCTTCGGCGGGGGAAATAGGGGAATCATCAACGGGAGTTGATTCCGGAATTTCAGCTAACTCGCTGCGCTCGGGAACAGGATCGCCCTCTGGAACTGCTTTGAGGTCTGGGACACGAGTTGAGGAGCTTGTTCCGGCGCGGTTAAGGGGAATCTGGGCTTGGTCAGTTTCGTCGACAGGCCCTTCGCTGGTCGGGGGCTCTGCTGTTGGCGCTGGAA
>Ga0160423_10003229_pt1 | contig 13598 bp, 12 predicted proteins | sample CRUFie14St8metaG_FD_108191 | JGI IMG/M metagenome (GOLD analysis project Ga0160423, IMG submission 108191) | Marine microbial communities from the Costa Rica Dome - CRUD Field 142mm St8 metaG | ecosystem: Environmental > Aquatic > Marine > Oceanic > Photic zone | place: Costa Rica: the Eastern...
CCAATATTAATATTTTTCTCTTCATAGTTATCAATACACTTTATTAGCAATTAATATCGCCAAAAACTCAAAACCCTGTTGAAATTTTTTTAAAATTTTGATTGTATTGAATAATTTATTATAGGAAGTTTAAAAAATGGTGGAGGTGGCGGGAGTCGAACCCGCGTCCTGAGTGCCTTCAAATAGACACGTCTACAAGTTTAGCTAATTTTTTTTACAGTTATGATATTAGCATCCAACTTCCTGTTACAATTATTTGCAGTTTATTAACAGGTAAACCTTTTCTGTTTTGCAGATCGATGACCCCTTATCCTTCTTATCTGCGTCAAAAGGTAAGAGGTTGACAGGTTAAGCTGCCAAGGCGAGCTTACGGCTCTTGAAACCGCGACGCTTAGCTGCGATGCGATTCTTAAAACCTAAAGCTCTTACATGCTTTTTAGCGCCATGTAGAGTTTTTGCACATTTGTAACGAAGCCCTGTGCGTCTCCGACTTGCGGTGTCAGAATCCAACATCAGTCGAATCCAGAACACCCCCATAATTTTCAAAGAACAATATAATATACATTAAAAGTTCTCAAAAGTCAAAAATTATTTTATCATATTTATTAGTTCGATGGATCTAAGACCATCTTCTATGCTTTTAATTAAACCGTCTTAATCGTCATCGCAGTATTCGGTTTCATTGCATACGTCGCATCTAAACTGATCGGATAAGGTCGAACTATTGCTAAGTTGGGACGACGCTTCTGAGGCAGTTTTTGAGTCTGTTGGTGCACTGCTATCTGCTCCGTTTTTAAGATAAGCCGTGGTTTTAAATGGGATTTCTACTGCATTATCTATCCCGTGGTTCGTGAAATTGAAAGCTCCCTGAAACTTATCATTTTGGCCAGTGATAGAATATTCGTCATGGGTCTCAGTACCTCCGTCGGGCTCTGTGTCTCCTACCGATATTTGTATTGTATTTGAGATGGAATACCAAGGGGTTTCGTCACAATCATATTTTGCCGAAGAGCCTAAATTTCCAAAAAAACCATCAGTAGCAGTACCGTTTTGATCTCGATAGGCTGACCATCCGTTTGATACATATACCCAAACAATAGTTCCTCCATTGTTTACGAGGCACTTTCCGTCTCCATTGAATTGCGCAGATGTTGTAGTAAACTCTTTTCCCGTCTCACATTCACAAGCCGATCCATCCCAGGTTCTCTCATCTACGTCATATTCGTCTCCATTTGCACAATTAGGTATACAATCCCCGATAGACCATGTTCCATCACCATGATCCGTAACATTCGCGCTATCCGCGATTTTTTCATTTGTATCTGAGCAAACGCACTCTTCTGAATCATCGTCCCATTCTTGGTCGCTATCGCAAGCATCTACGCATTCTCCGTAATCAGGGCTAGTTGATTCCGTTTCTTCTTCGTAGCCACCCTTGCATTCACAAGCTCCAAATAATCCTGCACCATCTGGGTTCCATTCCTGATTATCTTTCGGGCATTCATTGTCAAAATCATCATCTGTATACCCTAGTTTGTTTTTTAAAAAGTTTGCGGTTTCTGGGGATCCTTGTCCTATAGCCTGATCTCTGCGCCATTTTTCTGCTATATTGTCGCCTTTTTTGACTCCAGTATGGCCGTTCCAGTCATGTCCTTGATCGTTGCTCATGTAAATATATACACATATATGCGCAAAAGGAACGCATAAAATTAAGTGTATCGTCCACTAACCCCTCGCCGTCTTGTAATTTTTTTTTTCGACCTTACCAAAGTTTAAATCTTGTCTGGTTTTTTATTCTTGAAACAGAGGCTGTAAGTTTTTGAGCTAAATTTTTTTGTAGAATTTTTTCTGCAAGAGGCACTTCAATTTCTTGTTTAATAATTTTTTTAATCGGTCTGGCTCCGTCATTTTCTTCCGAAGCTTTATTTGCTATATAATTTACAATGCTTGGAGCAAATTTAATTTTTGAAATTTTAGAAGAAGCTCTTCTTGAAAACTTTTCGAGCTCTAGTGATGTTATTTTTTTAATATTTTCTAATTCAAAATTGTTAAATATTGCTATAGTGTCTATCCTGTTTATTAATTCTGGCTTGAGTTTAGTTTTTGCTTGCTCTTTTATTTTTTCGTAAGCATCTTGTTTGTTCTCGTTGCTCGCCCCGAATCCTACTGTACTGCTTTTTTTTGTTAGCGCAGAGCCAATGTTTCCAGTTAAGATTATAATACAGTTTTGAAAGCTTACTGTTCTTCCTGATGAGTCTGAGATTTCCCCTTCTTCAAGAATTTGAAGCAAAAGGCTCGTAACCTCTTCATGAGCCTTCTCTACTTCATCAAATAATATGACCGAATAAGGGTTCTTTTTAACCTTGTCTACAATTGAGTTAGACTCATCAAATCCTACATATCCTGGTGCCGCGCCTAGCAATTTAGAGGATGATGATTTTTCTGTAAACTCAGACATGTCAAATTGAATTAAGTTTTTCGCTCCGCCAAACATGCTCTCTGCTAATTGCTTGGCCAGATAGGTTTTTCCTACGCCGCTTGCGCCCAAGAATAAAAAAGATCCAATTGGTTTAGAGCTATCTGCAAAGCCCGCCTTATTTCTTAAAATGGATTCTGAGATTTTTTTAACAACATAGTCTTGCCCTATTACTTTTTTTGATAAAGATTTTTTTAAATTTAAGACTTTATCTCTTTCTGTTGAAGAAATTTCTTCAGAAGGTACTCCTGTTTTTTGGGTAAGTACCTCGTAGATATCTGAGTCGCAAACCTCATAGGTTGCTGACGACGATTCTTCTGCCCAATCTTCTATGATTTTAGTATATTTTTTAAGCAAATCGTCCCTTTTTTTTATAACTATATGAGGTTCGCTTGATTTCTTCTCGTTTTCATATAATTTCGCAATTTCATCTTCTATATTTAGCGCCTCCTTGGGTCTTTGAAAGTTTCTAATTTTTGCCTTAGAGCCTGCTTGATCAAGAAGATCTATAGCTTTGTCTGGCAGCTGTCTATCGTTTATGTATCTCGATGATAGAGAAACTGATAGGTCTATTACGCTTTCAGGATACTTAACTCCATGAAATGCTTCGTATCTATCTTTTATGCCGTTTAAAATTTGAATACATTCTTCTTGGCTTGGCTCCTCTACTAAAATAGGTTGAAATCTCCTGTCTAAAGCTCCGTCTTTAAGTATTGTTTTTTTGTATTCATTTCGAGTTGTCGCCCCTATGCACATAATTTCTCCTCTCGCCAAGACAGGCTTGAGGATGTTTGCTGCATCCATGGTTCCCTCTGCACTTCCTGCTCCTACAATTGTGTGAATTTCATCTATAAATAAAATTATGTTTTTATTTTTAGATATATCTTCCATGGTCTTTTTAAGTCTTTCTTCAAATTGGCCTCTGTATTTTGTTCCAGCAATCATGGCTGCAAGATCAAGGGCGTAAATAGTTTTATTTAATAAAAAATCTGTACATTTGCTGTCTACAATCTGTTGAGCAAGCCCTTCTACCACGGCAGTTTTGCCCACTCCTGGCTCTCCGAGTAGTATGGGGTTGTTCTTTGACCTTCGGCAAAGCACTTCAGACATATCCTCTATCTCTGACTCTCTTCCTATAACTTTATCAAATTTTCCATTCGCCGCTTTTTCATTTAAATTTACTGTATATTTTAAGCTCTGCTGAGGTTTTTCTGCAGAAGTTTCTTTAGTACTTAGTTCTTGCCTGTGAGAATCTTTTGTCACAGGTCTAACATCCGCTTCATTAAATACAAACCTAGCTCTTATTGTCAACTTTGCTTGGTCTGTGTCAAGAGACCTTCCTTTCAGGAATTTGCTTAAGAGGCACTCCTCAATATCAAGCAAGGATAATAAAATATGCTCCAATCCAATGTAATCGTGACCGAACCCCTCTGCGCATTTAACTGCCTCTCCCAGAGCTGTCTTATATGTGGATGAAAAATAACTTTTCTTGCCGCTTTTTGATTCTCCTTCCTTTAGTCTTACTGAGCAAAATTTTTCAAACTCCTCCCTCAAGAGTCCGCAAGCGTCATAAAAATCCTGAAGGCTTAAGCTATTTATCCTAGATATCGCAAGACAAAGATGGTCTTCTGTAACGACTCTTCTTTTTAAGTCTTCTGCGATTTTTTTTGAATTTATTATTGCCTCTTGTGCTCTAGGCGTAAAATTTGGCTTTAGATCCATATCCATAATTACACTTATTTTTTTTAAAGTTACTTAAGTTCGCTAAGCTTCATGTATATTTTGTGGTCTAAAATATTCATGTCGTCTATAAATAATATATCATCTCCTTTTCTTCCTATTATAGATAATATATTGCCTTTTTCTGGAATGGGATTCCCTTTTTCTAAATATTTTGAAAGTTTGAGCCTATTCCCGAAGTCGCCCATAATGCCCTGCATAGAGCCGACTTCGTCTGCAAGCGAAACTTTTACATAAGAGTTTCCGTTTTGAGACTTTCTCTTTAGTACGTCTGTAACCGTACCTATAAATCTCTCTCTCGAATCTTTTTCTAGAGCATGAAAGCAAATACTATCCTTGAATGAGGCTACTTCATTTTGAAATATATTCTTAAGCCTGCTTGTATAACTATATCCCAATAGCTTGTTCTCAAAAAACCAGTTAGCAAAACTTTCGTATTTTTTATTTTTATCGTATATATTTTTATATAAATCAAACTTCTTCTTGAATGTTTGAAATCTTTTCTCTGCCATTATTACTCTACCATCATCTCCGATGGTTTGCTCATTTTTTACGTCTGCTATTGATTTGAGTAATCTGAATTCATGCTTTTCCCCCAGAGCGTAGAAGTTTCTTTTTTCCCTGTCCGTTAACAAATTAAAAGCTTGAGCTTCGAGCACTAAGAGCGACCTGTTTGTTTTGTAACTTGAAAGTGCTCCTGCTTGTATTAAAGATGATAAGATTCCTATATTTAATCCAGCCTGTTTTGCTGAAATGAATATATCATATTTGTTGGGAATATCTTTTTCTCTAAAATCTCTCAGTGAGTTTAAAGACTTTTCGCTAACTCCTTTAATTGAGTTAAGTCCAAACCTGATGTTTTCGTCTTCAATAGAGAAGTCCATTTTTGATCTTCCTAGGTCAGGAGGCAAAAGCTCAAAGTTAAACCTAGGTAACTCTTGGCAAATTTTGTTAATTTCTTCTTGGGGAGAAGGCTCAAACTTAGTCATCTTTAAAAGGCTTAAAAAGAACTGTTGGGGGTATTTGAACTTCAAGAAGGTTGTCCATGCTGCTAAAAATGAATAACTTATACTGTGAGATTTGTTGAATGAGTAGTTTGCGCTATCTTCTGCGACCCTCCAAAGAATTTCTCCAGCTTCTGCGTCGAGTTTATTTTCTGATATTTTATCTGCAATTTTTTGCTTCCAAGCGGGCATTTGATCTACCTTTTTCTTTCCAACTATTCTTCTTAACTGCTCCGCTTCATCTAAACTAAATCCAACCTTTACAGCCATTTGCATGAGCTGTTCTTGGTATAGCGGAATCCCTGCTGTATAAGAAAGTATTTCATCAAAAATTGGGTGGACGCTTTGAAAGTCTCCGCTCTCTCTGTATCTTGAGTAATTATCTAAAAAGTCCAGAGCTCCTGGACGGGCAATCGCAATAACTGCGCTAAGTTCTTCCAAGTTTCTGGGTTTGATTTTTCTGCAAACCCTAAAATCTGTATCCGCTTCAATTTGAAATATACCATGAGGGGTGATTAAGTCTTGCAAGTTTTGGTATATAATCTTACTGTTAAGTTTTATATCTCTAGGGGATATTCCTACCGCATTACAGGTATTATATATAACGCTTAGAGTTCTTAACCCTAAAATATCAAATTTAACTGTTAGCTCTGCAACCCAGTTCATATCATAGCCGCTAATGATATCTCCATCAGAGGTTGTTTGTAGCGGGCAAATTTCGTCTAGTTTTTGATAAGATATTGCGATTCCGCTAGGATGTACTCCTGTATTTTTATTGAGCCCTTCTATTTTTTTAGCAATTTCTATAACCTTTTTGTTTTGATCTGCCCAACTTTTGAATTTTTCACTTTCTGCAAGAGATTCAGAGATTGATGCAACCTTGCCGAATTTTTTTGGAATGAAGTCACTAACTTCATTCACTTCCTGCTCGGACATTCCTCCTGTAATTTTTCCACACTCCTTAATGCATAGTTTTGCACTTAAGGTATTCAATGTTAAAATTTTACAAGTTCTGTTTGGATATTTTTCTTCAATATAAGAAATGACTTTTTGTCTGTGTTCGTAAGCTATATCATTATCTACATCCGCTAAAAGACTTCCGTCAAGATAAGTTATTCCATCCTCAACTATTTTTTTTGCCCTACTTTTTGACACAAATCTCTCAAAAAATAAATCATATTCAACTGGGTCAACTTGCGTGACTCCGATTAAAAATAAAACCAAACTACCTGCCGCACTTCCTCTTCCTGGGCCAGTAGGAATTTCATTTTCGTGGCAAAAATTTAATATATCCCAATTTAGCAATATATAATCTATAAAACCAAGCTCTTCTAGGATTGAGAGCTCTTCCTTTAATCTATCGACATATTTTTGTTTGTGTTTTTTTATATTAAGGTCTTTGAAGTTCTTAATGCATAGTTTTTTTAAGAAGTCATAGTTGGATATTGAGCTCTCAACCCCTAGAGTTTTGTAATGCCTATCTTCGATGATGATTTTTGGCAGCCTAACTCCTGGAGGAGAATATTTCTCGTATGTTTCGAATTCTTCTGTAAAGCTCATATTTCTAAATCCCAAAGTTGTTTTTTGAATACTTGATAGTTAATTTCTATATCGTACAATGCGTTGTGAAGTTTGCTTGGGTCAAAATCAATTTTATACTTTTTTGCACATTGCTGCAAGCTTGTTTTTAGTCCACGCTTGACGTAATTATTGAGGCTGTATTGAAAGGCAAGTCTAGATGTCTTATTTGGTTTGATTTTTTCCTCTACAGCCTTTGCTAGACAGTTTGTATCAATTATTCTATCTATATAAGAATAGTTTGGTCGTTTTTTGCAGAGCTTTCTGTGTATAGAGTGAATATATACATCAAACCCTAAAACATTATGCCCCAAGGGGATTATGTCCTCGTCATAAAGATACTCTTCAAAAGCTTTTAGTGCTTCGTTTGGGTCTTTTGCTTTTTTATTGTATACAGATTTGGAAAAGCCTGTTATCCTCGCCGCATCTTCAGATATATTTAGATCGTCCCACTTTAAGTACCAGTCTTGCTTGTCGTAAGTTTTATTTTGATCTGCTACTATATATGACAATTGCCATGGCTTATTGTCTTCGCTTGCCAGATTTAAATTGCAAGTTTCATAGTCAAATATTATATATTTTTGTTTGTTTTTAAATCTAAGCAGTTGTTCTTTCATTGTACTCCTTCCAGCTTTGAATGGAAAATTCCTTACTTGCGCAGTGGTCTAAATTAGGTTTCTCAAGAGAAATGTTTTTGCCTGACCATCCCCCTCTGTTGCAGATTAACTTATAGGTTTGAAATGCATCAAAATCTTTTTTGTTTTTGTAGTAAATGCTCTTTACTAGTTCCGTTTCAAAGTTTTTTTGAGAGCAAAATTCTTTTACCTTGTCTTCTAGAAGGGCATCAAAGGGCAGTTGGTTTCTTTCTATGAAGAAAAAAGGTTTTGTGAAATTAAATGACGGAGCGCAGCTTGCAAAAGTCATTAGATTATTATATATGAAAGAGTCGTAAAAAGGTATCGCGAGCTTCAGTGAGTCCTCGCACCAAAGATTTTTAAGTTCTGAAAGCTCTAGGGATGGAAACTCTCCTGTGAAGGCTTTGCTGTATATCTTATTTAGAAGCTTACAACCATTCGCATTTTTCGCAAACACAATTACCTTATGGCAATCTTTTTTTGTATCGCTGGTGTGCGAATCGCAGGCTGTTAACCTTAGTCCAAAAATAAGCTGTATGCCGTTTTCGGTGAATACTTTCGCTGACTCGAGAAATCCTGTGAGGGTGTCTTCTACTAAAAAGACTTTTTTAAAACCCTCTTCTTTTGCTATTTGAAGTATTCCTTGAGATTCAGACTCATTGTTATTAATCCTTAGAATACTCTTTCCTATACTAAAGTGTGACTTAAATATTGGTATCATATACCCATATATAATATCACGAGAAGTCTTCTAAGTCAAGGATTTAATCTTGAATTGATTTCTTTTTTTAGTGCTTCTGTTATTTCTTTGTTTTGGTCTGCTTCAGGTTTTCTGATTCCCACGAGCTCTTCTACGGTTTTTATAGATTTCTCTATAATTTTTTCATCTTCTTCAGTAGCTATTGAAGAGTCTCTCGCGTATTGAGCGAGTATTAGGACATTCTCTATTGCGTTTTTTTGTTTTTGTGTTAACATGATTAAAAATTGTAATTCAAAAGTTCAATATCTTTTTCGTAAACTTCCTCTACTAGGTCTCTTGTTGTCGTGTCGTAATACTCTTCGTAGCTTCTGTGTTTTGTTTTATTCCTATGAGGTAACCAGCCTAATTCGGCAAGTCCATTATTAGTTAAAACTTTTCTTAGGTCCTGCTTAAAGGTTTCTATTTTTCCTACGAAATCCACCTTTAGGTTAAGGTCTTGATCGTATATGTAAGGATATTGCATGCTTGAATGATGCATCAGGCCATCTTCCGAAAAAGGTATTTTCAGTTTTTCTTTATTTTCTTTTAATTTCAAAAGATAATCTTCAAACGAGCATTCCCAATTATCTTTCCACGAACCGAATTTCCATGACGAAATGGCTCTCTCGTAAGGATTCCTTACAAAACAAAAAGAATAGTAATCCTTCCAAAATTCTTGTTCCTCTACTATTTCTGCTGTTTTGCGGGTGTTTTTAGTTAAGCTTGTTAAGCTTCTTGGTATTGAATAATTGAAAAAGGTGTTTGTCCACGCAAAGCGTACTGTCTCTCTGCCAAGCGTTGATTGTAGGCATTTTACTGTCTTGTCTTCAAATAGGCATATCACGCTTACAGAAGCATTTTTGGGAATCCTTACAAATAGAAGTTTTTTCATCTTATAATTATAATTTTTTACTTTTTTCTCTTGCTATAAGTGGCTTTTCTGTGTTTAAGTATTTTTTCATGGAAGTATTTATTTTGGAAAATTCTTTTTCAATTAGTTCTTCAACCTCTTTACACTTCCCTAGTTTTTTTGACTTTTTAAATAGATTTTCATTCATACCGTCTCTTATCTTCCCTCCCCAAGGAAAACCTCTATAGTGAAAAACTTCTGCCTCTTCCCTGTTTAAATTTAACCTTAAGTCTTCATATTTACCTTTAAGTTTAGGAATATGAGGGGCAAATCTCTGCATTGCGTCTTCTTTTATTAAAGATTTGCCGATATATGTGGGCTCATAACCGTATTCAAATATCTCTCTAACAGGTTCTTTGTTTTTTCTTTGAGAAAATAAGACTTCATGAAAGAAGAGACATTTATTTGGCTGTTTTTCTAAAATTAATGATTTAATATTTTCGTATTCGTGCAGCATTATGAATTCATCTATATCTATGAACAGCCAATAATCTGGTAGAAGGGTCTTTTTTGTTAGTTTTTCTAATTCTTTTAGGCTTTCTCTTATATGCTTGCAACCTTTAAATTGAGATCCTGGATATTCTTTGCTGATGTTTTCGTTTTTATTTTTAATTTTTAGTACTGACTCTGATCCTGCTCTTTCAAATTCCCAGTTTTTTATCTCCACTTTTCCTTTGTATTTTCTCTCTATTCTATCTAGCTCTTTCATTATTTCTTCTTGGTTAAGATCTAGATTGTAATCTTCAGAAGGTTTTTTTGACCACTTTATTCCTTGTTCTTCTTTTCTTATTTTTTGTGGATCAGCGTTTCCGATTACGCTATTATCTTCCGAATAAAAGCCGTTGTTATATAAGTAAATTTTGTCTATTCCTAGGCTCAGGTTGTGTTCCACCCACTCTTCTATATAGAAAAGCTCTATTCTTGGCAGAAAGATTGACCAGATAAATACTTTCATTCTATGATCTTCTTAATCTTTTCGTTAATAATTTGTTTGCTAATTTTATCAACCTCCATATTCCAGTAGGTTTTTTGCGCAGAAACTATGTGGTTATTTTTTTCATTAAGAAGTGAAAACAAAAAGTCTATAAACGATTTTCGTAAAATTTCAGAAGGGTTTGCAAAAAGCAATGAAACTTCTGGCTTGCATTCAAAGGTCATTGAAGTTGTTATTTCTTCTTTATTTTTATATTTAAAAAATCCTAATACAGTTCTGCTGTCCTGCATGTCTTTATATTTTATCTCGAACACTCCATTTTTTATTTTTCTTGACCTTAGTAGTGATCCGTCGTCTCTTGTAGCGTGGAGCGATATAAATTGATCTTTTTTAATTGGTGAAGCTAGAATAAGCCTATCTTTTTTGAAATTGCAAAAAGAGAGCGGAAGTTTGCACTGTAGTTCTTTTTTGTAAGGGGGTTTATTTTCCGTGTAGTCAAAAAGTTCTATTTTTAGTAGGGTAGTATTTGCTATTTGATTTTTCTGCAAGTCTATTTCTGCATACCCAAATGGATGCCCTCCCCAAAGTATCTGCTGCTTATCTGATTCATTTGTTAGTTTTAATAAAAGTTTTTTCTTTGTTGGTGTCGACCATTCTATTTTTAGATCTGTTTGAGAAAAACAGAAATGCAGGTTTATATCGTTTTCTTTGCTTGGGAATGGGGCATTTTGCGGGGAATATTGGTCTGACTCTGCCTGTTGTTCTGCAAAAAAAGCTTCTTTTGATTTTTTTAAAGTTACTAAATAGTTTGCGCTTTCAAAAAGATTTGTGAATTTATTAACGCATGCCTGCTTGTGGAACTTAATGTTTTGGTTAAATATCTCTTGTATTGATTCTGTTATCTTTGGGTTGATTTCTATAAAGCGAGAAAATCTCAAAAAGTCAAACCAGAAATATTGCCCGTTGCTCCAAACCTTTTCACCTCCCCTGCCCTCTTCTTGATCAAAGTTGTCTCCAGCTTTGCTTTGTCCGTCTACATGAAGCGTCGTCGGCTCTTCGTACATTACCCCTCCAAATTTTTCCCAACTAGAGATATCTGTTACCTCAAGCTCTTGAAGGTATTCTTGAATAGAGTCTTCCAGAAAGTGGGTTTCTTCTGGTTTATAAAAATTTTTAACCATCTGATTCCATTTTTCTGTTTTTATTATCGCTGAGTGATCTTGGTTTCCGAATGCGAGTTTGCATTTTTCCCAGCCTTTTGGTACTTTTTTTATTTTTTTAAATTTTAATAAATCTTGCTGTCTCCACCACGCCCCAGCTCTCTGATTGCTTGTTTCTCTTGGAAATATTAAAAGGTTGATAGCTTCTGGCCAATTTTCTATCAAATCTTGAAAGTTTATATCCAGAATATTGTCGCATAAAACTGCATCATGATTCATGAGTAGGGTATACGGCGTATTAATTTTAGCTATATCCCATGCTTGTGAATAATTTTTAGTTAGTCCTACATGCTCTTTTGCGCATATAACTTCTGCCTCTGGTAGACTCTCTTTTATTTTGGATAAGTATTTGTCATAGTTTTCTATACCTTCTTTGTTGTGAAATCTTGAGTGTGTATTCAAACCATCTGCGCAGACTATAATTCTACAGTTGTTCAGCTGGCTTGCTTTAAAGATTTCGTAATTTAATTTAATCATGCAATCTGATTCTCCAAATCTATGAGGGCTTGTTCCGATTACGATAGTTATATTATTTTTTAATAACATGGTGTGTATAATATAATTATACACTTATTGAATGATTTTCAAAGAAATAAATAGTCTATTTATACATATTCCTAAGTGCGCGGGATCTACTGTTAGTACTCGCATAGGCTTTTGTCTTTACGGAAAAGATTGGGATAGGATTCGCAAAAAGAGAGATAATTTTAATGGTCAATGGGCTCAGCATTGGAGTTATAATGAAATTTCTAAAAAAGTTCCTTCAGAAAAGCTTGCGGGTATGTTTAAGTTTTGCTTTGTGCGCAATCCGTGGGATAGGGCTGTTAGCGAATTTTTGTATGTCAAGAGTGCTGGCTGCTCTTGCGCTAAGGCAAAGGTTTCTAGTTTAACTTTTTCAGAATTTGTTGAAAGAAAGTTTTTATGCTCATTTGGAAGGCATCGCTGGCCTCAAAAACATTTTATAGTTAATTCTGAGGGCGAGGTTGCTGTAGATAAAATTTTTAAAGTTGAAAATTTTGAAGAAGATTTTTTATTTTTAGTTGACAAATTTAAACTAAAAGATGACGGCGTCCTTAAAAAATCTTTTAATCAAACTAGAGATGCTTCTCAAAAAATTAAAAAACCATATTGGGAATATTATGATGCAAAAACTAAATTGTTAATAGACTTGATGTTTGTTGATGATATAAGTTTTTTTGATTATACTTACGGAGATTAGAATGATCATATCACACGAAAAAAAATTTATTTATATTGCAGTACCTAAAACAGGAACTAAAAGCGTTCATCGTTTTTTTAGAAAGTATAATTCTATTAAACGAAAAAAATCCCCTGATTCTGAATGCTTTGTTCATGGGGGTTTGGGTTTAGCAATTAAAACAACTAAATCTCTTGGGATGAATCCAGATGATTATTTTAGCTTTTCTTGCGTTAGAAACCCGTGGGACAGGTGCGTGTCTGAATATTTCTTTATAAAAAAAAGGTTTAAACAAAGGCGGAAAGTTAGAGAATACTACAATGGAAGGCTTCCTTCGTTTCGAGAATGGCTGATGGTATATCGTGGTCGATCTTTTTTTGCTAATCATGATAAGTGTCAGTGGGACTTAATTCAGCCTGACCAAATTTCTTACATCATAAGATTTGAAGACTTTCAGAAAGGAATGGACGTTGTATGTGATAAAATTGGAGTTAGCAAAAAGAAGCTTCCTCGTAGAAACCAAGGAAATCATGTGTATTATACAACATACTATGATGAAGAAACAAAGCAAATCGTTGCGGAAAAATACGCAAAAGACATTGAGTACTTCGGCTACAAGTTTGAAAAATAAACATAATTATCAAGAGAGAATCAATTAACAACTAAAGATGATATACATAAATCATGACAAGAAATACATTTTTGTAAGGACTGCTAAAACAGGGTCAACCTCATTGTTGCATTCCTTAAGGTCTATTGGCGGCCAAAAAAGAATTTGGCATCAATGCCCTTATGATAAAAACCATATTCCTGCGGATTACATAAAAAATAACTATACTAAGTATTTTAAAAACTACTTTACATTCGGATTTGTAAGAAACCCTTGGAGTAGAATGGTGTCCGTATGGAAGATGAATATGCGGTTTCATCGCAATACACCTGATTTTAAAGATTACGTAAAATCAATACCCGCTTTTGAGTGGATGCCGAAAAACCCTAAGCGAAAAGGGAAGAAAACTCCCCGCGAAGTTTGGTTATATAAATACAGCTCAATGTATGAATTTACTAATGGTTGCGACTTTGTGGGAAAGCTTGAGAATCTCCAGCAAGATTTCAATATCGTTTGTGAAAAAATTGGAGTTCCGCATCGACAACTTCCACACG